>LXOW01267470.1_pt1 | contig 27477 bp, 23 predicted proteins | sample 1368591 | NCBI WGS metagenome assembly LXOW01 (sample SAMN04884650, study PRJNA319009) | bovine gut metagenome | isolation source: Cow rumen | host: Bos taurus | place: Italy: Legnaro (PD) | collected 2014-07-09
ACTACGACCGTAGCCAAGGCAAAGGCCTTGAAGAAGTACGTCGAGCCCCTGATCACAAAGGCCAAGGACGACTCTACCAACTCACGTCGTGTTGTATTCAGCTACCTTCAGAACAAGGAAGCCATCAAGACCCTCTTTGGAGAGGTGGCTGAGAAGGTAGGTGATCGTCCCGGTGGATACACCCGTATCATCAAGCTCGGAACCCGTCAGGGTGACGCTGCTCAGGTTTGCTTCATCGAACTCGTTGACTTCGATCCTGATATGGCTAAGGACGGTGGCAAGAAGAAGACCCGTCGTTCTCGTCGTTCATCAGGTGCAAAGGCTGAGGCTCCTGCTGCTGAAGCTCCTGTTGCTGAGGAGGCTGCTCCCGCAGAGGCTCCTGCTGAGGAAGAGAAGGCTGAATAAACCGACTTACGTATCTCTAAATAAGGTAAGCCCGCATCATTTTCTTGGTGCGGGCTTGTTTTATTCCTTTTTTTTTCGTATCTTTGCACCATGTTTAACTTAAAGCAATGAAACGTATGGTAGACAAAACTCCAACGCCTCATATCGGGGCAAAATTAGGCGATATTGCCGAGACTGTAATTATGGCGGGAGATCCGCTGCGTGTGAAGTTTATGGCGGAGAATTTTCTCGATAATCCCGTCCAGTTTAACAATGTCCGTGGTATGCTTGGTTTCACGGGCACATACAAAGGAAAACGCGTCAGTGTAATGGGACATGGTATGGGTATGCCCTCTATTGGTATCTATACCTATGAACTTTACAACTTCTATGGTGTGAAGACAATTGTCCGTGTTGGTTCTGCCGGTTCTATCCAGCATGACCTGCATGTAGGCGATCTCGTGGTGGCCATGGGTGCCTGTACCAACTCTAACTTTGCTTGGCAGTATGAGTTGCCGGGTTCTTTTGCACCCATTGCAGATTTCTCGCTTGTGCGTAAGGCGGTGGAAACCTGTGAGAGTCTGAGCTATCGCTACAAAGTAGGAAACGTATTATCATCGGATACCTTCTATTCTGAGAATCCTCATAACGATAAGTGGATCAATATGGGCGTCTTGGCTGTAGAGATGGAGATTGCCGCCCTTTATATGAATGCGGCCCGCTCCGGCAACCGCGCATTGGGTATATGTACGATCTCAGACCATATCCTGACGGGTGAGGTCACGACGGCAGAGGAACGACAGACTACCTTTACGCACATGATGGATGTGGCCTTCTCGTTGATAGATTAGGGTTTCCCCTATGCCTTTTTGGGGAAATCCCCTTGTAAGTGTCATTAGAAATGCCTACTTTTGCACCGTGGTTTTAAAAATTGAAGCATATGAAAAAGTTATTGGTTATTTCGGTTAGTACAATGCTGATGTTGAGCAGTTGCGGAACCTATGCTGGTTCGGGTGCTGCTACAGGAGGCTATTTCGGCTCTATCGTAGGTTCCGCTATCGGCGGTATCACGGGTGGATGGCGTGGTAGCGACATCGGTTCATTGGTGGGTCTGGCTGGTGGTGCTGTGGTAGGCGCTGCCATCGGTGCGGCTGCTGACAATGCCGAACAGCAGAAATATGAGGATTATAAGGCACAGCGTCAGGAACGCATCCGGAATATGCAACGCAAGGATGCCCCGGAGCCAGCGTATGATGACAGTGGCTTTGATAGTTCCAACAGTGGTGATGACCGTCTTTTCGGCTTCGATGAGAACTTCTCATCAACAGAGGACGTGAAAGGTCCCTCTACCTTGGAAATCCGTTTCACTCCTGTAGCGATTCGTAATGCCCGTCTGCTCGATGCAAGTCGCGACGGTGTCTTGGTGCGTGGTGAGGAGGCAATGATGGTCTTCGAGGTATTTAATAATTCCGACAAGCCTGCTTATCGCGTTCTGCCGACGGTTACGGAGGTGACAGGAAATAAGCATATCCATATCTCTCAGAATGTGATGGTGGAGAGCATTATGCCAGGTAAGGGCATCCGATATACAGCGACAATCAAAGCCGACAGCCGATTACGTGATGGCAATGCGGTTATCCGGATCGGTGTCATGCAGGGCAATAAGGATATCCCCTCCCAGGCACGGGAGTTTACGATTAAAACAAGCAGGCGATGATTATTCATCGCCTGCTTGTTTTTTCATGTGTTGTTCTTTCAATTCCACCCAGATAGGTTTGGTATTCGGTCCTTCATTGGTGCTCAGTTCCAGTTCCGGCAAATCGATGATGTCTTCAGGTTTGAAGGGAATAATCGAAGGATTATAGCGTTCAACGATTACCGGTGCTATCCCTTGCGAGATAATACCCAATTCTCTGGCTGCACGGACGGAGAGGTCGATGATGCGTCCCTTGACATAGGGGCCGCGATCGGTAACGCGTACGATGACGCTCCGGCCATTGGAAGGGTTCGTCACTTTCAGTTGGGTGCCGAAGGGATAAGTCCTGTGGGCACACGTTAGCGAGTCGTGATGCAGCCGTTCGCCACTGGCGGTCTTCCGCCCTGAGAACTTCATGGCGTAGAACGAAGCCTTACCCGTCTGAACGCCTTGGGCGTTCATATAAGAGGTGAGAGGTAAGATGTGAGAGGTGAGAGAAGTGATAAGAGGTAAGTGCATAGCGACCGAAATCACTACCACTCTAAGTGCCCATCTGTGATGACTTTTCTGCTTTTTATCTAATCTCTTACCTCTCACTCCTCACCTCTCACCTCTAATTATTATACAATGCCTTGCGCGAGCATAGCCTTGGCGACCTTCATGAAGCCGGCAACATTGGCACCCTTCACGTAGTTGATATATCCACTGGGCTCCTTGCCGTACTTCACGCACTGCTCGTGGATGCCAGACATAATCTGATGCAGACGCTGATCGACCTCTTCAGCCGTCCAGGCCATACGCATGGAGTTCTGTGTCATCTCCAGACCGGAAGTTGCCACACCGCCAGCATTCACAGCCTTGCCTGGGGCAAACAACTGACCAGCAGCAATGAACTTGTTTACAGCCTCGGCCGTGCAGCCCATATTCGATACCTCGGCGACACATAATGGTTTGTTGGCCAGAATCATGTCGGCGTCTTCACCATTCAACTCGTTCTGTGTAGCACAGGGCAGATAAATATCGGCCTTCTGCTCCCACGGCTTCTTGCCTGCGAAGAACTTCGAACCTTCGAACTCTTCCTCGTAAGGCTGACAGACATCGTTGCCGCTGGCGCGGAGCTCAAGCATATATTCGATCTTCTTTGCATCAAGGCCTGCGGGATCATAGATGTAACCGTCTGGACCGGAGATGGTGATTACCTTCGCACCGAGTTCGGTCGCTTTCTTGGCAGCACCCCAAGCTACATTACCAAAGCCTGACAATGCAATCGTCTTTCCCTTGATGTCAAGTCCGTGGGTATCCATCATGTGGTGCACGAAATACAGGGCACCATAGCCAGTGGCCTCCGGACGGAGAATACTTCCGCCCCATTCCATACCTTTACCGGTGAGCGTGGCACCGTGGAACTGGCTCGTCAGTTTCTTATAATAGCCGAAGAGGTAGCCGATTTCGCGGGCTCCTACGCCGATGTCACCGGCAGGTACGTCCATATCCGGACCGATTACCTTGTAGAGTTCGCACATGAATGCCTGACAGAACTTCATGACCTCGTTGTCGCTCTTGCCGCGAATTGAGAAGTCTGAGCCGCCCTTGCCGCCGCCCATAGGCAGTGTGGTGAGAGCATTCTTGAACGTCTGCTCGAAACCGAGGAATTTCAAAATACTCAGGTTTACCGACGGGTGAAAGCGTAAGCCGCCCTTATAGGGGCCGATGGCACTGTTGAACTGCACGCGATAGCCGATGTTGACCTGTACCTCGCCCTTGTCGTCGACCCAGGGTACGCGGAAGGTCGTGATGCGCTCGGGCTCCACGATTCGCTCTATGATTTTTGCCTTTTCGAACTCAGGATGCTGGTTGTAAACGTCCTTAATGGATTCCAACACCTCTCTTACTGCCTGTAAGTACTCCAGTTCGCCAGGATGCTTGCGCTCCAAGGCTTGCATGATTTTTTCAACTTCCATAGTGTTTCTGGTTTTTAAATTACTTTTTTTTGTTTTAAGTTGTCAATATGTTACTTTGATGGTGCAAATGTAGTAAAAAAATCGGTACCTTCCAAGGAAAGTACCGAATATTTTTCTTGTAAAGTTACAGTTTGTTAAATCTGACGCCTTTTATATCTTTCCCAGCGCCTGTTTGATGTCATCGAGGATGTCTTCTACGTCCTCAATGCCAACGGATAGACGAATCAGATCGGGTGCTACACCAGCCTCGCGTAACTGCTCGTCGGAGAGCTGACGGTGGGTGTGCGATGCGGGATGCAGTACACAAGTGCGGGCATCGGCCACATGGGTCACAATGTTGATCATCTCCAGTGAGTCCATCCATTTGATAGCGGTCTCACGCGTACCTTTCAGTCCGAAGGCAATCACACCGCAAGAGCCGTTGGGCAGATATTTCTGTCCCAGAGCATAGTATTTGTCGCTGGGCAGTCCGCAGTAGTGGACCCATGCCACTTTCTCGTTTTGGCTGAGGAACTCCGCCACTTTCTGGGCATTCTTGCAGTGCTGGGCTATACGCAGATGGAGTGTCTGTAGGCCGAGGTGAAGCAGGAAAGAGTTCTGTGGGGCGGGAATAGATCCGAGGTCACGCATCAGCTGGGCGACGAGCTTTGTGGTAAAGCCCATCTTACCGAATGCCTTTACGTAAGTCAGACCGTGATACGACTCGTCGGGTGTGCAGAGGCCCGGGAACTTCTCGGCATGCGCCATCCAGTCGAAGTTGCCGCTGTCGACGACGACACCGCCCACCTGTGTGGCCAGACCGTCCATATACTTGGTGGTAGAGTGGGTAACGATGTCAGCACCCCACTCAAAGGGACGGCAATTTATCGGTGTGGCGAAGGTGTTATCCACAATCAGGGGCACCCCGTTCTTATGGGCAATTCTGGCAAAGCGCTCAATGTCGAAGACTGCACAGCCCGGGTTGGAGATTGTTTCTCCGAACATGGCCTTTGTGTTTGGGCGGAAAGCTGCCTGAATCTCCTCGTCAGAAGCCTCCTGTGAGATGAACGTACAGTCGATGCCGAGTTTCTTGAGTGTCACACCGAAGAGGTTGTAGGTGCCACCATAGATTTCGTTCGAGGTGATGAAGTGGTCGCCGGCCTGACAGATATTGAAGATCGCGTAGAAATTGGCAGCCTGACCAGACGATGTCAATACAGCACCCACGCCGCCTTCCAATGTGGCTATCTTTGCAGCCACCGCATCGTTGGTGGGGTTCTGCAGACGGGTATAGAAATAGCCCTCCTTCTCCAGGTCAAACAACTTCGCCATCTCGTCCGAGTCGTCGTACTTAAACGTGGTCGACTGGATGATGGGCAACTCTATCGGTTCTCCGTTCTTGGCCTTGTAGCCGGCCTGTACGCACAGCGTGCCTTGTCTCAGTTTCTTGTCCATTTGTTTGTCGGTTTAATGATTTTGTCTGCAAAGGTACTAAGTTTTTTGTAAATTCTTTGCTTTTCTTGAAGAAAAGTTGTACCTTTGCCAACAAACATTATGGATGAAGTAACTAAGATACCACAAGAGTGGAATAAATTCTATCTGAAGGATGTGTCGTTTGTCAACCTGATGACACGACGTATCTTCAATGTCCTCATCGTAGCCAATCCCTATGATGCCTTTATGCTTGAGGACGACGGTCGCATCGACGAGAAGATCTTCGATGAGTATATGGAACTCGGCATGCGTTATCCGCCCTCGTTCACTCAGGTTTCGACGACGGAGGAGGCCAGCGAAGTACTGAAGACCACCGATATCGACCTGGTAATCTGTATGCCGGGTAATGCCGACAACGATGCCTTCACGGTGGCCCGTGAGGTGAAGGCGGCGCACCCGTCGATTCCCTGTGTGGTGCTGACGCCCTTTTCGCACGGTATCACCAAGCGTATCGAGAACGAGGATATGTCGATGTTCGACTATGTCTTCTGTTGGCTCGGTAATACCAATCTCATCATGTCGATTATCAAGCTGCTCGAGGATAAGATGAACATCGATCATGATATCCGCGAGGCTGGTGTTCAGATGATCCTTCTCGTTGAGGATAATATCCGTTTCTATTCCTCCGTATTACCTAATTTATATAATTATATCCTCGCGCAGTCAAAGCGATTCTCGACTGAGGCCCTGAATCCTCATGCTGCAGCCCAGCGTAAACGAGGTCGCCCGAAGGTGGTGCTTGCCACGAACTACGAAGAGGCGATGGCTCTCTACGAGAAGTATCACGAGAATACGCTCGGTGTCATCTCCGACACCCGCTTCCCGATGCACATCACGCCCGGACGACTCTCCCATGTTGAGGAGGGCGACCCTGAGGCCGGTCTGAAGTTGTTGCGCGAGATCCGTCGCCGTGATGAGTATGTGCCCCTGATCCTTGACTCAAAGGAAACGGCCAACCGTGAAAAGGCTGAGGCTGAGGGCTTCCATTTCATCGACAAGAACTCGACGAAGATGAATGTCGACCTGCATCATCTCATGGAGGAGCACATGGGCTTTGGCGACTTTGTCTTCCGCGACCCGGTGACGAAGGAGGAGATAGCCCGCATCACTTCTTTGAAAGAACTGCAGGATAACATCTTCAAGATTCCCGCCGATTCGCTGGTGCGTCATATCCGCCGTAACCACATGAGCCGTTGGCTCACTGCCCGTGCCATCTTCCCTGTGTCGGCCTTCCTGAAGCACGTCACCTGGCATAAGTTACAGGATGTGGATGCCCATCGTCAGATCATTTTCGATGCCATCGTGCAGTACCGACGGATGAAGAACATCGGTATTGTGGCCGTCTTCGACCGTCTGAAGTTTGACCGTTATGCCCACTTCGCCCGTATCGGTGAAGGCTCTCTTGGTGGTAAGGGTCGTGGCCTGGCGTTTCTCGACAATATCATCAAGCGTCACCCCGAACTCAATCAGTATGAACAGGCCCAGGTGATGATTCCGAAGACCGTAGTGCTCTGCACCGATTTCTTCGACGAGTTCATGGAGAACAACAATCTCTATCCCATCGCGCTGAGTGATGCCCCTGATGAGGAAATCCTGCAGCACTTCCTCCGTGCGCAGTTGCCTGACTCGCTGATTGCTGACTTCTTCACCTTCTTCGATGCTGTGAAGTCGCCGATTGCCGTGCGTTCGTCGTCGCTGTTGGAGGATTCCCATTACCAGCCCTTCGCCGGTATCTATAGTACCTATATGATTCCTTACTTGCAGGATAAATACGAGATGCTCCGTATGCTGGCCTGTGCCATCAAGGGCGTCTATGCCTCTGTCTATTACAAGGATTCGAAGGCTTATATGCTTGCCACGCAGAATGTCATCGACCAGGAGAAGATGGCCGTTATCCTGCAGGAAGTGGTGGGCAAACAGTATGGCGATCTCTACTACCCCAATTTCTCGGGTGTGCTGCGGTCGCTGAACTATTATCCCATCGGTGATGAGACAGCGGAGGAGGGTATCGCCAGTCTCGCACTCGGATTAGGAAAGTATATCGTCGATGGTGGACAGACCTTGCGCGTGTCGCCCTATCATCCCACACAGGTCTTGCAGACCAGCGAGATGGAAACGGCCCTAAGCGAGACACAGACGCGGTTCTATGCCCTCGATATGAGTCATGTGGGCGATGACTTTAAGGTTGATGATGGCTTCAACATCAAGTCGCTGCGCGTGAAACAGGCTGATGCCGATGGCTCGCTGACCTATATAGCCTCGACCTACGACCCCGTGGATCAGGTCATCCGTGACGGTATCTACGAGGGTGGGCGGAAGGTGATCTCCTTCTGTGGCGTCCTTCAGCAGGGCATCTTCCCGTTGCCGGAGTTGCTCCAGATGTCGCAGAAGTATGGTTCCGAGGAGATGCGCCGACCGGTGGAAATTGAATTCGCCTGTAACCTGAATGACGACCGCTCAGGTGAACTCTATCTGCTTCAGATCCGTCCGATTGTCGACTCGAAACAGGTGCTCGACGAGGATCTGCAGAAGATTCCCGATGCCGACTGCTTGTTGCGCTCTCAGAACTCGTTGGGACATGGTATCTCTGAGGATGTGGTAGATGTGGTCTATGTCAAGACCGACGAGAACTTCACGGCCGCCAATAATCCCACCATCGCTTCACATATCGAGAAGATCAACCAGCAGTTCCTCAATGAGGATAAGAACTACGTGCTCATTGGTCCGGGACGCTGGGGAAGCAGCGACTACTGGTTGGGTATCCCCGTCAAGTGGCCCCATATCTCCGCTGCCCGTGTGATTGTGGAAACGGGACTGAAGAACTATCATGTCGACCCCTCTCAGGGCACGCACTTCTTCCAAAACCTCACCAGCTTTGGTGTTGGTTACTTTACCATCAACACCTACACGGGTGACGGTATCCTCCAGCAGGAGATTCTCGACCAGATGCCCGCTGTTGAGGAGACTGAATACGTGCGCCACGTCCGGTTCGATCGTCCGCTGAAGATCATGATGGACGGCAAGAAGCAGACGGGTGTCGTGCTCCTCCCGCAAGAATAAAATGTAAAATTGTCAAATAAGTCTATGAATCTGAACCTAACATCAACGATTAAGATGCCTGAGCATACTTTGCGCAGGCAGGTGATTGACCTATGTAACAAGGTGGGCAAGCCCTTGCTCAAACTGTCAACGAAAGATTATGTTGACAATGGTCTCGGACACCTTGTCGAACAGTTTGACGGACAGGCTGGTCTCGTCAATATCGAAGTGTTCAACGAGTTGCAGCACACCATCACGGGCTGGCCGGGTGGCAAACCGAATGTCGACGACTCTACGCGTCCGGAGCGCGCCAAACCTTATCCCAAGCGTGTGGTGGTCTTCTCACCTCATCCCGATGATGATGTCATCTCTATGGGTGGCACCATTCGTCGTCTGATGCAGCAGAAGCACGATGTCCACATTGCCTACGAGACGTCCGGCAATATCGCTGTGGCTGATGAGGAAGTGCGCCTTTATATGCACTTTATCAACGGCTTCAACCAGCTCTTTGCCAATGGATCCGACGAGGTGATAAAGATACGTTACAAGGAGATTATGAGTTACTTGAAGGAGAAAAAGGAGGGCGATTGGGACAATCAGGCCATCCTCACGGTAAAGGGCTTGATCCGTCGTGGTGAAGCCCGTAATGCCTGTGGCTATAACCATATTCCTAAAGACCATATCCATTTTCTCGACCTGCCTTTCTACGAGAGCGGCAAGATCGAAAAACTCCCGATGTCGGAGCGCGATGTGGTGCCTATCCAGCAACTGTTAGAGGAGATACAGCCCCATCAGATCTATGTGGCTGCCGACTTGGCCGATCCTCATGGCACGCACCGCAAGTGTACCGATGCCGTATTGGCAGCCGTCGATGAAGAGAAAAAGGCTGGCGCCGAATGGTTGAAGGATTGCCGCGTGTGGATGTATCGCGGTGCCTGGGCCGAGTGGGATGTGGCCGACATTGAGATGTGTGTGCCGATGAGTCCCGAGGAACTCCGCGAGAAACGTAACGCCATCCTGCGTCATCAGAGTCAGATGGAGGGTGCCCCCTTCCTCGGCAATGACGATCGTCTGTTCTGGCAGCGTGCTGAGGATCGCAACCGCGATACCGCCCGTCGCTATGATGATTTGGGCCTGGCCTGTTACGAGGCGATGGAAGCGTTTGTGGAGTATAGGTTTTAGGAGTTTATAGTTTATAGTTTAGAGATGATTACCAAAAGAAACCTATTGCTATGGGCGGTCATGTTTATCGCCGTCGTGTCTTCGGATGCGCAATCCGTGCAGTATGACATCGTGCCGCTGCCACAAAGCATTGAGTTGCAGAAGGGCGAGCCGTTTACGCTTTGGAATGATCTGGTGGAGATTGTGGCTCCAGAGGAGTTGAAGGCTGAGGCCGGGTTCCTGCAGGCCTATCTGAAGGATATCACCGGCGGAACGCTGCCCCTTGCCTCCAAGCGGGAGAAGGGAAAGACTTATATCGAACTCGTTGTGACTCCGAAGGTGACTACCTCCGAAGGCTATGTGCTCACTATTAATAAGAAAGGTATAACGATTGCGGGCGGCTCTGCGGCTGGTGTCTTCTATGGCATCCAGACACTCCGTAAGGCGGTAGCCAACGAGAATCACGGGGACAGGTCGCGTGATTCTGGCTTTCAGCCGAATCATGGACCTGTCCCCGTGATTCTCCCTGCTGCTACGATTACCGATGCCCCGCGTTTCTCGTGGCGCGGCATGCATCTCGACTGTTCGCGTCATTTCTTCCCCGTTGCGTTTGTGAAGAAGTTCATCGACCTGTTGGCGATGCACAATATGAACGTGTTTCATTGGCACCTTACCGACGACCAGGGCTGGCGCATCGAGATCAAGAAGTGGCCCCGTCTCACCACCATTGGTTCACAGCGTAGCGGCACCATCATCGGCACCAACTCCGACCTCGACGATGGCATCCCCTATGGAGGTTTTTATACCCAGGCTGAGGCCCGCGAGATTGTGGCCTACGCCGCAGTCCGCCACATCACCATCGTGCCCGAGATCGATATGCCGGGCCACATGCTCGCAGCCCTCGCTGCCTATCCCGAACTCGGTTGTACGGGCGGCCCCTATCAGGTGGGCCACTACTGGGGTGTGTATAAGGACGTGCTCTGCGTGGGCAATCCCCGCGTCTATGAGTTTGTGCAGGATGTGCTGACGGAGGTGATGGACATCTTCCCCTCCGAGGTCATCCACATCGGTGGCGACGAAACGCCCTCGGAGAAATGGCAGCATTGCGAGAAATGCGGCAAGTTCCAAGTTGATGAAGCGCTTAAGGGCAGAATCGGCGCGCCTCAAGATGAAGTGCGGGTGATGCCGGAAATTCCTGTCGGTGTATTTTATCAGGCCCCATTCACTAAGCGTGTCTTTGATTTCCTCACTTCCAAAGGCCGTCGCGCCTTGGGATGGGACGAGATTCTAGATGGTGCGCCACAGGATGCGATGATCATGTCGTGGCGCGGCTCTGCCCCGGGTGCGAAGGCTGCTGAGTCTGGTCACGATGTGGTGATGGCTCCCACCACGCATTGTTATTTCGACTATCAGCAGGTGGAGGATACGCAGTTCGAGCCCAGTCGTTGCGGTGGCTTTATCCCCATCGAGCGGGTCTATACCCTCGATCCCGCGCCCGACAGCCTCTCCGTGGAGGCCCGCAGGCATATCCTCGGTACGCAGGCCAATCTCTGGACGGAGTATATGACCAACGAGCAGATGGTGGAGTATCAGGCGCTGCCCCGTATGTCGGCCCTCGCCGAGGTGCAGTGGACGCAGCCTGGGCGCAAGAACTATCAAGCCTTCCTCCAGCGCCTCACCCGCTTCACCGCGCTCTTCGAACAGTATCATTACACCTACGCCAAGCACCTCTGGCCCGACCGCCAGATCCCCAACCGTTGGCAGTTCTGATCAACATCAAACACTCGGGGACGGTTCTTTTTTGTTTGACGGTTTCCGCTGGTGGTGCAGCGAGTCAAACAAAAAAGAACCGTCCCCGAGTGTTTGTTGCATACAATATAAAAAAGTTGCAAGAAATGCGGGATATTTTCGTATTCTTGTCGTATAACAAGTAGAAGTAAGAACGAAATGAGTGCTCTAACAGAGACAGCGATTGTGGAGGCCGTCCGCAGAGGACGGCGCGAGGGACAGACAGAGATGGTCGGTCGCTATGCGGAGCGCGTCTTCGCGATGATCGTACGACAAGTGCCTGACGTGATGGATGCTCAGGAACTGACGCAAGATACCTTCCTCCGTGCCTTCAACCACATCGACAGCTACGACCCAAGCAAGGCTTCCCTCTCCACCTGGCTCTGCCGAATCGCCTACCATCTGACACTCGACTTCCTGAAACGTCGACGTCCGATGATCGTCTCCATAGAAGATACCAACGTGTGGCAGACGGACATCAGCGATGAAGCGATAGAAGCCGAGTTGAGCACAGGACGCGAGGAGCGCATCGGACAACTCCAAGAAGTCATAGATGATCTGCCCGACGACGAACGGATGTTGCTGACGCTCTATTACTTCGAAGACCGTCCGCTGACGGAGATTGCCTACATCACAGGCATCGAAGCCAAACCTCTGGCCAACCNNCATATAAAGACACGGACCTGCGCGAGGCTCTGAGACGCAAATACGCAGACACGCCACAGCTGCCTGCCGACTTCATGGCGAAGATGGAAGATCGGCTCGCCGCCAAGCCTGTCGCCAAGACGAGGCGCCTCTGGACCTGGGTAGCCGCTGCCGCCTGCATCTTATTAATCATTGGTATAGGAGCGATGTTGAAAGACGGTGAGACGCAGCCAGCGCAGAAGATGGCGGCAACGGCAGAGAAACCTGCTACTAAGATTCCGTCAACCCCGGATACGACGATCCACGTCGTTCAATCCCCTCGACCCACGTACCTCGAACCCGTCGACCCACGTAGCCCGAAACTGTCGACCCACGTCGCTCAAAAGTCCCCCGCCAAGCCTCAAACGGATAGCGCATCTGCAGCCGAGGACCTGGCCTATTACATAGCCCGTCTCGAAGCAGAGATGGAGAACCTCGACGACAGCGTGAGTTCAGCTCGTGTGGAACAACTCATTGCTGCAGATGTTCGCCTGCAACAGCTGGTCAACCGCATTGTCAAAGGACAGGTGGAGCAGGCCATGCATGAACTCAAGAAAGACAGTACTGCCCAATATATCAATTTTTAAAGGTAAAAACGTTAGATTATGAAATCAGTCAGACCAATCTTGATAGCCGTTATTCTCCTGCTGCCCGCATGTCGGCTTCACGCCCAGGAGAACAAGCATGCCCAGGCCATGCATACGGCCTTTATCGAATCGCGATACAGTAAATTGCCCAAAAGCATTACTGCCCAATGGACAACAGGTAAGGAGGACAGCACCAGCGTATTCTGGACAGCCCTCGATGGTGGTGGACTCGTACCCAAGAATAAGATTCATGTGGTGCAGCTTGCGAAGAACAAAGCTGCCGTAGGGCCGCTTTATCTCGACGGTTGGCGCTTCGAGTTTCGCAATGTGCCCGACGACCCCAGCCTGCCCCTGCGTCATATCCTCGATGCCTACGACAAGCAGTCGCCCTATGCCTCCAGCTACTACAGCTATGTGGCTGGCGACGAGCAGGCCGTCTTCCCCGGTGTCAGCATCGCGTGGGGTGAAGAGGGCCAGACCTTCCCGCTCCAGCTTCACCCCACGCTGAACGTTCGCATCATAGGTTTCAAGGACGACGACGGCTTCCGCTCCACCTATCTGCTTACATGGTGTGGCTATGATGAGGATGCCCCCATCGACAACCAGCACAAGTACTATATGACAACAGGCATCATGTACGAATTCCATTGCCCGAAGCTCAAGTCTACGCCGCAGATTAAATCCTACAATGGCGAGGAATACCTCGACCGCAGCAACACGGCCCTCAGCGTGGCGCAGAACCTGTTGTATGACATCCGCAAAAAGGAGCCCGAGCGCGCCAAGGCCCTCGACACTGATACGCTGGTCGAAATGTACCAGTATAATTACAACACGATGGCGCAGCAGCTCTACGACGAGCCCAGAACGCTCAACCTCAAGACCAGCTACGAGGCCATTCAAGCAAAGGTGCAGCGTATGGCGGAGCTGAGCCGTACCGCCACCCTCACCGAGCAGAAGGCCATCTGCCAGACACTCCAAAAAGAGGTGGAGAGCTATCCCTTCCTGCTCTCAGGCCAGCAGGTGCTTGAACTGAAACGCATGACCGACGACATTGCCAAAGACTTGCCAGAGGAACTGAGGAAGCAGGTTGACTTTGCCCAGCTCTATCTCTTCAACATGCGCAACCAAACTGCCGATATCGACAGTCTGAGCGAAGCAGATCAGGACTACCTGAACCGTAACCACTGGACCGTCATCCATGGCTCCATGACATACAACCGCCTTGATGCCTTTACGGCTCGTGGCGAGCACTATACCGCCGACCAGCAGACGGGTTATCTCCACATGAATAGCGCGGATTACAGCAAAGGCCTTCGCATCGAGCATACCCTCAAGGATCTGCGCCCGGGTCGCTATCGCGTTTCAGCCGTCGTACGTGCCGATGATACCAACAGCGGCCACTCTGCCATGCTCATCTTTGCGCAGGTGGGAGACCTGACCGTCCGCAAGGAGATCCCCGCCGATGGCGATGCGGGAGGCAACGTGTGGTTCTCCGCCCTCAGCCGCTTCTCACGTATGGCTAATGCCCACAAGGGCGTTCTGGCCCTTGATCTCAACAAAGCCTCGGTCCACGGCGGACAGGGCTACGGTTGGAACCGCATCTACCTCGACGACATCACCATTACCGATGATATCCCCAACCACGCCCTTACCTATGGTGTCACCCTCGATCGCAGCATCGCCCTGAAATATGGCGAGGGCAGCAACTGGTTCTCAGCCTGCGACTTCATCGTCGAGCGAATCGGTGATTAACTCTTCATCTGAGTCTTCGAAAATTTGGTACTTTCGACTGATTTTCGTATCTTTGGGCTGCGCCGAAGATACTCACGCTCGGAAAAATACAAAAACAATTTGGTTTTTCGCTCACTTATTCGTATCTTTGCACACTAGTAAATACAAAGATTAGAATATGGAACAGACAAATCCTTATATCAAACAGTTTCCTGAGTTGTTCAAGGGAAAGAAGATCCTGTATGTTCACGGCTTTGCATCGTCGGGGCAGAGTGGGACGGTGACGCGTATCCGCGAGGTGTTTCCCAATGCGACGGTGATCGCACCCGATCTCCCGATTCATCCGCAGGAGGCGATGGATCTGTTGCGAACGGTGTGCAATGCGGAGAAGCCCGACCTCGTGGTCGGTACATCGATGGGCGGCATGTATGCGGAGATGCTTTATGGCTTCGACCGCGTGCTGGTGAATCCCGCCTTGCAGATGGGCGATACGATGAAGAATCACGGGATGATCGGTGCACAGCACTTCCAGAATCCTCGTCAGGACGGTGTGCAGGACTTCATCGTAACTAAGGCACTGGTGAAGGAATATAAGGAGATGACGGAGCAATGCTTCGCTGGCGTCGATGCCGAGGAACAAGGCCGCGTGTGGGGACTCTTCGGCGATGAGGACGATCTGGTGAATACCTACGACCTGTTTCGAGAACATTATCCCAAAGCCCTCCGGTTTCATGGCGAGCATCGGATGAACGACAAATCGTTTATGCATTCGGTGGTACCCGTGATCCGCTGGATCGACGACCGACAGGAAGGCCGCGAGCGCCCTATAATATANNGAGGAGTTCGTTGCAGAAGACGGTCAGGGCGCTGATCGAAAAGTATCAGGTGTTTTTCGTGGCAGCGGCTCCTGTCGATGCGGTGTATTATGCCGACATAAACCAGTGGCTCAATGAGTATATCAACGTGCCGGCATGGGGACATACCGTGTTTACGGTGCGTCGCGATCTGCTCTATGGCGACTATTTCATCGGTATGGAGGAAGCGTGGTCGGGTATGGCCACACACATCCAGTTTGGGAGCGATACCTTTAAGACGTGGGATGATATCGCTGAATACTTCGAGCGGCTTGGCGGACAATGAAGACGGCAATCATCGGCGGTGGGGCCGCGGGTTTCTTCCTGGCCATCAACCTGAAGGAGATGCGACCGGAGATGGAAGTGACCATCTTCGAGCAATCGAAGCGGGTGCTGGCAAAGGTGGAGATCTCCGGCGGTGGACGCTGCAACTGCACGAACTCCTTCGCTGAGGTGCGCGACCTGTCGGATGTCTATCCCCGAGGCCATCGGCTGATGAAACGCCTGATGAAGGGCTTCTCGCAGGCGGATGCCTACGACTGGTTTGAGCGACATGGCGTCAGGCTCGTCACGCAAGACGACCAGTGCGTGTTTCCGATGTCGCAGGATTCGCATACCATCATCAACTGCTTTTTGGCTGAGGCGCGCCGACATCATATTGAGATCTGCACAGGGACGAAGATCGATTCGTTGGAACAGCTCAGCGGTTATGACTTTATCGCCGTCACGACAGGCGGCTCCCCAAAGGCAGAGGGGCTGCGTTGGTTGAGTGAGATGGGGCATGAGATTGAACCGCCCGTGCCCTCGCTCTTTACCTTTCAGATTGCCGACGAGGCGCTGCATGCGCTGATGGGAACGGTGGTGGAGGATGTGGTGACGATGATTCCCGGCACGAAACTGCGGGCGGAGGGGCCGCTGCTGATTACCCATTGGGGCATGAGCGGACCGGCGATTCTGAAACTGTCGAGTTATGGGGCGCGCCTGTTGGCAGAGCAACATTACCAAGCCCCGTTGGCCGTGAACTGGACGAAACGTCGTGATACCGAGGTGCTGACGCTGCTCAATGAGGTGATGATCCGCAACGCCCAGAAACAACTGAAGACGGTTGCTCCCTGTGGTCTGCCTTCGCGGCTCTGGGTCTATTTGGTGGAGAAATGCTTAGGTGAACGGTCAAACGGGCGGTGGGGGAGTCTCAACAAGAAGGAACTGAACCGCCTGGCGAACCTGCTGAGCGGGGGCGATAGTTACCAGATTGCAGGACGGGCTGCTTTCAAGGACGAGTTCGTCACTTGTGGTGGCATTGCGCTGTCGGCTGTCAACCCGGCCACGCTCGAGAGTCGGCATGTCGCACGACTGTTTTTTGCTGGCGAGGTACTCGATATCGACGGCATCACGGGCGGCTTTAATTTCCAGGCAGCATGGACCACCGCCTATACTGTTGCCTGCGCTATTCACAAATTTTTGCCATAATATTTGGAAGCAAAGGAAATTTTTCCTATCTTTGTGCCCTGGAAACGAAGTTATTAATCACTAAACTATTAGCATTATGAAAAAGTATTTAGCAGAAATGGTGGGCACGATGGTGCTCGTGTTGATGGGTTGCGGCGTTGCCGTCAGCTTGGGTTGTGATCCTGTAAACAATATCCCCGCTGTGGTGGGAACGGCGTTGGCCTTCGGTCTGTCGGTCGTGGCGATGGCTTATACCATCGGCGGTATCTCCGGTTGCCACATCAATCCGGCCATCACGCTCGGCTGTTATCTCAGTGGTCGTATGAACGCCAAGGATTGTGGTATGTATATGCTCTTCCAGGTGATAGGTGCCTTCATCGGATCCATCCTGCTTTATATCCTTACCGAGAATGTACCCGGCCTCGATGGAACCGGTGCTAACGACCTGCAGGCCAATGTGAGCTGGCTCGGTGGTTTCCTTGCAGAGATCATCTTCACTTGTGTGTTTGTACTCGTGGTGCTCGGTGCAACTGCTAAGACCAACGGTGCCACCAACAACTTCGCCGGTCTGGCTATCGGTCTGTCGCTGGTATTGGTTCACTTGGTATGTATCCGCTATACCGGCACATCGGTGAATCCAGCCCGTTCGATTGCGCCCGCAATCTTCCAGGGAGGAACGGCTCTGACCAATCTGTGGATCTTCATCGTTGGTCCGTTTATCGGAGCTGCCTGCGCTGCCGGTATTTGGAAAATGATTGATAGCAGCGAGAAGTAATTCCGGATGAAAAGACTAGTTATTATCCTATTGTCTGCCCTGATGGTTTGTCAGGTGCAGGCAGAGAGTCGCCGCCTGTGGTATGACAAGGCGGCTTCTCATTGGTTGGAGGCGTTGCCCATCGGCAATTCGGCTTTGGGAGCGATGGTGTATGGCGGTGCCGACACAGAGCAGATCCAGTTGAACGAGGAGACGTTCTGGTCAGGTTCCCCGCATAACAACAACAGTCCTGAGGCGAAGGCCCATCTGCAGGAGATCCGTCAGCTGATCTTCGAAGGCAAGGAGGGCGAGGCCCACAAGCTGCTCGACAAGTATTTCTTCAAGGGTCCTCACGGTATGCGTTTCCTGCCCTTGGGCGATCTGTTCCTGAAGTTTTGGAACCAGCGGAATGCGACCGGTTACGAGCGTGACCTGAACCTGGAGAATGCGACGGCGAATGTGAAGTATCAGGTGGGCGGTGTCAACTACCGTCGTACGGCGATCGCCTCGATGGCCGATCGTGTGATAGCCGTCAGACTCGAAGCCGACAAGGGGGGCTCTCTCGATTTCTCCCTGTATTATGAGTGTGGTCTGAAGAATACCCAGCGGGTAGACAACCATTGCTTGATTGCAACGGTGAGCGGTGATGACCAGGAGGGTATCTCAGCCGGACTGACAGCCGAGTGCCGCATCTGGGTGGATACCGACGGCAAGGTGACGGACGAGGCTCAGAGTATGGTCGTCAAGGGTGCGACGCAAGCAACGGTCTATATCACGGCCGCTACCAACTACGTCAATTACCATGATGTCAGCGGTAACCCATCTGCCAAGAATCTTCAGGTGCAGAAGAGCCTGCAAGGTCGTCGCTTTAATGACCTGTTGGCGGCTCATATCGCCAAGTATCAGGCGCAGTATGGTCGCGTGTCGCTCTCATTGCCCACTTCCAACCGGTCAACCCTTCCTACAGACCGCCGACTTGCAGCCTTTGCAGGCGGAAGCGATATGGATCTGGCAGCCCTGATGTTCCAGTATGGCCGTTATCTGCTGATCTGTGCCTCGCAGCCCGGTGGACAGCCCGCGAACCTGCAGGGTGTGTGGAACGACAAGATGAATGCCCCTTGGGACTCCAAGTATACCATCAATATCAATACCGAGATGAACTATTGGATTGCCGATGTTGGTAATCTGAGTGAAGCCGCAGAGCCCCTGTTCTCGATGATTGACGACTTGAGTGAGACTGGTGCTGTGACCGCGCAGGAGATGTACGGCTGTGGCGGTTGGGTGGCCCATCATAATACCGATTTGTGGCGTATCGCCGGACCTGTGGACGGCACCACTTGGGGTATGTTCCCGACAGGCGGTGCCTGGCTGACGACCCATCTATGGCAGCACTACCTCTTCACTGGCGACAAAGCCTTCCTGAAGAAACAGTTCCCTGTGATGCGCGGTGCCGCTGAGTTCCTGCTCGACTATGTGCAGCGCCATCCGCAGTACGGTTGGCTGATGACGGTGCCTACCGTATCGCCGGAACACGGACCCGAAGGAAAGGGCACGACTGTAACGGCTGGCTCGACGATGGACAACCAGATTGTCTTCGATGTGTTGAGCAACGTCCTCTCCGCCATGCAGGTGCTGGGTGTGAAGGATGCCGCTCTGAAGAAGCGTCTGACCACCACACTGGCCGATCTCCCGCCGATGCAGATCGGTAAATATGGTCAGTTGCAGGAGTGGTTGATCGATGCCGACAACCCTCGTGACGAGCACCGTCACGTCTCGCATCTCTATGGTCTCTATCCATCGAACCAGATATCTCCCTATCAGCATCCGGAACTCTTCTCTGCCGCTGCCACAACGCTCGCGCAGCGCGGTGATATGGCGACGGGATGGAGTTTGGGCTGGAAGGTAAACTTCTGGGCGCGAATGCTCGACGGTAACCACGCGTTGAAGATTCTGTCGAACATGCTTCATCTGTTGCCCGATGACCGTAGTGCCCGACAGTATCCCGACGGACGTACCTATCCGAATCTCTTCGACGCCCATCCGCCTTTCCAGATTGATGGCAACTACGGTTGTGCGGCCGGTATCGCGGAGATGCTGCTCCAGAGTCACGATGGTGCCGTCCATCTGTTGCCCGCCCTGCCTGATGCCTGGTCAAAGGGTGAGGTGAAAGGTCTCAGGGCGCGTGGTGGCTTTGTGGTCGACGAGATCTGGGATGGCGGACAGCTGACGTCTGCCTGTATCAAATCAGAACTGGGTGGCGTGTTGAGAGTCCGTTCCTATGTGCCTTTGAAGGGCAAGGGACTGAAACCTGCCAAGGGCGGTTGTCCGAATGCGTTCCTGTCGGGCGCCAAGGTGAAGACACCGCTTGTCTCGAAGGAAAAGAAGGAGCAACATGACATCGAAATCCGGAAGGTATATGAGTATGATGTCAAAACGCAGAAGGGCGAAGCGCTGACGTTAGAACCGTTAAATTGATTAACTATCGGGTGTTTTATAGAAGAATTGGCGGTTAAAATCTATTAACCGCCAATTCTTGTCTATAACATTCTTTTTTTTGGATGATTGTTTGTACCTTTGCACCCATGTTATTGTGTAAACTTAGTATTATTATATAAAATGTATATGAAAACAAGACTTGCGCTGCTATTAGCGCTGATTCTTTCGTTCACTACTTCTTATGCCCAAAAGCAATGGACGCTGCAGGATTGTATCGACTATGCGATGGCGAATAACATCACGCTGAAGAAGTCGCAACTGCAGAAACAGAGCGCTACGGAAGATCTGAAAGGGGCGAAGGCGGCATTGCTACCCACACTCAATGCGTCGACCAACCAGAGTCTTGGCTATCAGCCTTGGAAGGATACGGGTATCTCGACGGTGACCAACGGTGTGGTAAACACAAAGGTGAACAAGACTTCGTACAATGGAAGCTATTCGTTGAGCGGGCAGTGGACCGTTTGGAACGGTGGTCGTAATACCAACACCGTGAAGCTCGACGCCATTGCGGAACAGCAGGCTGACCTGCAGGCCCGCGAGACGGCTAATACCATTCAGGAGCGTATCGCTCAGATTTTTACCCAGATACTCTATATCGACGAGAGTGTGAAGGTGAGTGAGCAGACGCTGGAGACGGCTAAGAAGAACGAGGAGCGCGGACAGGAAATGGTGAACGTAGGTAAGATGTCGAAGGCTGACCTTGCCCAGTTGACTTCGCAGCGCGCCAACGACGAGTATAACATCGTGGAGGCCAAGAGTCAGCTGATGACCTACAAACTGCAGTTGAAGCAGTTGCTGGAGATTACCGACGAGGCAGACTTCGATGTGGCAATTCCCGAGATCAGCGACGAGCAGATCCTCGCACCCATCCCCTTGTTGCATACCATCTATGAGCAGGCTCTGCTGAGTCGTCCGGAGATAGAGCGTTCGCAGCTTGCCATCAAGAGCAGCGACGTAAGTCTGAATATCGCGAAGGCCGGATGGATGCCGAATATCAGTGTGAACGGTGGTGTGACCACCTCGACGAACTCGTTGAATAGTAACGGCTGGGGCAATCAGGTGAAGAACAACGTGAATACATCGTTGGGTCTGGGTGTAAGTGTACCTATCGTGGACGGACGTTCTACGAAGACGGCTGTGAATAAGGCCAAGATTCAGCAGTTGCAGGCACAGCTCGACTTGCAGGATCAGCAGAAGACCCTCTATAGCGACATCCAGCAGTTCTGGGTAAATGCGACCACCAATCAGGAGAAATACAAGGCGGCTACGCTCAGTGTGGAGAGTGCTCAGCAGACTTATGATCTGCTTTCTGAGCAGTTCCGTTTGGGTCTGAAGAATATTGTGGAACTGATGCAGGGTAAGGACAATCTGCTTTCTGCCCAGCAGAACCAGTTGCAGTCGAAATATCAGACCATCTATAACAAGCAGATGCTGAACCTCTATGCGGAGGGAGATATTAAATAAGAAAAAAACTAAAGATATGAAAAATAAGAAATTGTGGATTGCCATCGGCGTGATTGCCGTGATTGCAATTTTGTATTTCCTGCTCCCGGGCGGAAAGAAAGAAGAGAAGGTGTCGTTTGATACGGCAAAGGTTGAAATGGGTAATATCCAGACTTCCATCACGGCGACGGGTACCATTGAGCCTGTGACGAGTGTGACCGTCGGTACACAGGTGTCGGGTATCGTCTCAAGACTCTATGTGGATTACAACTCTGTGGTGAAAAAAGGTCAGGTGATTGCCGAGTTGGACCGTACCAACCTGATCAGTGAACTGAACGCCCAGAAGGCCAGTCTTGCTTCGGCACAGAGCTCGCTCAACTACCAGCAGAGCAACTTTGAGCGTTACAAGACCCTCTTCGAGAAGGGCTTGGTGAGTGCCGACGAGTTTGAGAGTGCCCGTCTGCAGTACGAGCAGTCGAAGCAGCAGGTGGCACAGTCGCGTGAGAGTGTGCAGCGTGCCCAGACGAACCTTGGCTATGCCACCATCACGTCGCCCATCGATGGTGTCGTGCTGTCGAAGGCTGTTGAGGAAGGTCAGACGGTGGCTGCATCCTTCAACACCCCTGAGCTGTTCACCATCGCCCAGGATCTGACAAACATGCGCGTGATTGCCGATATCGACGAGGCTGACATCGGTGGTGTGAAGGAAGGACAGCGTGTGAGCTTTACCGTCGACGCTTTCCCCGACGACAAGTTCGAGGGTGCTGTGACGCAGGTGCGCCAGCAGGCTACGACCGAGAGTAACGTCGTGACCTACGAGGTGGTGATCTCTGCGCCCAACAACGACCTGAAGCTGAAGCCCGGTCTGACGGCCAATGTCACCATCTTTACACTTGAGAAGAACAATGTGCTTGTTGTTCCCGCCAAGGCGCTGCGCTTCCAGCCCAACGAGGCACTGTTGCAGAAGGATGAGACGGTGGAAGACTGCGAAGGTCCCTTCAAGGTATGGACGAAGGAGGGTAATGTGTTCAAGGCCCACAAGGTGGAGACCGGTACGACCAACGGTGTGCTGACGGAGATTACGAGCGGTATTGCTGCCGGTACGGATGTCCTCACCGACTTCAATATCACTGGCGGTGAGATGGGTATGCCGCAACAGCAGACCCAGAACCCCTTCATGCCGCGTCCGGGTAACAGAAACAACAACAGAGGCGGCGCCCAGGGTGGACAGGGCGGACAGAATGCTAACGGTGGCGGTCAGGCACCAAGAAGACAGTAAGGTATGGCAGAAGATAATAGAAAAGTCGTCATCGAACTGCAGAATGTGAAGCGCTACTTCCAGGTAGGCGAGGAGACGGTGAAGGCGCTGCGTGGTGTCTCGTTCAAGATCTACGAGGGCGAGTTCGTCACCATTCAGGGAACCTCCGGCTCGGGCAAGTCGACGCTGCTGAACCAGTTGGGCTGTCTCGACACGCCCACCAGCGGTGAGTACTTCCTCGACGGCATCAGCGTGCGTACGATGTCGAAGACCAAGCGTGCCCGTCTGCGTAACCGTAAGATCGGCTTCGTGTTCCAGAGTTATAACCTGTTGCCGAAGACGACAGCGTTGGAGAATGTCGAGTTGCCGTTGATGTACAACTCCGAGATCTCTGCTGCCGAGCGTCGCGAGAAGGCCATCAAGGCCCTGCAGGCCGTAGGATTGGGTGACCGTATGTATCACAAGTCGAACCAGATGTCGGGTGGTCAGATGCAGCGTGTCGCCATCGCCCGTGCGTTGGTCAACGACCCGGCTGTGCTCCTCGCCGACGAGGCCACCGGTAACCTCGACACCCGCACCTCGTTCGAGATGCTCGTGCTCTTCCAGGAACTCTACAAGCAGGGTAACACCATCATCTTCGTGACCCACAACCCTGAGATTGCCGAATACGCCAGTCGTAATATCAACTTGCGCGACGGTAAGATCCGCGAGGATACCATCAATACGAATATCAAGTCGGCGGCTGAGGCGCTTGCTAAACTGCCAACACAAAATGATGATTAAGCGATATGAATATACTGAATCTATTTAAGGTTAGTCTGAAGGCGGTCGCCAACAACAAGATGCGATCCTTCCTCTCGATGCTGGGTATCATCATCGGTGTGGCAGCCGTCATCATCATGATGAGCATCGGACAAGGTTCGAAGGAAAGCATCCGTTCTGAACTCTCCACGATGGGTACCAACCTGCTGACCATCCGTCCGGGTGCCGATATGCGAGGTGGTGTGCGTCAGGATCCTTCTGCCATGCAGACGCTGAAGATGGCCGATTACGAGCGCATCCTCCGCGAGAAGAAGTTCGTGTCGAAGGTGTCGCCTGAGGTCACCGCCAGCGGACAGGCCATCTACGGTAACAGCAATACCAATGCTTCGATGTACGGTGAGTCGGTCGACTATCTCGACATCCGTCAGTGGGTGATTGATGAAGGCGAGTGCTTCACGGAGGAAGATATCAAGAAGGCGGCTAAGGTGTGTGTCGTAGGTGCTACCATCGTCAAGGACCTCTTCGACGGTCACGATCCCATCGGCAAGACCATCCGTTTCAAGTCGATCCCCATGCGTATCGTGGGTGTGCTGAAGTCGAAGGGTTACAACTCGTGGGGTATGGACCAGGATAACGTGATCATCGCCCCCTATACGACGGTGATGAAGCGTATTGCTGCCCAGACTTATTTCTCCAGCATCGTCTGTTCCGCCCTTACGGAGGAGCTGTCGGATGCGGCCATCGAGGAGCTGACGCAGATGTTGCGCGACAACCATAAGCTGAAGGATGAGGCTGCCGACGATTTCACCATCCGTTCACAGGCTGAGATGATGGAGACGATGTCGTCGACGATGGACACGGTGACCATCATCCTCGTGGTAGCAGCAGCCTTCTCGCTGCTCGTAGCTGGTATCGGCATCATGAACATTATGCTTGTCTCGGTGACGGAGCGTACCAAGGAGATCGGTCTCCGAATGGCCGTCGGAGCTACCGGACCCGTCATTTCCCTGCAGTTCCTCATCGAGTCGGTATTGATATCTGTGACGGGAGGCCTGATCGGTGTCCTTGTCGGGGTAGGGGCGAGCACCTTCGTCTCGTCTTTCGGCATGCCGTCGAGCGTGCCCGCGTGGAGCATCTACGTGTCGTTCCTCGTCTGTGTGTTCATCGGTGTGCTCTTCGGCTATATCCCTGCGCAGAAAGCCGCCAATATGGATCCTATAGAAGCCATCCGTCATGAGTAAGAAGGAAGTCATCGGCAAAGTGATGTTGGACAAACGACTGAAGTATTTCCTTCATGTCGTCTTCTGGGCCTATATGTTCCTGTCGCCCATGCAATATATGCGCGGCACGGGCATGACGATTACGCAGTATCTCATGAACTGCCTGTCGCCATTGTTACTGATGGTGATCTTCTATGCCAACTACTTTTGGCTCACGCCCAGATATTTCGTACAGAGAAAGCATCGCTATTATCTCATAATCAATGTGCTGATGGCGGTGAGTTTCTCATTCCTGATGAACTATTGGATGGACTACTCCCGTGTGCTGTTCCAGCCGGGTGTGATGATGCCCAGAAAACCCGACGGCATCGATGAGTTCTTCTTCTATTTGAGAGACCTGATCAACTGTGGTATCTTTGCGACAGCCGCTACCTGTATCGCACTGGCACAACGGTGGTTCTGGGCCGACAATGCCCGTAAATATGCCGAGACGGCGCGTGTCAGGGCTGAGGCCGACCGTACCGAGGCGGAGCTGAAGAGCCTGCGCTCGCAGATCAATCCCCACTTCCTGCTGAACACGCTGAACAATATCTATGCGTTGACGGCGATGGACACCTATCGGGCCCAGAATGCCATCCAGCAGCTGTCGAAGATGCTGCGACACATGCTCTATGACAATATGCAGGACGCGGTCAATCTGCAGGATGAGATACAGTTCCTGGAAAACTACGTCAATCTGATGAAGATCCGACTGCCCAATTCTGTCGATGTGACCTTCCGGAAGATTGTTCCCGATGCCGACATCAAGGTGGCCCCGCTGATCTTCATCTCCTTGTTTGAGAACGCCTTCAAGCATGGTGTCAGTCTGACGGAGCCCAGTTTTATCCGCATTCTCATCAAGGCCGATGCCTCACCCGATGGTACCGAGAAACAGCTGATCTGCTCCATCGAGAACTCCTACTTCCCCAAGCCCGAGCAGGATCGTAGCGGTCACGGTATCGGTCTGGAGCAAGTGCAGCGGCGCCTCGACCTGCTGTATCCCAACCGTTATATTTGGGAAAAGGGAACCGGCTCTGACGGGAAGACTTATTATTCGAAAATAACTATTCAATTATAATCATTAAAAATTTTAGAACAGCAAACTATGACAATTAATTGTGCCATCATCGACGACGAGCCATTGGCTGCGGGTCTTCTGGAAAGTTATGTAGCAAAAACACCCTACCTGAATCTGACGGGTACCTATAATAGTGCGATTACAGCCATGCGAGATTTGCGTGACAACCCCGTGCCGCTATTGTTCCTTGACATTCAGATGCCGGAACTTAGTGGTGTGGAGTTTGCAAAGATCTTACCTAAGGACACCAAGATCATTTTCACGACCGCTTTCCCGCAGTATGCCCTTGAAGGCTACAAGGTTAACGCGCTCGACTATCTGTTGAAGCCCATCAGCTACGAGGATTTCCTGCGTGCGACGGAAAAAGCGCAAGACTGGTATAATATGATTCAGAAGCATGAGACATATAACGACGACCGTATCATGTTCATCAAGAGCGAATACAAGCTGTTGCGCGTCCACCTCGACGATATCCTTTATGTGGAGGGCCTGAAGGACTATGTGCGTATCTGCCTGAAGAACGGCGAGAAGATCATGTCGCTCATGAGCATGAAGAAGCTGGAGGACTATCTGCCCCGTCCGGAATTCCTGCGTACCCATCGCTCCTATATTGTCCACATGCCGGAGGTGCGCTCCATCGACCGTTTCCGCATCGTTTTCGGCGATATGTTCATCCCCATCTCCGACAACTACAAGGAGGAGGTGCAGCAATATCTCGACAATCATACGCTGTCGTGAGAGGCGCTTCGCTAGTGAAGAGTGAATAGTGATGGGTGAAAAGTGAAAAGTGAATTTGGCAAAATCAGCCGATAGTTCTGCTGTCATTGCAAATAAAATAAAAAATACCCTTGGCGGCAGCAAATTATTCACTATTCACTATTCACTATTCACTTTTTATTGCTACCTTTGCATGCGATTAAGAAAAATAGATTGTAAATCGTAAATATTTAAATTTTAGATTGTTATGGTAAATTACAAGGATTTGGGTCTCGTAAATACTCGCGAGATGTTCAAGNNTTCAACTTCAACACAATGGAGCAGATGCAGGCCATCGTGATGGCTGCTGTTGAGACAAAGTCTCCTGTTATCATGCAGGTTTCCAAGGGCGCTCGTAACTATGCCAACGCTACTATCCTCCGCTACATGGCCGAGGGTGCTGTGGCTTACGCCAAGGAGCTCGGTTGTGAGCATCCTGAGATCGTGCTTCACCTTGATCACGGTGACACTTTTGAGCTCTGTAAGGATTGTATCGACATGGGCTTCTCGTCAGTAATGATCGACGGTTCTTCACTGCCTTATGAGGAGAACGTTGCCCTGGCTAAGAAGGTTGTTGAGTATGCTCATCAGTTCGACGTAACCGTTGAGGCTGAGCTCGGTGTACTCGCTGGTGTTGANNGGTTGCGACTCTCTGGCTATCTCTATCGGTACCTCTCACGGTGCTCACAAGTTCACTCCTGAGCAGTGCACACTCGTGAACGGCGTGCTCGTTCCGCCACCATTGGCATTCGACATCCTGCACGAGATCGAGAAGAAGCTCCCCGGATTCCCCATCGTGCTCCACGGTTCTTCTTCAGTTCCTATGGACGAGGTGAACACCATCAACCAGTTCGGTGGCAAGCT
>LXOW01092398.1_pt1 | contig 27443 bp, 12 predicted proteins | sample 1368591 | NCBI WGS metagenome assembly LXOW01 (sample SAMN04884650, study PRJNA319009) | bovine gut metagenome | isolation source: Cow rumen | host: Bos taurus | place: Italy: Legnaro (PD) | collected 2014-07-09
GATGCCCATCTGCGCGCGCTTGTACATGGGCAGCTCGGTGATGTCTTGGTCATTGAGGAATATCTTGCCGGCAAAGGGTTTGATAAGTCCCACAATCATGTAGAAAGAGGTGGTCTTACCTGCACCGTTGGGTCCCAGCAATCCAACAATTTCCCCTTGGTGAAAGTTGACGGACACGTCATTCACCACCGTGCGGCTCTTGTATTTTTTGGTTAATCCTTCCGTCCTGATGATAAACTCTTCCATATTACATCCTTTCTGCCATCTCCTTGAGTTTGGCAAGTCCTTTGTTCATAGCTTGTTCTATCGGGGTTTTGATCATGGCTTGCATGAATAGGGGCGCATCGGCCTCCGCCTCGATCTGCACCTCGCACTGGTCGCCCAAATCATGGATATGGAAGGTGGCGTTGGCGGAGATGCCTTTGTCCGTGCCTATTTGGTAAACTACTCGGGAGAAAGGCACCTGGTCGGTGAGCAGCATGCTGCAGGTAAGCATGTTGGCAATGGTGAACTGACAGCCATTTTCCAGGTTTTTCCAGTCGGAAACCTGAGGTATGGAAGGTACATGTTCAGTTTTTGCGAAGCCGATCAAGACATTGAAGACTTTCTCCGGTGTGGCAGCGAAGGTTTCTTTGTTGCTAGTGATTTTCATAGATTTTTTTATTGCGTGCAAAGATAGTTCTTTTTTTGTACTTTTGCGTTTTCAATACATTATTAACTAAAATCTCAAACGCTATGAAAAAGTTTTTCCAAGAGTTTAAGGACTTTGCCATGAAGGGCAACGTCATGGATATGGCCATCGGTGTGATCATTGGTGGCGCATTCGGCAAGATTGTCACCTCTTTGGTGAACGACATTCTGATGCCGTTGGTCGGTGCTTTGATCGGCAATGTGGATTTCACGACCTTGTCGGCCACCTTGCGTGCCCCGAAGCTTGGAGAGGGCGGCGAGGTTATCAAAGAGGCTGTCACGCTGAATTATGGTAATTTCATTCAGACCACTGTGGATTTCCTCATCGTGGCACTCTGTATCTTCGGTGTGATCAAGCTCATCAACAAGGCTACGTCATTGGCCAAGAAGAAAGAGGAAGAGGCTCCAGCGCCGGCTCCCGAACCGACGAAGGAAGAAGTGCTCCTTACCGAGATCCGCGACATTCTCAAACAGAAATAGTAGCGGCTTTGTCAGACAAAAAGGAGAGAAACGGAGAGTTTCTCTCCTTTTTTTGTGGATATTAATAAGTTACAAATCTTGTTTGTGCGGTTGAGACAGAATCAGAATTCCCCTTCTTTTTAAGAAGGGGTGCCCGTAGGGCAGGGTAGTAATATAATGTATCTGAAATCCATATTACTACCCCGGCCTTTGGCCACCCCTTCTAGAATAGAAGGGGAATATCTTTTGTGGGGGAGGAGATGCGCGTAAGCCCACTCGCGGCGCGAGACTGGTCTGCGCCGAAGAAGTGTACCTTCCCGCCGCGAAAGCCACACACTGTCAATAGTGAAATCTGATGGGGTTGCAAGAGTAAAAGGGAAAAACAGTATCTTTGCAGCTCCAATTGGTTTTTATGGTCATATTTTGCATATAAATGATGAAATTACAGAATATTCACATTATTGACGATACAGTAGATACTCTCGCCAATTTGGTAGTAGANNACCTACAAGGAGGACGTGGTGTCGGGCAGCAGGGCGGCGGTGCGCGGCGGTTACACGGCCGTGAACCTGATGCCCAATACGCTCCCCGTGGTTAGCAGCGTGGCGCAGGCCCGCGAGGTGGAAGACCGCATCGCGGCCCTCAACCTCATCCATGCCAACCAGGTGGTGAGCATGACGCTGAATGAGCAGGGACAGGACTGCTCGCACCTCCGAAGCATCCCCGCCGGAACCATTCCCTTTGTGTCCGATGACGGCAAGGGCGTGAACCGCGACGACGTGATGGAGGAGATTTTCAATATCTGCAAGGAGAAGGATTTTCTTATCATGGCACACGAGGAGGATGCCCGCTACAGTCCGCAGGATCTGCGCATGGCCGAGAACGCTATGACGTTCCGCGATTTGACACTTTGCGAGAAGACGGGCGGTAGCATCCATTTCTGCCATGTGAGCACCATAGAGTCCATNNGAGCAAGCCAACTATTATCGCGTGGCGCCGCCGTTCCGCAACGATGCCGACATTGATGCACTCATCAAGGGTATGCAAGACGGCACGGTGGATGCCATCAGCACGGACCACGCGCCGCACACGCCCGAGGACAAGGCCAACGGAGCCAACGGCATCTCCGGAATAGAAACGGCCTTCGCACTCTGCTATACCAAGTTGGTACGCGGCGGTCATCTGACTCTGAAACAGCTGGTGATGCTCATGTCCACTACACCTTCTGCCATGATGCGCCTGAACAAGGGTGCGTTCAAGGTGGGCATGAAAGCCGATTTTGTGAAGGTGGATTTGAATGAACCTTACATCATCCGTGCCGAGGAGTTTGCCTCCAGGGGCAAGAATACGCCGTTCGAAGGTCAGCAGGTGTGGGGCAAGGTGCTCGAAACCATCCGTGAGGGCAAAACTGTCTATAAAGCATAACGATGGAAACCAAACGGGAGACTTTTCACGACCATCCGGTCTATTCGCTGTCGGAAATCGCGTTCAGCCTGCACAAGGTGGTGGAGCGCACCTATCCGCAGCCCTATTTCATCAAGGCGGAGATATTGAAGCTCAACTTCTATCCCCACAGCGGGCATTGCTATCCCGAGTTGGTGGAGAAGGAGGGCAATGCAATCAAGGCTGAGATGCGCGCTATTATCTGGGCTGCCAACTACCAGCGTATCAATGACCGTTTTGTCCAGATAACTGGCAACCCGCTGAAAGAGAACATCAGCATCTTGTGCCTGGCCCGCATCGAGTTCAGTCCAAAGCATGGGTTGGCGTTGCACATTGAGGATATAGAGCCGACCTACACGTTGGGCGAGATGGTAAAGAACCGCAATGCGGTTATTGAGCGGTTGAAGAAAGAGGGCGTGTTCACGCGAAACAAGAATCTGCAGATGCCATTGCTGCCCAAGCGCATTGCTGTGATTTCAGTGGAGACCAGCAAAGGATATAGCGATTTCATCACAACGTTGAATGGCAACCGCTATGGCTATCGTTTTGTTACAGAATTATTTCCATCTATCCTGCAAGGCGACAAGGCCATTGTGGGCATCACGGGCCGTTTGGCAGAGATAGAGATGCGACAGAAGGAATTCGATTGTGTGGTGATTGTGCGTGGCGGCGGAGGCGATGTGGGTCTCAGCTGCTATGACGAGTATGAGATGGCGCATCGTGTTGCCACCTTCCCGTTGCCGGTGCTAACGGGCATCGGGCACTCCACCAATCTCAGTGTCACCGACATGGTGGCGCACATGTATAACATCACGCCCACGGATGTGGCCTTCGCGCTCATCGGCTATTTCCAGACCTTCGATGAGCAGGTGCAGGAGTGTCAGGGGCGGATTGTGGAGGTTTCCAGACGTTTGTTAGTGGATGAACAAGCCAAGTTGTTGCGGATGACGGAGGCAGTACGCATGTTGCCTGTCGTGCGGTTGACCGAGCAGCAGGGCAGGGTAGGGGTGATGGAAGAGAAGGTGAGACTTCTCCATCCCGACAATATTCTCAAGCGTGGATTCAGTATCACGCGGCATAACGGAAAGGTCATCACCAACGCGACGACACTCAAGTCTGGCGACGAATTGCAAACGCAGGTTTATGAAGGTGAAATCACCAGCGTGGTGCGCCAGTAACTCTTAATATGTTAATTAGTCATTAAGTTCGTGGCCGTCGTCGTCAAATATCTCGTTTTTGACGCAGCGCACGCTCAGTCCGTTATTGGCGAGGAAATCGTCTTTGCCAACATAATCACAGCCGAAGGAGAGCGTACAGGTTTGGTATATGGTGGTGTTCACCTGAACTGTGCTCCAGTAGGAGGTGTGACCGAGCAGGCTTTCAAATCTCATGTTGTAAGCGTTGTAATAACCTGCGGGGAGGGCGTAGAATCCTGTAGCGTTGGTGCCGGGTATCAACCATAAGGTGTCGGCCATGAGGTCAAATGCATTGATGAGCGACAGGGAGGTGATATTGTCATAATCGGGAATATGCCATCCCTTGGGGCAGATACCGGTCACGAAACCGCCATTGTTGGTGGTGGCAGGCTGCGCTTCACTATTTTCAGGAAGGCCCACCGCTGCGTACCATGTGTAGAGGCGGCCGTAGGTATCGAGGTTTTCCTGTTCGTTGTCGTGCAATGGGGCTTTGTAAATCATGCTGGGAATGTCGTTGCCCTCCGCATCGAGCGTATTGTGCAAGTTGCGGGCAGTCCAGCAGTAACGATGTGGTATATCGCCCACGTACAAGGAATGGTATTTGTTGCCATTGCCATCTGCGATGAGACCACCACAGAGGTTCACGAAGAAATGTTGAATGCTGTCGCAATCGTGTGCTTTAGTCACCAGATAGTATTTGTTGGGGCCGCCGTGCAAAGGCTGGTCAATGCTGGTCGGGATGTGCAGGACATTATGCGCGTAGTCCGTCACGATCTCTGTGGAATCCAGATATAATGTGTCCCACAGTTCATAGATGGGCCATACATTCAGTATCAGCGTGGTGATACTGTCGTAGTTGTACTGGGCGTCCCAGTTGTAGTGCAGCGCGTCGTAACCGGTGGAGTCGTAGGTGCCGGCGGGGAACACGTATATGGTGTTGCCGTCGAATACCATTTCTTCACCGTCGTAGCCCAAGAAGAATTTGGATGTGTCTTTCACGTGAGTCGGGCTGACTTCATAGGAGTTCTGGCATCCGGCCAGATCCATGTCCTTGCGGATCATTTGTGCGTGCATGACACCTTCGCTGGCGGACAGGTTAGCGCTGGCTGGTTGGCTGTAGAACAGGTTACCGTAAGAGTAACTGACATTGCCGGCCATACCGCCGCCTGCGTTGAAACCGTGTGCGAAATCGGTTTGGGCGTGAAGCATCGCCACAGAGGTCATGGTCAAAAAAACAAATAATAATTTCCGTGTCATATTATTCGTGTGTTAAGATCTATGAAAAAGAGCCTGTTACAAAACTTTGGCTTGAAAATGAAATTAGGTGTTTTTACCCAAAAAAGGGAGAAATAAACACCTATTCCATCCAGAAACCTCGGTGTTGCAAGAGGGTAAATGTCATATTATCAAATAGTTAAAAACTATTATACATGTTGCAAGCATGATGCAAAAATACATTTTTTTTGGTAAATGTGGTAAAGAATGATGTTTTTTGCAAACAGGTGTTTGTTTTTTGCTTGTATTCATGAACCATGACTTTTTTTCTGTTACAAAAAAAAGGATGGCCGTGAGGCCATCCTTCTCCCTATTAGGAATTGCTCTGATTAGTCTTTCACACATCTCACGCTGCAACCCATGTTGGGGCTGGTTTGGTCAACCTGCCACATGTAGCACTTGCAGTCGGCCCAGAACATCTTGGGCTGGCTTGGGTCGGCGGTGTTCACGCTCCACAGGTAGGCGTTGCCGAGGATGTTCTCGTAGCGGGCGGTGTTGTCGTTGTAGCAGCCGCCGGGCAGCAGGCTGAAGTCGGTGCTGTTGTTGCCGCCGCCGTCCAGCCAGTAGCCGTGGTAGCGCAGCTCGAACATGTCATACTCGCCGCCGTTGCCGGCCACGCGCATGAACTCGATGTCGGACGGCAGGTGCCAGCCTGTCGGGCAAATACCTTGTACATTGCCATCGGCATCCGGAGTTACACCACTTTCAGCATCCAATGCAGCAGTCCAATCGTACAGATAACCGTAGATAGCAAAGTTGGCTTCTGCATCTGGATGAGTAGGTGATTCATACTTCATCAGGTTGTTGACAGCTCTGCCATCGCTGTATTTCGTGGTCTTCAGGTTCTCGTCGGTCCAGCAGTCGCACGCCAGACGCACGGAGTGGTAGGTGTAGCCGTCCATCTCCACGTCGGGGCACGGGTAGTGGTAGATGATGATGATCTGCTTGCCTGTGATCATGTGACCGCAGGTGTCAACGGCGGTCCAGATCACCACGTTCTCGCCCAAGCTGAAGACGCTGTCGGGATAGCTGGTCGGGATGTCGTTGTAGATGGTATCGAGGATGCCCTCGTTGATCTCAGGATGCGTGGAAGTGAAGACCGGAGTTCCAAAGTTCCTGAGCACGGTGTCGCAGCCGCTCATGATGCCCTGCTTGATGGTGTCGATGGTGAGCTTGGAGTTGCTGTGCACGGTGCCGTCGTCGGCGATTACCGGGCTCACGGAGAAGGTGGCAGTGCCTTCGGCAGTACAGCCCTTCTTGTCGGTGACGGTCACTTTCACGGTGTAGGTGCTGTCGCGGTCGTCGGCGCCTGGAACCACGGTAGTGGCGGCAGCGTCAATGTCAACAGCGCCGGTCCATGAGAAATGGTTGCCGCCATTGCCTCCGGTAGTGGTCACGCTCACATCGTAAGCGCCTGTGCCCATCAGCGGGCAGGGTTTTTCGGGAACAGTCATGGATTCCACAATCAGGGTGTCGGGCTGTGCGATGGTGAAGGTGCCTTTGATGGTGTCCTTGGTCAGCACGTCTGTCAGCTGCACGGTGTACTTACCAGGCTTGAGGTTCTTGTAAATGTATGTTCTGTCCATGAGGTTCTTCACAGTGTCGTTCTCAGCAAGAACGGTGCCGGAGAGTACCAGCTGGAACGGGGCCTCGCCGCCGATGATCTTCACGGTGTCGGTGCCGTTATTCTCGCCATAGCAAACCACATCGGTGGAGTCCATTTCCATATCCAGATTCAGACGCCATACAGCGTAGAGTTTAAGGTCAACATTGTTGCTGTATTCAGCGCCAAGAGCATAGTTGTCTCCGTTTCCATCGTCGGCAGTGTTCCAGCGGTAGAGGGTGTGGCCTTCATAGCTGAAGCCAGTACCGTCGGACAAATTGACGGTCTCGTTCATTGGCTTGTCTTGGGATTCGGAACCAGTGCCGCCGTTGGCATCGTAGGTGATGGTGTTACCCAGCTGCCAGTAGTTACCGGTAAGTCCGGCTGCCGCCACAGCATCATCGGCAACCTTTATCAGGTGCAGTTCGGGGGTGCCGTAATAGCTGATATCATCGCCATTAAGCCAGCGCGGTGTACCACGGGTGAGACGGGTGAGGCTTTCGCTGTACCAGCCGTCGTTCACGGTGAAAGTGCCCGTATTGGTGATGGCGTTATCTGAACTCTGGGTAAAGACGCCGCCGTTGAGGGTAAGCTTACCAGCATTAGTAAACATATCGTCTGTAGCGGTAAATTTGCCTCCACTTACAACGCAGCTGTCGCCACTGCCAAGGTTGAACATTGCGGCAGCATTAAGTGTTGCATCGCTAATGGTGAACACGGCTCCGTTACCAGCTCCTTTGAAGATGATATCGTTGGCTCCAGTAGCTGCAAATGTACCGCTAGTAACGGTTACAGTATCCTGACCATTAATGTTGATAACAGTTGCATCGTCATTCGAAAGGTTGAACGTACCACCAGTAATGGTGATTTTTCCCTTACTTCCAGCGATAGTATTGATGGTATTGGTAGTTAATCCCTCATCACTGATGACACCTCCATTGATGTACAATTCTCCAGTTCCACCGTAGTAGTTGGTTTTCGATGAAATTCCCGTCGTACCTGCCATGGTGATTGTACCATCATTTATGATAAATGTACCACCGTCGTTGTCAATACAGGAATAGCTACTATTGCCACCATAGATTTCACCTCCGTTGAGGATGGTGGTCGGGAAATACGTGTTATTATAGGCATAATAATTGTAAACGGCTCTACCGTTGCCTTGGATACGGCCGCCGTTCACGACGACTTTTCCTTGTTTGTTGTACAAGGCGGGGCCATTTCCAGTAGCAGACACTTCACCTCCATTGATGACCACACTGTCGGCATCATTGAGAACCACATACAAGCCCCACGTGTTTGAAGTTGCTGTGCCTTCAAGTTTGCCGCTGTTCAAGGTGAAAGAGGCATTGCCACCAGCGCTCGTACTTGTTCCCACCAACACAGCACTTCCTCTATTTGTGGCTCTTATTACTCCTTCGCCTTTTGTGTCCTTGATTTCGAGATAGCCACTTTTCAGCTGAATAGCAGCATATTGACCAGCACTGGTGCCACTAAAGTTAGTTGTGATGGTATCTCCATACAAGTCAAGAGTAAGCTTCTTGTCGGTAATGATTACCCTGTCGCTGGTAGTAGTGTAAGTGATATTTCTCAGCAGTCGGACGGTATCACCCGTGTTAACAGAATCAGCTGCGGTTTGGAGAGAAACATATTTGATGTCGCGGTTAACATTGATAGCAACATACGGAGCTGCATAGTACTCAAATTTATGTACCTGACCGCTCACGGATTTATGCACTATTTTGCCGTCAAAGCCGGCCGGTACGGCAAAGATGCTATCAGGAACTTCCACATCGGTACCACAACTTGTACCTTCAGCCAAAATAATATGGTGGCCGTTGTTGATGATGTTATGCGTTATGTTTAAATTGTACCAATCCTTGAAAAACAAAAGGAACCTACCATTAACATCAACGGTCTCATCTTTCTGCAGAACCACATCCTCTATGAGCGTAAGTTTGGCAGAACCGCCCGCAATCACATGATTGGCGTAATGCTCGGTATCGAAATACAAGTGGAATCCGATGTCTTGGGAACAACGGCCGTTACGTGCTTGACGGGACACTTTTGTCATCGTCATCGTTCCGCACACATCATCTCCAGTATCTGTAAGGCCAAATCTACGGCCGGCGGCATCGCTGGCAATAATGGCTTTTTGCTCATCCGTAAGTGGTAAGATGATAGAATTATAGGGGCAATTCTGATCACCAATAAACAGTTCCTCTCTGACATCCTGTGCACCAGCCCCTGCGCCGTTCAGTATCTTGGTCTGGCAGTCCACAACAATGTTATTGGATGAGGCTCTCTTTTGGAGACGGAAAACATGCTGGAGGGCTGTGCCTTGCTTCTCTGCAATGATGACAGATTGAGTAATGTTAATATTGTTATTCTTACCATAAAGATAAGAACTGTTGTTATACCCATCAATAACAATAGTGCCAAAGTCTTCACCACTGCCACTCCACTTGTTGATACCATAAATGGTGTCATTATTAAAAGTAAAAGTGGATTGATTGGAATAACAGTTTAGTGATGCTTGGGCCTTGATGTAAGAATTAGTGACGGTAGCATTAATGTTTGTGGATCCCTGAGACATATTTATTCCATATCTGGCTCCCGTAATGCGACAGCTGTCAATCAACAGATTGATATTGCTCATATCTCCATCAACAGAAATGCCACGATAATCGGACTGAGGTATGTTAGACGGGCAATCAATATTCAAGTTTCTTATGCTCACATCCAAATTACTTGCCGTTATTCTTATGCCTCTCGTTGCCGTGGAGGTGATAGTATGTTTAAGACCATTGATTTTGAGGGATTTACCAACCTCAACAACGGTAGTGGCGCTCAAGTCTGTTAATACCAAAATGCTATCGCCTGCGGCAGCTTCCGCAACGGCATCGTGTAGCGTGCTGTATCCTTTGCTTTTGTTCACATTATATACATTGGCCATGCCGTAAGTATAGGTACCGTCGCCATTGTTGGTCTCTGTCACATAGCCTGAGGGGCTGGAGAAGAGGCTCAGTGCCTGCTGGTCGGTGGTGCAGGTGGCACTTTCGGCCAAAATGATGTGGTATCCGTTCTGGGTGATGCTGTGAGTTACAGAACCTTCTTTGAAATTCAGTTTGAAATTGCCATTGATGTTAGCGGTGTCGTTCTGGTTCATCGTCACATCCTCCAAAAGCTCAATCTTGTCATTAGCTGCCAATCCATTATTGAACGGATAATTGAAGTCAACATACATAGTGCTTGCACCATTGTTTTTGGTATATTTGGTAGCGAGGGAGATGCGAGTTCTGTCGCAGTCACCAGTCACATCATTAAGTGTGTATATAGCTGATAATGCTTCTTTTTGCTCGGAAGTAAGAGCCACCGTAATCACATTTCCTGTAATTACCTCATCGTATTCCCATTCCTCATACATATATATTTTTCCAGCCACATTTTGCGCTTCACTACCTGTACCGTCCACAATCCTGGTCTCGCAGTCCACTGTTACGGTGTCATTTTTTGCACCATAGCTGAGACCAAGCCAGAACTCTTTACTCGTTGATAACTCCTCAGCAATAATCACACATTTCTGAATATCCACCTTGTTGGCTTGCTGGATACCATATTGGGTTGAGGTAGATTGTCCATTCAGGGTAATGACATTGAGGTCATTATTGCCACCCGACTGTCTATTGATACCATGCAGCGTGTCATTATAGAAGTTAAAGGTAGAATTGCCACCATAGCACGAAAGGGCGGTCCAACCCTGGATATAAGAGTTGCTCACATTGAATCTGGTGCCATTGGAATTACCCCAAGCTGTAATAGCATAATGGGTGAAATTATAGATGCGGCAACTATCCATCATCACCGTACAATTGTCTGCCCATCCAGATCCTGACACCTGCACACCTTTTTGACAAGTGTTGCCGCCATCAATGTTCAGATTGCGGATTTTCACATCCAAGTTAATTTCGTCAATTGCCAAGGCCATTTTTGTCGTACCTATAATCGCATTTGTTGCATCAATGATGTGTTTCTGACCATTAATAATGATTGATTTATTTACAATAACCGATGCGTTTATGGTCAAATCCGTCAGCACCACAAGGCTGTCATTGGCGGTAGCGGCATCGATAGCGCCTTGCAGGGTAGTGTAATAGATGTCTTGCGTAGCATTGTAAACTGCTACCCAATGGGCATAGAGATCCAAATAGCTGTCAATTTCCACAGTTTCGCCTTCGGTATACCAATCGCCAGTGCCATCGGACTTGGTGTTCCAAGCCACAACCCTGTCAGCGACCGGGGCAAAGGTTGAAGGCATGGTAATCGTAATAGTTTCTGGGAAATCATGAGTCAACATCACACCATATTTCAGATCGTCGGAAGTATTATCATGATACACCACACTGTATCGGCCCACGGTTGTCGTTCCATCGCCATTATCGAAGGGGTAGTAACCTGGCTCAATACGGTTGGTGAGTTCTCCAATAACAGTAGCATCGTCGAAGGTACCACCTGTGATATAGTCATCAATACGGGTATCAGAAGTGACCACCTCTCCGGTAAACGAACCACCAGTGATAGAAGCGTCTACATTGTCACCAGTGTTGCCCTGCGGGTTAGCGATACTGATGGAAGACTCGCCTTCGAACGTACCGCATGAGATATCCATAGTGGTTTCCACATTGGTTGTATGCTGGGCCACGGCCACAGCAGCACCAACAGTGGTGGTACCGCTGGCATTAGCTGTGCAGCTATAAGGAGTGCCTGTAGCCGTCAATGTGCCACCCTTGATAACCAAGTGGCCAGCGCGGTGCTCAATAGCAGCATTCACACCCGTGATGGTAGGACCATTGTCGCAATCGATACCGATAATCACAGAGTCGGGAGCAGCGTGGTAAATAGCGGTGGTTTCACTCGTCAGTGTACCTCCACTGATAACCCACTTGCTGGTGGTGGTCGTGTTGGTACCGTTATTTACAATACAGTATTTAGTAGTATTGATGGAACCGCTGGTCATGGTGATGTTCACATTGGGACCTACTTCCCAAATACCGTAAGTGTTGTTGGCTGTACCAATCAGTTGCGTACCGTCAATTGTGATTTGAGCATCGCCATCATCACAATAAATCAAGGCACTCTGATCGGCGTTGGTGTTTTCAATCTTACCGTTATGGGCTTCGAAAATGCCGTTTGCATCAATCCAAACAGTGTAATCTGCGGCTGAAGCGGAGATCTCAACACCTGTCATCACAAATTTACCAGTATTATAGATGACGCTTTGCGTTACACCATGGTCAGTGACGGTTCCGCCGTTGAAAAGGAATGTACCTGCGTTATTGGTGTTTCTGAAACCATTGGTAGCTGAAACATAAAAATCACCACTGTTGATGGTTAGGGTATCTGCCCCGGAGTTATAGGCTGCATTTCCACCAATGGAGTGGAAAACACCATCATTGACCGTCATTTTTCCTGAATTTGAGAGTGAACCGCCGGTACCGTTGGTGGTAGCATCATTGATGGTCATAGTGCCCATATTGTAGATAGCATAACGATAAGTTGCTCCAGGAGTGAATGTACCACCGTTGATTTCAGCATTGCTTTGGTTTTGGATAACATTATTGTTTCCACTAATAAATGTACCATCATTAATGGTCAGCATATCGCCACGGTGACGAATAGCCATACCTGAGGTACTCTTTAGCGTACCGCCATTAATGATTGCAGAACCCAATTGGGTGCTTGGTGAAGTCCCTAGATAGAAAAGATACAAAGCGTTTGTTGAGGAACCTTTACCCTCGAGAATACCACTATTCAATACTAAAGTACCATAACCGCCCAAAACAGCACTACCCTTACCGGGATTAATAATGGCACCATTAGTACCATTGTCCTTAATCGTAAGCTCAGCCCCATTCAAAATTCTGATGGCTGCATCATTGCTTCCTGAACCGCTGAAGCTGATGGTATCTCCATTAAGGTCAATGGTGAAGTTATTTACAACACTTTCATTTACATTAACCATAGAGGTGAGGTTGATATTCCTCAATATTCTAATCGTGTCACCGGCATTTACTGCATCCACTGCACTCTGCAGATTGGTGTAACCCGTGCCGGTATTCATGTTGAGGGCCACGTAAGGAGTGATGGCGTAGGTGAAGGTTCCATCGCCGTTGTCGATATGATTCACCATACCCTCTTCGGAACAGAATATATCAACTTCGTCGTCGGTGATGACGGTGTCTGCCTCACTCAACATGATGCAGTTTACGCCCGGTGTGATGGTATACGTGGCGAGATTCAATTCAAACTTGACGCCTCCTGGATGAACCGTATCTTTCAGTGTGATGTCATCATCCAAGGTGAGAATGTCTCCAGTGCTAAGAAGATTGAAATCGAACGGGATGTGGAAATCAATAAACATCTCATCGAATGACGGCTGTACCAGCGTAACTTTTGTTCCCTTCCACAATACGGGCGCCGAAATGACTGAATTGCTACCGGAAGCCGTTACGGTATAGAAGTTGGCTTCCACCGAGTCAATCTGAACACTGGAAAGGGGCATGGTCACATAGTTCTTACCTCCACCCAGCCAAAAATTCATTTCAGCGGTGAGATCATTCTGTTCATCTTCATTATCTATGATTTTGGTATCTGCATCAACCGTGACATTGTTACCGGAAGCCGAGAAAGCGATTCCCAGCCACAGCGGATCGCAATCAGCCCAAGCCTCGCTAATAATGACACATTTTTCAAAGGAAAAACTATTATCATTTCCGAGTGTTGGTTCATTGTTTCCTTCTATAAAGATGGTTGCATAATTCATGTCAGTCGCACAAGGATTGAGGCCATATAACGTATCGTTTACAAAGCTGAAAGTAGAGTTTGATGCATAGCATTTTAGTACTACCATACCTTCAATATACGAATTAGTAACCGTTACATTCAAATTCATTTTGTCACGGAAAGCCCAGAAAGCATATTCATCTACATTGTAAACACGGCAGCTATCCATATTGAGTGTGACATCGTTTTGGTCAACTTGGATTCCTCTAATACCATAGCTTTCTATCATGTTCGTACCATCCAGATAGAAATTTTTCAGATTGAGGGTGACACTGCCCGCATCGAACCACAAACCTCTGTTAGAAGTAGTTTTTATTACATGTTTACCACCGTTTATCTTCAATGACTTATTAATGGCAATGGTAGCGGTCAAATTGAGGTCCGTTAGCACCACGAGGCTATCGCCTGCGGTGGCGGCATTGATAGCAGTTTGGAGATTATCGTAGAAAGTAGCATTGTCCACATTGAAGACCTTGCCCCACTGCGCATAAAGAGTGGTGTCGGAATCGACAGTTATCGTTGCACCTGGTACGAATTCTGTGCCAGTGCCGTCAGCTTTGGTGTTCCATGCTCTAAAGGAGAGTGTGTTTGTAAAGGCGTTGGCCTGTACGGTGTGAGTTGGTTCTGCCTGCGGTACGTATGCGGTGTCTTTCTCTGTTGTGGAATTATTAGCATCATAATATATATTGTATGCAGGAACTACCGTCCACGTTTCAGGTGCAGTGCCGTTGGCGAAAGCAGCGTAGCCGGGGTCGCACATCTCACCAGTCACATTCTCACTGTATGTGCCGCCTGTGAGGTGTACATAAGACATATCGGTAGTGGTGATGCAGGAGTTGCTGGCACTGATTGTTCCGGCCGACATATTAAATGTACCCGTTTCGCAATAAACGGCTGCAGTGGTGAGCGCATTGTCGGTGATTGTGGTGGCGCCCAAGACGTTCGTAATACCTCCCGCGCAGTTTATGCCATAATTGGTGCCCGCACTCTCAGGTGCGACAGTCACCGTGCCGTCATTGATAGTGATGGTAGAATTTCCACCTTCATTGAGGATAGCAGAATTCTTTGCCGTTACATTACAATTAATAATGTTTATTGTTCCAGCTGTCTTTGCATCCAGTGTATTCTCCGTGGCACTAATGAGGGTAACATTTTCAGCATTGATGGTTCCTGCGGTGGCGCACAATGCAACTTTTGATTTAGCAGTAATAGCATCAACATCCTGAATATTTATAACCCCCCCAGTGCCTGTCTGATAAACGTTCACACCGCTGGCAGTATTCGTTGTATTCATACTGCCGCCAGTAACATTCACTGTACCATTAGTGTTTCTAATGCAATAGCGGTTCGCTGTAATCTGGCAGTCTGTCAGGTTTACAGTTCCTGATTGGCAGACAACAGTGTAACTTTGATTCGATTTAGTGGCCTTCAGTGTGCTGTTTTCTATATTCAATGTGCCTGTTCCATTATTTTGGACAGCGTAATCTTCAGCAGTAATGGTGCAGTTGTTTATGTTAACCTCAGAGTTTGCCGGATTGCTAACGCAGCGTCTGCTTGTGTTTGTAATAATACCATTTTGAATGGTTACCGTTAGACCGTCTGCATTCGTTCTCAACAGGTTTTCAAATCCACCGGAAATGGTTTTATACGCCAAATCCAATGTGATGCTTTTTGAAATATACTGAGTTTCCGTCAGCGTAATGTCTCTCAACAACACAATAGTTTCTCCATCGTTGGCGGCAGTATGAGCATCGGCCAAAGAAGTGTAAGTGTTATTGCCAATCTTTGCCACTGCATCGGTAGCAACAGCTACAGTAGTGTAGGTATAGGAGCCGTTGCCATTGTCAGTTTCCACCACATCGTAACCGGAGGCGGCCACAAAGACCGAGGTTTGTGCAGGTGTGGTGATGCTGCAGTTCTCACCCAAAGCCAGCACTGGATTGTTCAGCGTTATATTGCAGCTGTTGGCGCAAGTATAGGTGTAGGTGTTGGCACCATTGGCGGTAGTAACCGTCATGTCGGTCGGACCAAAATTGGATAGAGAAACTATCTTGCTGTCACCGGCCACATTCAAGGTACCACTGGCAGGACCGCAAATATTGCCGTCATAGTCGAAATTGGCTATCAGTCTCACGAGTACACTGGTTTTGCTGTTAGCCACCGCATCCGCCACCGCACCATCCAACTGGCTTTGATTGCTTACAAGAACCACCTCGTTCACAGTAGTTGTATTAACAGTATACAAACTATATACACCGCTTCCACTTGGCTCGGGGAACATTTCCATGACGTTTTCGCTGGTGATAAGAACACCATCCTTGGTGCAATCTTCCAAAGATAAATCCAAATTTTGTGCTTTGGGCACCAGCCGAAGCTGTGAATCCATGTTGCAGTTAATAAAGACGGTATTACTATATGGATATATCTGATCGTGCCCGCCGAATGTGCCCATACTGAACGTCACATTCTCAAATGTCACCTGATCAACTCCACCATACGAGGTGTTGCCGTGCAATGCGCCGCCTGTCACCGTCACCGTGCCGCCGCTACCGCCATCAATATTGAAGGGGTAAGTGGCATCAATGTTGCAATTGGTTATCACGATGTTGGCACCGCAATTTTCACGCAATAATCCACGACTAGCAATTGTAATATCAGAATTGCTAACTGTGACAGTAGCTGAAGATGAAAGATCTGTCACAAGAATGGCTGAACCCCACGTAGCCACTGGTCCATCAACCGTTACCACATTGTCAATCAAACAACCATCTGCTTTTACATTGATTATTGAATAATAATTGGAATTTTGGAGGTTATGTCCATCAATGGTCATGTCCTTGATTGTGACATTGGGGTTTGTAATTTTGATACCATCGCCATTCGATGTTGTAACGGTCATCGTTGTGCTGGTCTTACCTTGTCCGGTAATGGTCACACCCGACGGGATAACGGACGTATTGGCAATGGTGCAAGCAGAGGCAATGATTTCAATCGTCTCGCCAGTTTGCGCCGCCGCAATGGCCGCATCCAGGGTAGCATACTCGATGGTGCCGATTTTGGCCACATTTTGCGCCCATGACATTCCCGTGCTGAGCAGGAAAAGTGTCAAAATGAATAAAAATTTTTTCATTGCAGTAGTTTTAATTTATAATTTTATTGTTTATCTATTATCCAGTATATCAATTTGTTAAACATTTAACAACAGTGTAATTATACGGCAATTCATTGCAAAAAATAACACTATACAATTAATTTGCAAAAGTATAAAAAATTATATATATAATTAATTGAGTACGATTTCTTAATATAAACATGTTTATATTGTTAACTTTCCGTGTTATATTGCTAATTAACAGTTTGTTATATGGTATAATCATCCCACGCTGAGGCCTTGCTTGGATGCAAAGTTCAGAATATAGAGTTCAAAATAATACTAAGGCCAATTGCCAATGGCTAATAGCTAACGACCGATTTGTGCAAGTATCTCGTCTTCGGACAGACCGGTGACTTTCGCTATGATGGACAAATCCATATTGTTGTCCAACATCCTCTTGATTACGGAGCGAACACCTTCCCCCCGACCTTGCTCAATACCTTGCTGGACCCCTTTCTCTATTCCAAGATCGTATCCCTTTTCAAAGCCTTCGGACCTCCCCATCCGGTGATGGTATTCCATGGCCTCTTTCACGTCCTCGTATTCCAAGACACTTTTCTCATACTCTTGTTTCTCCATAGTTGTGAGTTTTGACAATTTACATTCCTCATACAATTCATGGAAGATGTCATACTCTTCCGGTATGTCGTCCTCCTCCAGCCTCCACATGTTCTTTATGGCATAACACCATTTCTGTCGGTCATCCGCAAGCTGTTCGAATTGCTTTCGCGCTGCAAATTTAGTCAAATCTATCAAAAGAAATGCTATCTTCTCCGAAAAAATGTTGTTTCTGTCATCCTTGAGCTGGACGTGCTGTACGTAATCGCCTGCGGCCGCAAGCTCTGGGACACTGAAGTCCACCAGAATGATGGACAACACCGTCGGAATGTTGTACCTCCTGTCGCCGCGGCCAAGCGAATTGCTGATAATCCTGGATGTATAGGCGATTATCCTGTTCTTGAGAAACTCCTGACTGGCCTTCTGCATCTCCACGATGATGCGGTCGTTGTCCTGATCGGAGCAGAAAACATCAAAGACCAGTCTTTTCTCCTTGTCGCTCAAGCCGAGCTGCTCTGTCTGGTGGTATGCGATATCGGTAACCGGACCAATATGGTCCGAGAGAAATGCATTGAGGAAATGGATGAGATTCTTCTTGTATTGTTCTGTGCCAAAGAAACGCTTGAATCCGAAGTCGGTCAGCAGGTTTATGTTTTTGTTTATGGTTGCCATGATGTGAAAATAATAAGTTGTTTTAATGTTAATACACGCCGTAGGAAGTTCAAAAATCAAAGTAGAGGCGCAAAATCTTGCGCCTTAAATTTCGAATTCTGCCTCGCGGCGCCGGTGTTGCAAAGATATCACGCTGTTCTGTTCCGGCAATGGGGATTCGGAATTTTTTTTCGGCCAGAGAAACAGTAATTTACAAAAATCAGGGATGTGAATTTAACAATCTGTTGTTAAGGCGGTTGCGTGGATTTCGGAGAAATTGGGCGAGATGGTGCAGCGAAAGTGCGCACCATAAGAATGCAAAAATACAATATTTTTCCATATAACAACCTGTTAATTAACGATATAGCACATGGATTAACAATACAAACATATTTATGTTAAAAAAATGCAAGTATCTAATTGAATATACGTATGAATTATATATCTTTGCAAGTTGATTGTATAATGTCATATTTTGCAATTAATTGCTGTGTAATTACCCGTTTGTTAAATGTTTAACAAGTTGATATACTGAAAAATAGATAAACAATAAAATTATAAATTAAAACTACAGCAATGAAAAAAATTTTATTCATTTTGACACTTTCCCTGCTATGCACGGGAATGTCATGGGCGCAAAATGTAATTTTCGTCAAGTCGGGTGTGACCGACGGAGAAACCATCACGGTGAACGGCGTTTCTGGTGCGGCTTACACTACGTGTAAAGCTGCCTCTTTAGCAGCAGCTATTGGCGACACTGTGAAATTGTTAGAGAATATCACAGAAGAGGGTGTAACAGATCATCCATATACGCAAGCCCAGCCGAATGAACCTGATAAGTGGCCGTATCAAAAATGTTGTTTTATTCAGGATGGTTTTACTTTTGACGGTAATGGGTTCACGCTTACTGTAACAGGTCCAGTATCTGGAACCTATGGCTGCGGAATTTATACCAAAGGTGGAACGATTAAAAACGTTACTATTAATGGAGGTTTCAGATCTGTTTTCTCAGGAGGTATAAACAGAGATATTGTTATTGACAATTGTGTGATTAATCCCATAGCATATCCTTTTAATACAGATGCGGCAAATATCAATTATTCTGTTTCAATTATCAACAGTACCTTGAACGGATGGTGTAGCTATACTGGGCCATTCAAGAATGTTTCTATTTCTAATACCACATTTGCGCAAGGTAATACAGACTATGCTTATTTCCGTCCATACTCTTCTACAGTGCTAGAAGATGTTACCTTTGACAACTCAGGATCAGAAGGTTATAGTGTAGATCCGAGGCAATCCGACATATTTTTTAATGATTGTAATTTAAGTGGAACACCTATCACATCTGAGAACTTCAACGATATTTTGATTGTTGACCAGGAGGCTGCAAATAACAAGGCTGTTGTTGTTAATGGCAATTTCAGTCAGAATGCAGATGGCGAAATTACAGGTGGTATTTATGGCGGAAGTCTACCTGTCCTTAACAGTAAATTGGCTTCAGGTTATGCAGCATTCCCGCTTAACACGAATCCTCAGACCTATCAGGTGGATCCCGTTTACTATATTCATTTCAATGCCAATGGCGGTAGCGGTACTATGGAAGATTCATACGTGCCTCGTGAAGCACCTAATAATGTTTTTACTGTGCCTGCTTGCACTTTCACCCATGCTTCATTTCCATTCCTAAAGTGGAATACGAAAGCTTATGGTAACGGTACAGATCTTGCCGAAAATGACCCGATGACACTGACATCTGACACAACGCTCTATGCAATATGGAATTGTGTGGCGATGATAGGCACGACCTGTTACGCTACACTCGATGCTGCTATTGATGCTGCCGTGGCGAATGATGTAATTGAAATCATCGCCAGCACGTGCGAGATTACCAATACTAAAGTCCTTCCTGCCAATGTTACCCTAAAAGGACAAGGGAAAAACGCAACAACTATGACCATCGCTTCTACTTCAGGCAGTGGCCTTACCATCAACAATGCAGGAGTCACCATTAAAGACATGCACATTGATGGCTCTCAAATCACTTCGGGCGGATACAAGACACTCGTAAATGTGAGAGCGGACAATGTTGTGATTGACAATGTTATTATGTCGGGCGGTGGAATGTCTACGTGGAACTCCTCTATTTTGGTGGAAACCCTTTCCTCTTCGCAAACTTTCACCGTAAGCAATTCCACTATTTCAGGTTCTTTCCGTGGCATACTGCGTGAAAGTTGCAATGCCAACCTTGTGATAGATAACTGCGATATCACGGCTATTTATCCTTTCAATATTGATGGCGGTAATGGCGGTACGATTACCGTTACTAACGGCTCTTTACGTGGATGGACTTCATACAGTGGAGTTGATAAAGTTACCTTTAAAGATGTTGAGTTTGGCAAAGGTGCGGGGTATGCTGTATTAAGGCCATATGTAAATACTGAAATAGAAGGATCCTCTTTCTCTTCAGAGTTTAAGGTAGATCCAATAATAGCGCCTTCTATCTTATTCAATAATTGTGATTTGGCTGGAACTCCGTTAACATCCGCAAATATCGACAATCTTTTGGCGGATCAGGCGACAGACCAAGCTGTTTCACAAGAAGACCCAAGATCTCATGCAGTGGTAGTCAACGGCGGCTATTCTACCAATGACAACGATGAAATTACCGGGGGTATTTATGGTGGTAATCCTGAAGTTCTCAATACAATGATTGCTTCAGGTTATGCGGCATTTCCACTTAACACGGATCCTCAGACCTATCAGGTGGATCCCGCCTACTTCATCCATTTCGATGCTGCTGGTGGAACGGGCACTCAGGGCGATAGCGTCGTGATGCGTGCAAATCCTACCTTTGTCGTACCTGAAAACACCGAATTCAGCTATGGTTCATACGCCTTCTTGAACTGGAATTCCAAACCCTACGGTGCAGGAACGGATATTGCGGTGGGTTCCACAATGACCCTGAGCTCTGATACCACCCTCTATGCTGAATGGAACATCGACTTCGTGGCTAAAATCGGGGACAATACCTATCCAACCATCCAAGCTGCAGTTGACTACGCCAACGAGAACTTGACTGGCGATGTGACTATTGATTTGGTGAAGAGCACTTCTGAAGTGGTGAAAATCTTGCAGAAGGATGGCATCAGCATTAATCTCAATGGTAATGATGTCACCTTGACAGGTCAGATTTTCATCAGTAACAGACAAGGTGACCCATATCCTGCATATACAGGAACCTATACTGAGTCAAATACGGTTACTATAGATAATTTGAACATGAAATATGATCCGGCATATTTCGACAGTTATGGTAGTTCCGATGAGGCTGGATTAATATATTTCTGTAAGAATTGCGCTTTTGGTGGTACTTTTCATGTGAATGATGTGCTAAATTATTCCCACAATGTCACTATTAGCAATTGCAACTTCGATGCTGATGGCAGCAATCAAGGAGTCTATGGCATTAGTTCCATAGCAGGCACTGTGTATAATCTTAATATTGACAATTGTACGGCTAAAAATGCGGCTGGTTTGGCTACACTGCAGAGTGCTCCTGAGTTCGAGGTGACCAATTGTAGCACGGAAGATGTGAAATATGGTATTCGTATCGTCAACAATAATGGCCCGATGACCGTTACAGGAAACAACTTCACCGCTGACGAAGCAGGTATTCTTGTTACCGGTATGACCACGGGTGCCACCATCAATTTTGCTGATAATAATGTACAAGCTCCCAAAGCTTTTGAACTGGCTTCTTCATGCACTAGCGGTACCCTTGACATTACAAGCGGCACGTATATTGGTGCTATCGATGATAACACTACATCAGACTTTTTCAACATCTCCGGTGGTACTTACAGCGAGGATGTGAGTGGTGAGCCTTGCGAAGAGGGCTATGCCGCTTTCAAGAACGGCACAACACCCGAGACATGGACCGTTACCAAGGCCTGGTTCCTTCGCTACAACGCCAACGGCGGTACTGGCACAACAATGGACAGCGTTTTCGTGAAACAGTCTGACGATGCCGCCGGACGTACGGTGACTGTAGCCGACTGCGACTACACTTACGACAGCTATGCTTTCGCCGAATGGAACACCAAGGCCGACGGCACAGGCAACCGCGTTGCTCCCGGTGCTCAACTTACACTGACCCAGGATACCGTGCTGTACGCACAATGGGCACGTGTGAAGAATGTAACACAAGACAAATATTACAACACACTCCAGGCTGCTATCAACGATGCCACTGCGGGCGATAGCCTTTTGGTGTTGACGGATATGAATATAGAAGAAACTGGTGATGCTGGTAGGATTAAGGTCAACAAATCCATTGTCATTAACGGAGACAAGCATCTTATTACGACTAAGGCAACTCGTGGTCTGGGATTGGAAAATGGCACGAATTTGGACGTGACATTGCGTAATTTCTATATGACCTGTAATAATATTGCCAACCAAGGACCAGATGCTATTCGTGGAGTTCAGATCTATAATACGAGCACAGGTTCCCACTTGCTGCTTGACAGCTGCCGTATAATTGTCAGTGGAATTAGCGACAGAGGCTATGCCCTTAACTTCCCTGGCGGAGCTGATAATGTTACCGTCACTGTCAAGAATTCCTATATCCAAGGTTGGGATGTTCTGAATAGTTATTCAAGAAATTCCACTTTCATATTTGATAATGATACCCTGTATGGCCTCAACACACAGAGCTCAAGTTCTTGGGATAATTTCCAGACATTCACAATTGATGGTAATGGTTCAAATATGGGTTATAATAACAATGTTAGTATTTCTAAATCTGTGATTATTGCAGAACAGCAGGGTACTTGTACGCAAGGTGGGTTCTCTATCCAGAATAAAGCCGCTTATAATAGCATTACTTTGGATTGCGCGACAAAAATTATAGACAGAAAGGGCGACAATGCCAGTAAAATACTTGAAGTGAATAGAATTTTAAGGTACATGGTAACAGCTCCGGGTAATGAACTGATTCTGTTTCTTGATGATGACCAACTTGCAACAGCTCCAGACCACTATACGTTGACAGATGTGTCAGGGGGAGAGTGCAATCGAACTCGCATTTCTTTTTCTGTTCGCTATACATTTAATAATGGTAATAATTCAGGTTATTATGACTTCCACTATCCGTTCACCACACACAACGTTGCAGAAGGAGATTTGATTGAACTTCTGGAGGATGTGACGATGAAACAGGACGTTTACTCTCCTTTCCCTGGCAACTTTAACATTCACTTTAAGGACGGCAGCGAGACCCATACCATCAACCAAGGTGGTTACACTGTTGTTTTGGATGACAACCAAACCTGCACCACCGACAAGCAGGCTTTGGCACTTTTCTCTTCAATCAATGGTAGTAGCATTACGGAAACCGATCACAACAATGGTACATGGACTTATTCTGTCACACCATACAACATCATCACCTATTATAGCAACAATTCCGCTGATGAGGTGGATGCCCAGACAAAACCAAACGGCGAAACGGTTAACCTTTACGACTATAAGACCTTCGACCATGCCGACAGCACAATCTACCGTTGGAACACCCAAGCTGACGGGAACGGTACAGACTACGCTTTGGGTGCACCCTACAGCGCCGATGCCAACCTTGTCCTCTTCGCCGTATGGCGTTTGAATCTGGATATGGAAATGGATTCCACCGATGTGGTTTGCTATGGCGAGAACAACGGTACCGACACCGTGAAGATCATCGGCGGCGAGGCCCCGTTCCAGCTGGTACTCTCCGGCACTGTGATGGCTGAAAACGACACCGTGAAGAATTTGATGGATAGAACCCACATCTTCACCAACCTGAAACCTGGTAAATACAATGTGCAGTTGACGGATGTACTTAAGAAAGATACCATCAGAGGTACATTCACCATCGCACAACCTGACACACTTGAGATCACGGCACTCACCGTTCCCGAAGATTTCCCGTGTCCGCTGATGGGTAACGGCTACTACGATGTGAGCGTAACCGCCCAAGGTGGCAATGGTGGCTATCATTACACCTGGAGCGAGGCTGCCGTCAACATTGACGCTGCTGCCACAAGGGTGGTTTCAGGCGCCGACGACCGCGACAGCATCTACACTGTCAAGGTCGTTGTTACCGACAGCAAGAACTGTACCGCCGAAGGTATCAAGACCTTTACCGTGAGCAAGGTTATCGCCGACGACGGAACTGTCCACAGCAACTCCAAGCTCACCATTGACACGATCCGTGTGGGTATCATGAGCGGCTGCGACACTGTGTACAAAGAATATGGCACACCGGTCTTCACCACCACCATCCCCGGCGGTTATCCTGAAGATCGTCTGACTATCGTCAACAACATTGCTACGGCATATCCCGACAGCGTCTTCTACTTGGGTGAGAACAAGATCATCTGGACGGCTACCGACACCTGCGGCCACTCCATCACAGGCGAGCAGGTCCTCATCGTTTACCACTTCCCGTGTCCGAACGTAACAGACGTGGATGGAAACGACTACCCGTCTGTCCGTCTGGGTTGCGACTGCTGGATGGCAGAGAATTTGAAGACCACGAAGTACAGCGACGGCAGAGCCATCAGCAACCTGATGAAATATGAATCACCCACTCATCCTGATGCAGAAGCCAACTTTGCTATCTACGGTTATCTGTACGACTGGACCGCAGCTCTTGATGCTGAAGGTGGCGTAACTCCTGATGCCGATGGCAATGTCCAGGGTGTATGTCCTACGGGCTGGCACATGCCGACCGACCTCGATTTCGCCAACGTGGCCGGTGTTCAAGGCAGACATGATATTTCTGACTTGCGCTCCACTGATTATTGGTTGGATGGTGGTGGCAACAACAGCACCAATTTCAACTTGCTGCCTGGCGGTTTCTACAATGACAACACCGCCCGTTACGAGAATATCCTCGGTGAGGCTTACCTCTGGAGTGTGAACTCTGCTGATCCGAGCCAACCGAAGGTGTTCTGGGCCGACTGTCATTGCTACATGTGGCAGGTGGGCGATCCCAGCGCCAACATGGGTGCCAGCGTGAGATGTGTGAAAGACTAATCAGAGCAATACCTAATAGGGAGAAGGATGGCCGTGAGGCCATCCTTTTTTTGTGCCTTTCATTTTGGAATCAGGATTTTTATGCTATCTTTGCACCTCAAAATTTTAAAAGAATGAAAAAGTTTACCTGTTTCTTAATGATAGTGGCACTGATAACCACATGTGCCTTTGTTTCAGCCCAAAGTGTCTCCAAGTCGGAGGCCGATATGGTCGCCAGCCGTTTTGTGGCAGAGAAATATACTGCCATGTCCAAGGCTCCGGTGGAAGTCTGCCTTAAGGAGATTATCGCGGATGAGGATATGACCTACATGTATCGTTATGATATCGGCGACAAGGGATTTGTCGTGGTTTCTGCCTCCAAGGCTGTGCCCACGGTGTTGGCCTATTCGTTGGATGAGAACTTTGAGATGATTCCGCCCGTGCGTGACCGTTTCGAGCTTTACAAGAAAGAGATTCGCAGTGCAGAAACCGCAAAACTGCGTCCTACAGCCAAGGCGGCTGCCCAGTGGGCACATTATTCAGCCGACGAATTCGTGCCCAATCCGCCAAAGGGAGGTGTCAATAATTACTTGCTGACCACTCGCTGGAACCAGAACAAGTTTTATAACACCTATTGTCCTTGGGATGCCGATGCGGGTCCATANNAACGGCTGTGTGGCCTGTGCTTGTGCCCAAATCATGAACTATCACCACTACCCGAAATCCGGCGTGGGAGCTATCGCCTATATTCCGCACGGCTATCCGAGCCAGACGGTCATCTTCCCCCGCCATACCTATCATTGGGAGACTATGTATAATGAGCCGATGAGCTATGCCAATGAGATTGCCAAGCTTGTTTATCATTTCGGTGTGGCTATTCAAATGAATTATTCTGCCGATGGCTCCGGCGCGGCTACCGAAACGGCCAAAACCAGACTGAGAGAGACTTTCCTCTATGACCCCAGCATCACTTCATACTATCGGAGCAGTTATACGGATTCTTTGTCTTTGTTGGAATACATCGCAGCTCTGAAGGAGCAGATAGATCTGAAACGCCCCGTCTATTATGCCGGCTGTAGCCAGACCTCATGCCATGCGTATGTGTTGGACGGTTACGATGAGGAGGACAAGTTCCACCTGAACTACGGCTGGGGCGGTTCTTCCAATGGTTTCTATGCGATGGACAATTTCACTTCCGGCTATACACATTGGGATTGGGATAATTCTGGCGAGGCCATTATGAACATTTTCCCGTCAAAGTCTGTTCCGTCCGAGTATTGCCAAGGACATAAAAGGCTGACCGCCTCTTTCGGCTATGTGCTGGATGGATCGCCCACGACCAAGCCCTATCAGGCCGACCACGACTGTTCATGGATGGTGGCAGTCCCGGAAGCTCGAGTGTATCGTTTCTCTTTTGACCGTCTTGACCTGAATCCAGATGTGGATTTTGTGACCATCTATAACGGTCCGACCGTGGAATCTGGTGTCAAAGCGACGTTTACGGGCACCAATCCTTCAACAGAAGAAATTGTTGTGGTCGCCGACAGCGTGCTGATTACCTTCACTTCCACTGGCAATGGCCCTGATACAAATAATGATTATTACGGATTCCAGATGCAGTATTACACTACACTGAATTCCCAAACCTGCTCTGAATATAGCAGTTTAAATAATTGGACATCAGTGATTTCTGATGGTTCCGAAGAGGGCGAGGACTATCACCCGCAGACAAACTGCAACTGGACTGTCTCCCTGAACTTCATCTCCGGCTACTCCATAGCATTCCCGAAGTTCCAACTCGGCTATGGTGATTTCGTGGATGTCTATGATGCCACTACGAGTCCGCAAACCCTGTACAAACGCTACGATATCTACAACCCGCCGACGGGCATTGATATGGTGAGTTTCAATAAGATGCGTATCAATTTCGTGTCCGACAACTGGGATCAGGGCAATGGTTTCAACTTGCAGTATTATGCTCAGGTGGGTGTGGACAACCACAGCGGTCTGGAAGACATGACTGTCTATCCGAATCCAGCCACAGACAATCTGTTTTTGAAATTTTCTTTGCAGAACGAAAGCAAGATTGTGGTGAAAATGATGGATATGGCAGGCAAGACGGTGATGGTGGATGCTTTTGAGGGCGTGATGGGAGAGAATCAGCATACGATGAATGTATCCAATGTCAAGAGCGGTTTGTATGTCCTGCAGATAGAGACTGGCAATGGCAGAGCCATCCAGAAAGTGCTGGTGCAATAACGGAAATCTGCTGTTCGAATGTTTCAACGCCTCATATCCAGTTGCGTCAAGTTGGTGCAACGTTACCTTCCTGAGCCGTTTGTGTTCGCCATTCTTCTGACGTTCATAGCGGCGTTCATTGCTATGCCATTGTGTCACCAGACTCCGGTGGAGGTGGTGGAGCATTGGGGAAATGGCGTGTGGGGCTTGTTGGCGTTTTCCATGCAGATGGCCTTGGTGCTCGTGTGTGGCTCCACGCTGGCGGCGGCTCCGG
>LXOW01142787.1_pt2 | contig 27443 bp, 25 predicted proteins | sample 1368591 | NCBI WGS metagenome assembly LXOW01 (sample SAMN04884650, study PRJNA319009) | bovine gut metagenome | isolation source: Cow rumen | host: Bos taurus | place: Italy: Legnaro (PD) | collected 2014-07-09
AAACTGAAGGATGCCAGCGTGAATGTGCAGCGTCGCCAGAAGACATACGAGGGATTCAGCCGTCTGCCTGAGGTTTTTACGACTGATGATGTGATGCGCTGCTTCCAACTGAAGAATGTGTCGGCAGCCTACATGCGAATCAGCCGCCTGCAAAGGGACCACTTGATAGAAAAAGACGAGGACTTCGTAGATGGCGGCACCACCAAGTCACGCTATCGCAAGACAGGAGTACTGATGTGCTAACGCCCTCACACCCTAACGCCCTCACATTTGGAAATGAAGTTAGAAGTTAAAATAGTTAGAAAGATGAACAACGTAGAAATCAACAAAAACATCCATCTCTCCGAGCATTTGACCTCGTCGAGTGTGGCTACGCTCGGCCATTCAAGCGAGCTTGATGGCTCTCGCTTATCGCCACACTTTACGCTCGGGGAGATGACCAAAACACAAGCGAAGACAGCAGATAAAAATATTCCTTCGCACGTACATATAGAGAACTTGAAGCGCCTCTGCGGGTGGTTGGAGATGCTTCGCAGTGAGTGGAATAGGCGATATGGAGGACTCTCCCCCGACCCCTCCCTGTCGAGGGAGGGGAGTAGAGACCAAGAGGAGCCGATTATCATCAATAGCGGCTATCGTTCTGAGGCGGTGAACAAGGCCGTGGGTGGTGTAGCTGGGTCGAACCATCTGACGGGTTGTGCGGTGGATATCCACGTGTTGGGTAAGGAACAAGCGATACGCTATGCGTGTATCTTGTTAGACATTGCAGACGAGTCGCGGGAGGACTTCGACGAGCTCCTGATAGAGCAAAGCGCGAAAAGCCTCTGGATTCACTTCGCCGTCCGTCCCTTCGCCAATCGCCGCCGAGTGCGGCTGATGAAAGGGTAGCGCGGCGGTAACGGGCTGAGGAAAGCTGATAGCAGAAGCCCTCGGGGGTCCTTCCCATATTATTTAACCTTTTTTACAGATGTAACGCAGATAAAATAATCTGTTTTTTGCTTTGTTTTTTAAAAAAATGCTTATCTTTGCAGGCAGTAAAACTATAAAGTAATAACTATAATATTTTTATGATGAAGAAAAATCTATTCGTTTTAATCGCCATCCTGGCTTGTCTGAATGTCAGTGCGCAGGACAATGGGCTAAATCCTGTTTACAAAGTGCAGTTAGGAGACATCACGTATCAGAAGAGTGAGGCAAGTAAAAAGGTGACTGTGGGCAAAGTGCTCGGTGTGATTGCCGATGTGGCAGAAGGTAGAGTGACCGACATTAATAATGAGGAGTACATACCGCTGGCTAAGAATTGCGTGACGACAGGTCTGACGCATGTTCGTAGACTGCAGGTAGTTGCAGACGATGAGGGCGAGACAGCCAAATACCTGGTGACCGGTCAGTTAACCGATATAGCTGCCTCGCGCAAAGTAAAGACCTACGACCGTAAGGACAGCAAGGGGCGCGAATATACGGAGACAAAGACGTACTATGGTGCAGTAACATCGGTAGCACTTACCTTCAAGAACCTGCAGACGGGTGAGCTAACCACAAGCACCTTCTCTGGACGTTGTTCAGAATACTCGTTGGCCAAATCGGCTGACGAGGCCATCCGCACCGCACTGGGCGAATTGGCAGAGAATATCTATGAGTATTACAACGAAGTTTATCCTCTACGTGCCAACATCATTGAGCGTGGCACGGAGAAGAAAGACAAGACCAAGGAACTATACATCGACGTTGGCAGCAGGTTCGTTGGCGAGGATGTTCACTTTGAAGTCTATGTAGTGGGACAGATTGCCGGTCGTGAAACACGCAAGCAGATTGGTAGAATCCGCATCCGCGAAACACTGGGCAGCGACATCTCACTCTGCAAAGTGCAGAAAGGTGGCAAGGAGATCAAGGCCGCCTTCGACAGGGGTGATACCATCGTAGCTATCAGTACTGACTGAACCGATAACGATGCGCCTTGAGTCGATCTTGCCGCCGAACATGTTGAGACGGTAGCGGACGTGGGTCATTCGTAGTAATTAAATATTTCTGGTGCTCTCGCGAATCTCCAGACGAGTCTTCACGACCATACGTCTCACGCGGTCGTCGCCGTTTATCTGGCCTAACAGCAGGCGGAACGCCTTCGTGCCAATTTCCTTGGGATTCTGTTTTACGTATGAGATTCTCGGTGTCGGCATGTTTGATACCCAGTCGCTCATATAGCCGATGATAGCTACGTCGTCGGGGATGCGCAGTTTGCGACTGGTGATGGCCTGATAGGCGGAGAGAGCCAGCAGACCGTGCGAGGCGATGACAGCGTCGGGCGGTTCCGGCAGGTCCAGCAGTGCCAGCGTGTCCGTCAGTCCTGAGTTGATGCTGGCATCGTGACAACGCACCAATTCCTTCCTGATGGGAATGTTGCGTTCGCGCAACGCCTCCAGATATCCATGCTTGCGGTCGGCGGTCTGTTTTAGTTTGTTCGAAGCTCCGAGGAATGCTATGCGCTGTGCCCCGCCGTCAATCAGGTAGTGTGTGGCCTGACGCGCTGAGTCGGCATCGTTGATTACTACCGACGTCACGTTGACATCCGCAGCGCGGTCGAACAACACCAATGGGATGTTGCGCTCCTTCACCCGCAGCAGATGACTGTAATCTGTCGTTTCCTGCGACAGACTAACGATGACGCCTGCCACTTGCAAGTCCAACAGCTTGTCGACGATTTCCACTTCATTGTCATAACGGTCATCGGTGTCGGTTATGATGCAAAGATACCCCGCCTTCTGGGCCTCGGATTCGATGCGTTTGATAATCTGGGAATTGTGGTTGAATGCCACGTCGGGCACCACGACTCCAATGAGCCGCGTTGTATTGTAGCGTTCGCTGCTGGCTCTCACGTTAGCCTGGTAGCCGTTCTCAGCCGCCATACGCGCTATCTTTTGCCTCAGCTCTTCGCTGACACCTTTTTGCCCTTTCAATGCCCGGGACACGCTGGAGACGTTCACTCCTAGCGTCTTGGCAATGTCACGTTGCGATATCTTTTTCATACTGTCAGTATCTTTATACCATATTAATTTATATATTAACATCCAAATGATGCTATTGCTATTTTTTTAAAAACCACCGACTTTCGCAAGCAGGTGGCTTATGTACAACTAAAAATATATAAATTTTTTGTTGGTCTGTGCAAAGGTAGAGTAATATTGACGATTCTCCAAGAAAAAACATAATTTTCTGCGCAACACTCAGCGCAACATTTTAAAATGATGTGCGCAACAGTAATTTTCTCCATACTTCTTGCTGTTTTCGTAAATTTTCGCTAATTTTGTGGCCGGAAACCGCGAGAACGGACAACATTTCGTCAACAAGTAAAAATAACATAGCAATGAAGAATATCCTATTTACCGTTGCATTGCTCTTGGCAGCAATGACCGTTCAGGCCCAGAAAACGCCTGAAATGAAGAAAGATGTGGCTGATATCCGTAAGATGTATGCNNCTGCCGCCCAACAAGACCGTCTTCAGCAGCAACTATAACGAGGGCGGCACGGGTCCGACAAAGGAAGTCATCACCTATTACCATCGCTTGGATTTCGACGAAGAGTCGGAGATGGCCTTTCAGCGTCCGTTCTTTATCACGCGCAAGTTCAATGTGGCAGCCAGAGAGCATTATCAGGAGTTCATGTATGACAAGAAAGGCAATCTGAAGTTCTTCTTCGAGAAGAATCCTGACGGCGAGACACGCTATTATTTCTGCAGAGACGATGTGTATGACATCATCAAGGGCTCAATGAGCATGGACTGTGGCTTCGCAGGTCGTCTGAGCATGGAACTGATAAATGCCTTTGATATTATCAGAAACCGAAACTGGGATTAATAAATGCATTAGAGATATTCCATCAGTACGTCCCAGACAGCGATGATGTGGCATAGCGAGCCGGCGAGCACGAAGAAATGGAATACGGAGTGCATGTAGCGGCGCTTGTTGAACGAATAGAAGACGGCGCCGGTAATATAACACACGCCTTCGGCCACAATCCATACGAAGGCGGCTGTTGATACGGAGTCGATAAGTGGTTTGAAGGCCACGAGGACGCTCAAGCCCATGCCGACGAAGCAAAAGGTCTCGATATGGGAATGTTCCTTGAGACGGATGAAGCTGATGATGGTACCGACGATGGCACACGCCCATACGAAGATGAACAGTCCCCAGCCCCAATAGCCCTGCGTACGCAAAGCCACCAGCGTCAGTGGAGAGTAGGAACCGGCAATGTGCCAATAGATGGCAGCGTGGTCCCAATGGCGCAGGCGTTCTTTCCATTTCGAGCGTCGGAGCAGGGTGTGATAGGCGGTGGAGGTGACATAGCTTGCCAGCATGCCAAAAAGGTAGAGACAGACGCCCAGACGCGCCCAGGGGTTCTCCCCTCGGAATGCCATCCATAGGAATATCGCTCCGAAAGCAGCGCCCATGACGATGCCTCCAGCATGGCTCCACGCGTTCCAAAGCTCTTCCTTATGGGTATATTTAATGGCCATCGTGTTGATTTTTTTGTTTTTGCTTGCAAAGATACGAAAAAAAATTGTATCTTTGCAAGCAAAAGCGAAAAAACAAATGACACAGTCAGAAAAAACCCATTTGGAGGAGCGTATCGTGGACGTGCTGAAAACCGTCTACGACCCAGAAATCCCTGTCAACATCTATGACTTGGGGATGATTTACAAGATTGACGTGCAGGACGACAGCAGCGTCGTGATGGATATGACATTCACGGCGCCTAATTGTCCGGCAGCAGACTTTATATTGGAAGATGTGCGCACGAAGGTAGAGAGTGTCGAGGGCATTACCTCGGCGACCGTCAACCTCGTGTTCGAACCAGCGTGGGACCAGAGCATGATGAGCGAAGAAGCCCGCGTCGAACTTGGATTTGACTGAGTTGAAAGTTGAAAATTGAAAGTTGATGAAGAACGTCTATTTCCTTTCCGATGCCCACTTGGGTTCGCTGGCCATTCCGCATCAGCGTATGCAGGAGCGCCGACTGGTGCGTTTCCTTGACAGTATCAAGGAGAAGGCTGCCGCCATTTATCTGTTGGGCGATATGTTTGATTTCTGGTATGAGTACAAGTATGTCGTTCCCAAAGGTTTTACGCGGTTTCTGGGTAAGTTGTCGGAACTGACCGACATGGGTGTCGAGGTGCATTATTTTACAGGCAATCACGACATCTGGGCCTATGAATACTTGGAGAAGGAGTGTGGCGTCATTCTGCACAAAAAAGAAGAGACGACGGAGATTTATGGCCATGAGTTCTTTCTGGCTCATGGCGACGGCATGGGTGACCCGAACAAGTCGTTCAAACTGATTCGCGCCATTTTCCACAGTCGTTTCTGTCAGTGGCTCTTCTCAGGACTCCATCCCCGTTGGGGTATCAGTTTCGGACTCACTTGGGCCAAACATAGCTATATCAAGCATAAGGAAACGGACGATATCCACTACATGGGTGAAGACAAAGAACACCTTGTGCTCTTTGCCAAGAAGTATATTGAGGAACATCCCAACATCGACTATTTTATCTTCGGGCACCGCCATATCGAACTCGACATCAAACTCGCCCGCCATACACGGCTGATGATTTTAGGCGACTGGATTAGTCAGTTTACCTATGCCGTGTATGACGGGGAGCACATGTTCCTCGAAGAATATATCGAGGGCGAGAGCCGTCCGTAAGGACTATTTTGCTACCTTCGTGGCTCGGATGAAGTAGATGATGAGCAGGATGTAAGCGACCAGCGAACAGAGCTCAGAGAGGGGATTGGCCCACCAGGCGCTGTAGTCGAACGAGACGCCACCGAAGCGTAACAACGCACTGACAACACCCATCAAAGCACCACCGGCAATGAAACCGGAAGCGAGGAGGTTACCCTTTTCGCCACGAGCCTTATTCGTTGCTTCGTCCTTCGAGCGTGTGGTGACATACCAGCTGATAGCACCGCCAATGACCAACGGGACGTTCAGTTCCATGGGGATGAACATACCCAGCGCAAAGGCCAATGCCGGCACTTTGCACAGCGTCAGCACAACGGCAATGACAGCACCGAGGGCATAGAGTGGCCAGGGGGCACCCACACCATTCATCAGGGGATCGATGACGGCAGCCATCGCGTTAGCCTGTGGAGCAGCAAGGGCACCAGAAGCGAAGCCGTAGGTCTCGTTGAGCAGCATCATCACACCACCCACGGTGGCTGCGCTGACCAGTGTGCCGAGGAATTTCCAGGTTTCCTGTTTTCTAGGCTGTGTGCCACACCAGTAACCAATCTTCAGGTCGGTAATGAATGAGCCTGCCATTGAGAGTGCCGTACAGACCACACCACCCATGATGAGCGCGGCGACCATTCCGCCCGTGCCTTTCAGTCCGACAGCAACCATCACGACGGAGGCCAAGATGAGCGTCATCAGTGTCATACCAGACACTGGGTTCGAACCCACGATGGCGATGGCGTTGGCAGCGACGGTGGTAAAGAGGAAGGCGATGACGGCTGTGAGGATGATGGCCACAGCGGCGAAGAGCAGGTTGCCGTCCATGACGCCAAACCAGAAGAACAGGAAGGTGACGATGATGGTGACGACGGCAGCGATGGCAATGAAGCGGAAGGGCAGGTCATCGTGGCCAGCGGTTTCCCCGCTAGCATCCGTCGCTTTCGTTGCCAAGCCTACGGCACTCTTGATGACACCCCACGACTTGATGATGCCGATGATACCAGCCATCGCAATGGCACCAATACCGATGGATTTACCATAGGAAGTAAAGATCTGCTCTGGCGACATCTCGCCTACGGCTGTTGTGATGGCAGGATTCCACTCGTTGAGTACGGTGTCGGAGAACAGTAATGCCATACCTGGTACGACGAGCCACCAGACGAACAGCGAACCCAGCGTGATGATAAGAGCATAGCGGAAACCGATGATGTAACCCAAACCCAAGACGGCGGCACCAGTGTTGTTCTTAAATACCAATTTTGCCTTTTCGGCTAAGTCGTCGCCATAAGGAATCATCCGCGAGGTGACGTTTTCGTTCCACCAGCCGAAAGTGGCCACGATGAAATCGTAGAGACCACCGACGATACCGGCAATGAGCAGGGGCTTGGCCTGAGAGGAGGCGGAAGAGCCCGACGCTGACGCATCGGGAGCGGTGACGCTGTCGTCTGCAGCACCGCTCTTTAGCACTTGTGTGGTGGCTGTGGCTTCAGGGAAGGGGTATTGTTCCTGTGGTGCTTCCACGAAGTAACGACGGAATGGAATGAGGAACAAAATGCCCAAGACACCACCGAGTAGCGAAGCGATAAAAATCTTCAGGAAGTCGGCGCTCATCTCTAGATACTTCGCCTGCAGGATATAGATGGCAGGTAAGGTGAAGATGGCACCGGCAACCACGGCACCAGAACAAGCACCAATAGACTGGATGATGACGTTTTCGCGGAGGGCGTTTGAGCGCTTGGCAGCAGCAGACACACCAACGGCGATAATCGCAATGGGAATAGCAGCTTCGAAAACCTGTCCGACCTTCAGTCCGAGGTAGGCAGCAGCTGCAGAGAATAGAACGGCCATGAGTACACCCCAGGTGACTGACCATGCATTGACTTCGTTTTTCATTTCTTTATGTTTTTAATTCTTTCTAATGCTTCCAACAATAGTGAACGGGGGCAGGCTATATTGATGCGGAGGTAGCCTTCGCCAGACTGCGGGCCGTACATGGTGCCTGGATTCAGCCAGACGCGGGCCTCGCGGAGGATGCGGTCGCAGTAGGTTGCGACTGAGTCGCAACACACACTGGAGACGTCGACCCAAACAAGGTAGGTGCCTTCAAGGGGCATAACGCGCCAAAGAGGGATATTCTTTGCGACGAAATCGCAGAGCGCTCTGTAGTTGTCGTGGATGTAGACGTTGAGGGCGTCAATCCAGTCCTCGCTCTCGTTGTAAGCCGCCTTGACAGCCTCGGGGGCAAAGGGATTGACGTCGCACACCTCATTGATGTTGATGGCACGATCCAGGCGACGACGGGTTTCGGCATCCTGACAGATGATGTTTGCCATCATCAGTCCTGCGATGTTGAACGATTTCGAAGGTGAGTTGAGGGTGATGGCGTCAGGGTCGACGGTTCCCATAGGGCAGAACGTATAGTCGGGCATCACCAGTTCGCAGTGAATCTCGTCGGAGACGATGCGGACTTGGTGTTTGTGGCAGATATCAGCCATCCGTTGCAGTTCTTCACGCGTCCAGACACGACCAGTGGGGTTGTGGGGGTTGCACAGGAGGAAAACGGTCGTTTTCTCGTCGGCACAGCAAGCCTCGAAGGATGGCCAGTCGACCTCGAAGCGGTTATTGCTGTGACAGAATCGCAGCACACTTTCGAGGACTTCGCAACCGTTGTTTTTAACGGAGGAGAAGAAGCAGTTGTAGTCGGGGGATAGGATGAGCACCTTTTCGCCAGGCATTGTCAGCGCCTTGATGGCAACAGACATTGCTGGTACGACGCCAATGGTATATTGTATCCATTCGCGCTGGATGGTCCAATGGTGACGACGCTGGAACCACGAGATGACAGCATCATAATAGTCGTCTTGTACGTAGGTATAGCCAAAGACGGGATGCTGGGCTCGACGCAGGATGGCCTCCTGAATAGCAGGGGCCACCGCGAAGTCCATGTCAGCCACCCACAGGGGAATAACGTCGGGCGAAGGACTTTCGTCCCACTTGACGCAGCCTGTGTTTCTGCGGTCTATGATTTCGTCGAAATTATATTTCATTTTCTTATTTCAATCACACAATTGTTCGGTTGGCGGACGTGTTCGTCGATGGTGATGGAACCGATGCTGTCAGCAATGATATGTCCGCTGGTGGGATTCTTGATGTTTTCGATATGTCCGCGGATGTCGGCCTCAACGGTAGAATACTCGAACACACGGTCGCAGGCCTTGTCGAAGGTGCAGTTTTCGAGCACGAGGTTTTGGGTGTAACACAGTAACTGCTCGCCCGTCAGATGACAATTAACTAGACGGACGTTCTTCGAGTGCCAAGCGAGATATTCGCCGTCCAAATCAGAGTCGTAAACGGTGATGTTCTCACACTCCCAGAAAGAGTCCTTCGTCAGGATTCTGGCGTTGTGCACCTCGACATTCTTGCAATATTGGAACACGTATTTGGAATCGCTGTTGAGCCCGTCGACAAAGACGTTTTCGCAGAACATAAAGGGATACGTACCTCCATGCAAGGTCACATTCTTTAGTCGCAGACCATTGACTTTCCAGAACGTTTCGTCGGCATCGGTGATATTGACATCCTCTAGCGTGACGTTGTTCATCTCACGGAAGAATTTAGGGCCGTCGATACGACAGCGGCGCATCACGAGGTCGTTGGTGTACCAGATAGCCGAACGCGAGCCCACAGCGAAATAGCAATCCTCAATGAGGGCACCATCGACGTGCCACCAAGGATACTTGCCATAGAACCGGCACTCGCTGGCCTCCATATTTTGGCATTGTTTGATACCACTCTCACCATCTGTAATGGTGACATTCTCTAATCGCAGGTCGTGGGTGGCAAAAAGGGGACGCTCACCGCCGAATTCTTTGTTTTTGATTAAGTCCATGTGTTATTATTTTGTTATTGGGTGCAAAGTTACGACTTTTTTTCGTAACTTTGCAGCCGTAAAAGAAAAAATATGAAGAAACTATATATTGAGACATACGGTTGTCAGATGAACGTTGCTGACTCAGAGGTGGTTGCCTCTGTGATGCAGATGGCAGGCTATGAGGCAACAGAGTCGTTGGATGAGGCTGATGCTGTCTTTCTGAACACCTGTTCTGTACGCGACAATGCCGAACAGAAGATTTATCACCGTTTGGATGCTTTGGATGCCATCAAGCGTAAGCGTCCATTGATTATCGGTGTGTTGGGTTGTATGGCCGAGCGTGTGAAGGACGACCTGTTACAGAACCACCATGCTGACCTGGTGGCAGGTCCTGATGCCTATCTGTCGCTGCCCGACCTGATAGCACAGGCCGAGACGGGCCATAAAGCCATTAATATTGAACTTAGCACGAGTGAGACCTATCGCGACATTGTTCCCCAGCGCTTGCATGGTGCCAAGATTGGTGGTTTTGTCAGCATTATGCGAGGCTGCAACAATTTTTGTCATTATTGCATTGTTCCTTATACTAGAGGTCGTGAGCGCAGTCGCGATGTGGATAGTATCCTTCGTGAGGTGAGAGACCTGAGGGATCGTGGTTTTAAGGAGGTGACGCTGTTGGGGCAGAACGTGAATTCGTACCTTTCGGAAGGAGGAAACCCTTCCGCGCAGACCAGTTTCCCGCAGTTGTTGCGCAGGGTCGCTGAGGAGGCTCCAAAGATGCGCGTCCGATTTACTACGAGTCATCCGAAGGACATGAGCGACGAGACGTTGCGCGTCATTGCCGAGATGCCTAACGTCTGCAAACATATCCACCTGCCAGTACAGAGCGGTTCTGACAGAATCTTGAAACTGATGAATCGCAAATACACCCGTGAATGGTATATGGGTCGTGTGGAAGCTATCCGCAGGATTATTCCTGACTGCGGACTCTCTACGGATATCTTTGTGGGCTACCATTCTGAGACGGAAGAGGACCACCAGTTGTCACTCTCGTTAATGCGTGAGGTGGGATATGACTCGGCCTTTATGTTCAAATATTCTGAGCGTCCAGGAACCTACGCCTCGAAACATCTGCCTGACGACGTGCCTGAAGAAGAGAAGATTCGCAGGCTGAACGAACTCATCGCACTGCAGACAGAAATCTCCGCCCAGCAAAACAAGAAGGACGAGGGTAAGGAGTTTGATGTCTTGGTAGAAGGCTTCTCGAAGCGTAGCCGAAGCCAACTCTGTGGACGTACAGAACAAAACAAGATGGTGGTCTTCGACAAGGAAAGTCATCATATTGGGGAGACGGTACGTGTGAAAATAGTCAATAGTACAAGTGCAACCTTATTCGGAGAAGAGGTATGAAAGATTTTATGCAAGTGTTGAGGCGCTTTGTGATGCCTTACAAGAAATTTGTCGTGCTGTCGATAGTGTTCAATATTCTGTCGGCTCTGCTCAATATCTTCTCATTTGCAGCACTCATACCTATCTTACAGATTCTGTTCAAGACAGGTGATGCAGTGACAGCTGACGAACTGATGAGTTGGAGTGACGGCAGTTTTAAGGATGTCGCCATCAATAACATCTATTACTATATCAATCAGTATATAAGCGAGGTGGGTTCTACCACCACACTGCTTTTCATTGGTCTTTTCCTGATTATTGCCACCCTCCTGAAGACAGCAACCTATTTTCTGGCCTCTTCGAGCGTGGTACCTATCCGTACTGGTGTGGTGCGTGACATGCGCAATCAGCTATACAACAAGATAGTACGCCTGCCTTTGGGTTTCTTCACCGAAGAACGCAAGGGTGATATCATTGCACGTATGACAGGCGATGTGCAGGAGGTGGAGACCAGCATCATGTCATCCCTTGACTTGATGTTCAAGAATCCCATTTTGATTCTCTCGTATTTCACTACCTTGATTATCATTTCTTGGCAACTGACGCTTTTCTCCGTGATTATCATCCCGATGATTGGTTGGTTCATGGGGTGGATTGGTCGTAAGTTGAAGGCACAGAGTATCAAGGCACAGGCATTGTGGAGTGACACGATGAGTGTGGTAGATGAGACCTTAGGCGGACTCCGTATCATCAAGGCATTCTGTGCAGAAGAGAAAATGCGCGATAAGTTCAATAACATCAATACAACCTATCGAAGCAATATCATGCGAGTGAATATCCGACAGAATATCGGACATCCGCTGAGTGAGTTCCTTGGAACCTGTATGATTGTCATTGTGCTGTGGTTTGGTGGTGTGCTGGTGTTGAACAACCAGACGCTGTCGGGTCCTACCTTTATCTATTATATGGTCATCCTATACAGCATCATCAACCCGTTGAAGGAGGTGTCGAAGGTGGGCTATAACATTCCCAAGGGTTTGGCCTCGATGGAACGTATTGACAAGATACTGTTGGCAGAGAATACCATTAAGGAACCCGCACAGCCAAAGCAATTGAAGAGTTTCGAACATCAGATAGAGTTCCGTCACGTGTCGTTCCGCTATGCTGAACAGTGGATTCTGAAGGACATCAACCTCATCATCCCTAAGGGCAAGACCATTGCTATTGTGGGACAGTCGGGTAGTGGAAAGTCAACGCTGGTGGACCTCATTCCGCGTTACTACGATGTACAGGAAGGTGAGGTGCTCATTGACGGTATCAACGTGAAGGACTTGGGCATCTTTGACCTGCGCCAGTTGATTGGTAACGTCAATCAGGAGGCCATCTTGTTTAACGACTCCTTCCGCAATAATATCTCGTTTGGTGTCGACAACGCCACTGACGAACAGATTGCCGAAGCCGCCAAGATAGCCAATGCCTACGATTTCATCATGCAGAGCGAACATCAGTTCGACACCAATATCGGCGATCGTGGAGGCCGTCTCTCTGGTGGTCAGCGTCAGCGTGTGTCGATTGCCCGTGCCATTCTGAAGAATCCACCCATTTTGATTCTCGATGAGGCTACCTCAGCCCTCGATACTGAGAGCGAACGACTGGTGCAGGACGCCCTTGAACGCCTGATGAAGACACGCACGACGGTAGCTATTGCCCACCGTCTGTCGACCATCAAGAATGCCGACGAGATCTGTGTGTTGCACGAAGGTCAGATCGTCGAACGAGGCAGCCACGAAGAACTGCTTTCTTTCGACGGCTATTACAAGAAGTTGAATGATATGCAGTCGCTGTAGGAATGCAGGCGGAGATGCTTCTTAATCTTTCGGATTAAGCAGGCGTTTTGCAAAATAGCGTACGGGATACCATACGCTGAGGAATCCTACGGCAACGACGGTGACAAAAATCAGGATGATGTCCGTAGGATGAACGCTGACGGGGTAGGCATCGACGACGAAAGAACCCTCAGACGAGCCCAGCCGCACGATACCATATTGTTGCTGCAACCAACACAGCAACAGTCCGATAGCAATGCCAATCACAGCGCCAATGGCACTAATCATGCGTCCTTCGAACAGGAAGATGTGTGTGATCTGATGGTCCGATGCACCCAGGTTGCGCAATGTCACCACGTCGTCGCGTTTGTCGATGATGAGCATCGATAGCGAACCGATGATGTTAAAGCAGGCTATCATGAGGATAAACGTCAGGAAGATGTAGGCAATAAGCTTCTCAATCTTCATGATGCGGAAGGTGTCCTCCTGCTGTTCATAGCGGTCGCGGACATAGTATTTGTCGCCTGCCAACTGTTGTATCTCGCTCTTTATCTGGTCGAAATCGCTGCCAGCCTTCAGGCGCAGCTCCAGTGACGACAACATGCCGTCCTGCGCAAACAGATTGCGTGTGAAATAGATGGAAGTAAGGATGTAGTTCTTGTCGTACTTGCCTTGTTTCATGGCAAAAACGACACCGGGCGAATAGAGTTCATCTTCGACAAAACCCTCCATCGGATTCGTCATATCGAGCTGGCCCTCACGTTTGGGAGCGTAAATCTTCAAAGGCTTGTCGTACGTATAACCCATGCCCAACAGATAAGCGACACCCAAACCAGGGATGCCGTAGTTCATATCGGCAGCATGGAGTTCATAGGTGCCGTCGCCCTCGAGAATTTCACGGATATGCGTGAGGCTGTCGAAATTATCCTCCACACCCTTCACCTTTACCATCAGCTGACGGTCGCCATAGACGGCCAGCGCCTGGTCTTCCAGACACTCCGTAGCAACCTCTACTTGCGGCAACTGGCGAATCTTCGTCAGGATAGGGTCATCGGCAGGGGCTGTCTTTCCTTTCGCAGGTGTCACCTTCAGCTGAGGGTCCATCTGGGTAAAGAATGAGGCCACCATGTCGTGAAAACCGTTGAACACGCTCAGCGTTACCACCAGGGCCATCGTTGCCACTGCCACCCCTACGACAGAGATGGCACTGATGACATTGATGGCGTGTGTCGACTTCTTCGAAAAGAGGTAACGCCGTGCGATATAAAACGGAAAATTCACTTCTTAAGTAATTCGTCGATGCGCTCGATGTAATCCAGCGAGTCGTCAATGAAGAAACGCAGTTCAGGGATGATACGTAGCTGGTAACGCACGCGGGTGCCCAGCTCGTATCGGATCTGTTTTTCGTTCTTCGTGATATTCTTAATCAGCTCTTCGCTCTTCTCGGAAGGGAAGATGCTGAGATAGGCCGTGCAGATGCTGAGGTCAGGACTAATCTTGACCCTCGTCACGCTGACCATCACTCCATGTAAGGAGCGCGTCTGCTCCTGGAAGATAACACTTAGTTCCTTCTGAAGCAGACGCGCTATTTTGTTTTGTCTTGTTTCCTGCATTTACTTACTTTTTACCGTCTACTTCGATCAGTTCAATCTTGAAGATCAGCGTAGAGAAAGGCTTGATGTCAGTACCCTGCTGACGCTCGCCATAAGCCAGATCCTGAGGAATGTAAACCTCCCAGATAGATCCTGCGGGCATGTGAACCAGTGCGTCGGTCCAACCCTTAATCACCTGGTTAGCACGGAAGTCAGCGGGCTCATTACGCTTGTAAGAGCTGTCGAACACCTTACCATCAATGGTCTTACCCTCGTAGTGAACCTTCACCAAAGAAGTATCCTTAGGCATAGCACCGGTACCCTCCTTGATGACCTTATACTGAACACCGCTGGGGAGAACCTTCACGCCTTCCTTCTTGGCATTCTCAGCAAGGAACTTCTCACCGTCTGCCTTGTTACCACCGAACTCCTTTTCAAGGTTCTTAGCCTTGATGGCACGCATCATCTCCTGGGCAACCTGAGCAGCAGAGTCAACTGTCATCAGACCACCCTTGCCAGTAGTACCAGCAACGAAACCAGCCATGAAGTTCTTCAGAGAAATAGTCTTGGTAGAGTCGTCACCAAACAGCTCGTGGTTGATACCCTTCACCATCTGGTTGCTGATCTGCTGACCAATCTGGATACCAGCATAGTAAGCGGCCTTCTTCTTGTCGTCACCAGCGTTAGCGCCTTCGTTCAGACCCTTGATGAAATCGTCCATGTAAGCGGTGTCAACACCCAGACGACCAACGAGATAATCCTTCAGACCCTGAGTCTGAGCCATACCGATAGCATAGCTAACGGTGTCTACATCACTCTTCAGGTTTGCCTTCGGAGTGCCATTGCCGCATGCATACATCATGACGGCAGAAACTGCTGCGAGTGCAGCAAAAGTAAACTTTTTCATTGTTTTTTTTAATATAAAATTACATTACTTCAATCAATTCAACATCAAATATGAGTGCTGCGAAGGGAGGAATGCTTGCACCTGCACCACCCTCGCCGTAAGCCAGACGATAGGGGATGAAGAAACGATACTTCGCGCCCTCCTGCATCAGCTGCAGACCTTCCGTCCATCCGGCAATGACCTGTTGCAGTCCGAATACGGCAGGCTCGCCACGCTGTACGCTGGAGTCGAATACGGTACCGTCGATGAGGAAACCCTCATAGTGGCACTTCACGCTGTCCTTGGCAGAGGGCTTCTTGCCGTTGCCTTCCTTCAGCACCTGATACTGCAGACCTGAGGGCAGGGTGATGACGCCGTCCTTCTTGGCATTCTCAGCCAGATATTTCTCACCAGCCTCCTTGTGTGCCTTACCGGCTTCCTGACGCTGCTGGTTGATTTTCTGCTCCTGGGCGGCAAAGAACTCCTGCACAATCTTCTGGGCATCCTGGTGCTTTACCTTCAGTTCGTTGCCGGCAATCACGTCCTTGATGGCCTGTGCAAAATCGTCAATATTCAGTTCCGAGGCTCCCATCTGTGCCAGCTGCTGACCGATGCCGAGACCCAAAGCATAACTTACTTTATCCATGTCTTTTCTCTATATTAATAATGTGTAATCTTGAAAAACGGCTGCAAAGTTACAAATATTTCGTGAATTATATGCGATTATTCGAGAAAAATTACTAATTTTGTGCATTCTTAATACTTTGGCGTATGAAAAAGATAGTAATTTTGACTGGTGCAGGCATGTCTGTGGAGAGTGGACTGAAGACTTTCCGCGATGCTGACGGATTGTGGGAGGAGTATCCCGTTCAGCAGGTGGCTACCCACGAGGGATGGCTCAACGACCCCACGCTGGTGACTAATTTCTACAACATGCTCCGCAAGAAATGCTGGGGTGTGAAGCCTAACGAAGGTCACAAACTGGTGGCTGAACTGGAAAAGAACTACGACGTGACGGTGGTGACGCAGAATGTCGATAACCTGCACGAGCAGGCTGGCTCTTCGAAGGTCATCCATCTGCATGGCGAACTGATGAAGGTATGTTCCAGCAACGATCCTGACGATCCGCGCTATCAGCAACTGCTGACGCCCGACAATTGCGAGGTCACTCCTGGCACGAAGGCTGGCGACGGCTCGCTGCTGCGTCCGTTCATCGTATTCTTCGGCGAGGCCGTTCCCATGATTTCTGCTGCTGCCGAGGAGGCTCAGACTGCCGATATCTTCATCATCATCGGCACGTCGCTCAACGTCTATCCTGCCGCAGGACTCATCCATTACGTGCGTCCGGGCGTTCCCGTCTATCTCATCGACCCCAACCCTATCAGTGCAGGTGGCAACGTGACACAAATCCAGAAGGGCGCCTCCGAAGGTATGAAGGAGCTGATGAAAATCTTACATTGAACATTGAACGTTGAACATTGAACGACGTTTGAACTTTCGGTGTTAGTGCCAGACTATTGTCGTTGAACGTTCAATGTTTAACGTTCAACGTTCAACGTTCAGTATCCGTGCGTATTCACCCTCAGTGTTCAGAATACGTGCGGCTTCTTTTAAGGCCTTGTCGTTGCGCAGGCCGACTTGCAGCTCGCCGCCCTGATAGTAGTAGGCCGACACGATGTCCTGCTCTATCATCTGCATAATCTCCTGACGGTTCTTGTCCAGGTCGCGGGCTACGTCGTGGTGGTCTATCTTTGCCTTCAAAGCCTCGAATTCTGCCTTTGCATCGTCCATATAGCCCTCAAACTTCATGGCCTTCTCAAGTTCGTCCATCTGCTTCTTGCTCAGCTGGTCGTAGGTGAATCCGCCCTTGATGACGCGTTGCTTGAAGTCGTCGTAGTCGGCATCCGTCAGGTGGAAGTCCTTGGCGGCAGCAATGGTGGGGTGCTTGGCAATATACTCCGTCACGTAGTCGAACATCACCTCCGTCGAGTCCAGACGGTCCAGATAGAGTGTGATATTGGCCAGCGTGTCGGGCTTCACCTCGATGTCTGGTTTCAGACCTTCCTTCATATCGATGCCGCGACCGCTGGGCAGATAGTAGCGCGACGTGGTCAGCTTCAGGTTCGCATTATACGGCAGGTCGACGTTGGGAATCTGCACCAAGCCCTTCCCGTAGGTGCGCGTACCTATTATTATGCCACGCTTCAAGTCCTGTAAGGCACCACTGGTAATCTCCGAGGCCGATGCCGTCTCGCGATTCACCAGCACCACAATGGGCATCACCGTGTCGATAGGCTCCAGACGGGTCTTGTATTCGCTATTCGCACGCTTCAGCTTGCCTTTCGTCTCTACAATCTGCTGACCCTTCGGCACCCACATGCTCATAATGTCGACACACTCCGACAGCGAACCGCCGCCATTGCCGCGCAGGTCGAGAATAAGCTTCTGCGCACCCTGCTTCTTCAGGTCGAGGAATGCCAGACGCATAGGTTTCGCGGGCTCGCCCGTAAAGGTGTTCAGGCTGATATATCCGATGCCGTTGTCCAACATGCCATACCACGTAATCTCTGGCATCTTGATGTTCTGACGGGTAATCTTAAACGTCATCTTCTTGCCCGTCGACGGACGCTGAATCTTCAGTACAAACGTCGTACCGGCCTCGCCACGCAGATGACTGCTCACATAGCGCGTGTCCTTATCTGTCATCACCGTATCGTCTATCTGCAGGATGATGTCGCCCTTCTTCAGACCCACCTCGGCAGACGGCATTCCCTCGTAGGGCTCGTCAATGACGCACCGCTTCAGCTTCTGGTGGTAGCGAATCAGCGCTCCGATACCTGCATACTTGCCCGTCAGCATCTGCTTCAACTCCTTCTGACGCTCCTCGGGATAGTACTCCGTATACGGATCCAGCGACTCCAGCATGGCGTCAATACCTGCCGTCACCACCTTGTTGGCATCCAGCGTATCGACATACATCATATCCAGATGCCTGTACAGCGCATTGAATATCTCCAAGTTCTTCGCCACCTCAAGGTTGTGATTCTTCACCTCCTGGGCATTCGTCGGCAGTGCCATCAGATAGGCGCCGAACAACAGTATTATGTATCTTTTCATCATCTTTTTCCTTATATTTGGGGGCAAAAGTACAAAAAATAACGCAATCTATAAAATTTTTCGCCAAAAAATTTGCACGATTCAGATTTTTACCGTACCTTTGCACCCGCTAAACAAAAATAGCAGCGCTCTTACAAGTATAAAACCTGCTTCAGTAGCTCAGTTGGTTAGAGCACCTGACTGTTAATCAGGGGGTCGTTGGTTCAAGCCCATCCTGAAGCGCCTTAGAAAGAGTCCTGTAGGTCAATGACTTACAGGATTTTTCTTTTTCTCACATTTCAAGTTGCACCCGATTTGCACCCAATTATGGGCCAAAGTATGCCCTGCAGTTCGCAGACATGCAGATTCCTGGTACCCACTCCTGCCGTCTGCTCTGGTAGGAATGAGTACATTTTTTATATTCTATCGGTATAATTTAGTTTCATTTTCTTGCCGGTATCGGCAAATTTTAGTAATTTTGCGGCAGAAAACGGCAACAAAACTTGCCGATAGACAAAGATGGAGTATATATCAGTCACACAATTTGCCGAGAAATACGGCATTTCAGAGCGCACAGCTCGCAACTACTGCGCCAACGGTAAGATCGATGGTGCCTTCCTAACGGGAAAGACATGGAACATCCCTGCCGATGCTCCTCTGCCAATGCGTGGATCCGCAAAAGTCGTAGAGTCTCCGCTGCTGAAGACGTTACGTGAGCAAAAGGCATCACGACTAAAGGGCAGCATCTACCATCGTACCCAGATCGATCTGACCTATAACTCCAATCACATCGAGGGTAGCCGACTGACCCATGACCAGACACGCTACATTTTCGAGACCAACACTATCGGCATCACCGACGACGCTATCAACGTGGATGACATCGTGGAGACCGTCAATCACTTCCGCTGTATCGACTACATCATTGATCATGCCGAGGAATCTCTCACCGAAGACTTCATCAAGCATCTTCATCTGCTGTTGAAGTCAGGCACCAGCGACAGCCGAAAGGATTGGTTTGTCGTCGGTGACTATAAGCGCCTGCCGAATGAAGTCGGAGGGCAGGACACATGCTCACCAAAGGAAGTACACCACCAGATGAAGGCCTTGCTGGCTGAATATAACAAACTCCGCCCAAAGTCTTTTGCAGAGATCCTCGATTTCCACGTCCGCTTCGAGCGTATCCATCCCTTCCAAGATGGCAATGGGCGCGTAGGCCGCCTATTGATGTTCAAGGAGTGTCTTGCCAATGGTCACGTCCCCTTTATCATCACTGACGAGCTGAAGATGTTCTACTATCGTGGCCTCCGCGAATGGGGACATATTAATGAATATCTCACGGACACATGCCTTACAGCGCAAGATCAATACAAATTATTACTGGAACACTTCCAAATACGGGATAAGTAAGGACTATCGTTAATCCCATCCCTCCTCACTCCCACTTCGCGAGAGTTATCTATGATGCTGTAAAGCTTTTCAAGTTTCGTCATATTGATGGTGCAATTTATTTATTTTAGTCTTGGAAATTATCTCTTTTAGCTCTTCTGGCGTGTAAGGTGGATTTTTTCTGTGCAGCATATTGTGGCAGTTGGGACATACTGGTACTAAATGGTTGATAGGGTCAATTACATAATCCTCACCAATGGACGAGATGGGAATGAGATGGTGAACATGAATGAAACCCTTACCAATGTCGCCATACGTCTGCTCGAAATCCATACCACAAACAGCGCACTTGCAGCCTTTAGCTTCTATACATCTGTCGCGTGCCTCACGATTGCGCTCATAGCGGTTCACTGTTACCTGCATCACAGCACCTTCGTTATAGGCATCTGTCTCATGCACCTCTGTAGGATAAGGTATATCACTTGGCTCAATATCCTTCAGGAAGCTGCCATCGATGGTAGACAGGATGAAGTTCAGCAAATCACCTTCAAGCTGCATATTTCCTCGTGGTGTAACCAGCCCATGCATCTTCAGTAATCGCAGAGGCATGGACTCTGGATTGAATCGACGAACCAAATTAAACTCACAGAACCTGTTGGCCATAACAGCAGCTATATAGTCATGAGGGTTCGTCCAATAAGCCTCTTCGTCTGTAAAGTGCTCTGCTGTCAATTCTACTGCCACAACATCCATCTCGTAACTGATGCAGTACTTGGGTGCAGTAGTATAGACGAACACCTTGTCGCCAACTTCGAAATTGTTGGTCTGTCGCCAAGTCACACTGGTTCTTTCCTCCAGATAATCATCTAGACGGAAGAACTTGTTGTTGGATATGACGAGCCAATATTTCATAAGCCTTACATGGTTATTACCTTCGTTGATTCTTCACCAAACTGTGATACTACGCGCACAGCCACCTTGCGGCCTTCCACATAGTCCATAGGTTCACTGCGGAAGTCATAGAGTCTATCCCAAACTTCATCACAGAACTCCATACGGAGTGTCTGCTCAATGCCCTTTTTGGTGCTACGAGGCTGCAAGCTGGTTAAGCCTTTCTTCCAAGGATCGAACTCATCCTTGCCGCCACCACAGAAGTGGATGCTCTTTACGCGGAAACGATTGCCACTATAGTCTGTATCCATCTCCCAATATGCGATATCAGCCACACTACGTTCCTTTACCATATTCTTGATGGGGTCGTACATGTCGAGACCTCGTATCTCAATGTGGCACTTGTTGCTTTCATCCTTTACCAGTGCAATATCTGGTTCGCCAATGATGATAAACGATGCAGCCTTTTTATCTTTCTTCAGGAGACCATCTTGCAGCAAGTCATCACCCATGCGCACCTTCGATACCTGGAAGCCAGCAAAGCTGATGGTTTGGTTTTCGATATTGTCTTCGAATGAAAATCCTAAGATTACCAACCACGATGCACCTTCACTCTGGCGAGCAATCATTTCCTGTGTAGCCTTGTTTACTTGTTGTTTGCTAACTGTACCATACTTTGGACCAATCAGAAAATATACCAGACGCTCGCGTCCTTCATCGTCAGTATAGTAGCCACGTGCATTCAGATATGGGTTCACTACCGTTTCCATACCATGCATCACAGCCTTCTGCTCTTTGGCTCCATTCTTGATACCACCAGACTGCAAGTGGTCGAACACTCTACGAATAAACAGGCTATCATCCTCTTCTGTATCTTTTCTATCGTCCACATCCTTGGGTGCTGTAACATCGAGACTTTGTAGCGTTTCAACTGTGAAAGGGCCACTTACGCGAATGCGTTTTTTGTCTTCCTCTGGCTGGTCGTAAAGAATCTCTTCATCGAATGGAAGATCGTTGGCAAGTGCTTTGAGGGTGATGTGTGGTACTGTTTTGTACTTGAACCCCTGACGTATATTACCTCCTTCTTCATCGTGGAGCACATAATAAGGAAGTACTGCTGTCATCAGTCGTCGCTTAGCGATATTCAGTGCGATACGACTGGTATCTATCGTTATCCATCTACGTCCCCATTGTTCTGCAACGTAAGCAGTCGTGCCGCTGCCACATGTTGGATCAAGCACCAAATCGCCGGGGTCTGTGGTCATGAGAATACAACGCTGGATAGGCTTAAGAGCAGACTGTACAACATATATCTTGTCTGTTCCCAAATTGCTAGAAACATCTGTCCACATGTTGGTTAGTATTTGTGCAGGAAAATCATCATAGAATCTTACGTATCTTAATGTGCCATTAGAGGTGGCTTCTATGCGTTTTAAATCAATAAGCCGTTTTATGCCATCCTCGTTTGTTTTCCACACATTACCATTTTTAATTTGATAGGTTTTACCTTCAAATTCAATTGGGAAACGTCCAATATCCCCACCAGATTGTGACGTCAAATCACTTAACGTGTACAACTTGCATCCCTTAGGCAGAGCATTATAGTCGAATTCTTTCTGGTTTATCTTTTCCCATTCTGCTATAGACATCCTTTCTCCTGTGGGTAATTCTATTCTATTATAGGCAGCAGTGCCTTCACCTCCCAATGTTTTTGCCGTTAATAGTTTTCTATATTTGATTTGTGACATGTCTTTTGCATACCAAATTATATAGTCTGCCACAGATGCTGGTGCGAGTAATTCAGCAGGACTACCTGCACCTGTAGTCTTTTGGTATATTATTTGAGACACAAAATTCTCGCTACCAAAAACGCCATCCATTAATGAGCGAATTAAGTGTACGTTGGAGTCTGAAATTTGCACAAAACAGGAACCACTTTCTGCCAGAAGTTCTCTTGCCATAACAAGCCTGTCTCGCAAATAAGAAAGATAGCTATGAATACCCAATTCCCATGTATCACGATACGCCTTAATCATTTCTGGCTCAATAGTCAACTCTTGGTCACGCGAGTCATGAGACATCTTGGGCTTATTTATCATTATCTGCCAATTACCACCATAACGAATACCATAAGGAGGATCAAAATAAACGCACTGCACTTTCCCTTTCATGCTTTCACGATTCAGCAGCGAGTTCATTACCATAAGGCTGTCACCAAGTATTAGACGATTCTGCCAGTCATCGTTGTGCTGATAGTAAGTGGCCACACGCTCCATCAGATCATCGATGTTTTCAGGCGTAGCAAAGAGATCCTGCTGCACTGGCCCTTTCTCTTTCTTCATCTCATAGAGCTGACTGATGAGATATTCTGGGCTGACATCCTCATGCACATAGAGACTGCGCACATCCGTCTTTAGATACGATGCCTGCGTATCTTCATCATCATTCTTATATTTGTCAACCCAATACAATTCTGGGTCGCGTCCACGAGTAAATTCATGTGCAAACACCTGATAGGCAGACTGCTTGTTCATGCCTTCAGTGGCTGGTGTTTCCATACCTTCACGCTCAGTCGAAGGGATTGATGCACGTTTATCTTCTTTATGCTGTATGCTGCTTACTGGCTTCTTCATAAGTTCTGTATTTTGTTGTTTAGTAATTCACTCAAATTATCTACGTTGCTGATTTCCAACATGGCCCATTGACCATATTTACCAAGCGTATTGACTGCTTCTATCCAATAATCATTCACATAGCGACGAATGGTTTCCTGCTTCTGTGGATCGTAGCCAGCAAAGTGCGAGATTTCCAGCAAAAGATTGACAATCTCGCCATTTGGCTTGTTGACTACGGCTATAAAGTCTGGCATATAGTTACGCTCAGTAGTGCCCTCCAAATAGGGAATATAAAACTCCAAATACTGGTTTCGCACATACGACTTTACCTGTTCACAACCCTCCAAAGCCATAACGGCTATTTGTTGCCAGGAATCCTCTTCTGCAGCCACTTTGTTGACATGACTCTTCGTGGTGTCAATGGTAGGCATCGATGTATAGCCACGCACATAGCGAGTGCTGCTTTCTGGATTATAGAAATTGAGAATGGGCGTCAGGCGTACATGACCTGTAGCCACATTGCGCTGATGGATGCCGGCATAAATGCTACTTACCACCTCCTTAGCATCGTACATAATGACAAAACGGCGCATATCGTCGCTACCACCAATAATCTGAATCTGATGGTAGTACCAGTATTCCACAATATCCCTCAGCTGGTTGAACTTCTGGAATTGTGGCCCATCAACAGAATACTTCTCGCTAATCACCAACTGCGTAAGATAGAAAATGATAAAATGATCGCGCAGGTCCTCTACGTCTGTCTGCATGATGACATCCTTATCGTTGATAGGTGATGCGAGATGCGTTCTTTGTGGAATCTGACTGCGAAAGTCGATGACAAAAGGAGTCACTCCTGTATAGTCGGCCTCTATCTTTTCATCAATACTCTCACTCTTGTAGCCAGTTACGTTGGGGAACTTGATTTCTAGTTCGCTCCGTTCCTTCAGGGCTTTTATCTCTGTCTTTGGCCTTGGTGGAGGTGGCGGAGTGCCTGTGCCACCCTTGAAGTTCTTGAATGGTACGCCAATAATATGGGCATACTCAGGTGGATATTTATAGGTGATGTTTTCTGGCTTATATCGACGGATATTTTCTTCTGGAATCTCCTTTCCGTCTTTGTCGTATGCCACCAAATCGTAATTACGACGACGTAGCGCACGACCAACAACCTGCTCGCAAAGTAACTGCGAGCCAAAGGCACGAACACCACACACATGGGTAACAGTGTTGGCATCCCAACCTTCAGTTAGCATTCCAACGCTCACTACGCAACGAATATCAGCACCTAGAGTTCCTTGCTTACCCACACTATTTACGATTTCGCGCAGGATGTCTGCATCCTTCAGTTTGTCTGCATTGCCAGAACCATTCTTAATGGCATACTCGCGTTTGAAATCCTCTATCTCTTTTGCGTAGATACGTTTAAAGTCCTCGTCCACCACATCGGCAGCAGAATCCAACGCCACAGAATCTACCAGCAATGTTGGCGACTTTTGGCGAGGCAATCCTGTACTTGGGTCGTAGTTAGAGAAGAGGTCGTATTTGCTAGGATGACGTTCTATCTCGCCATCGTCGTTGGTGGTTTCCCATCCAGCCAACTCCTTATAAACTTCTTTCGAGAAGAAGGTGTTGTTGCAAACTACGATGAATACAGGTGGAGTAGTGAAAATATCCTTGGCAGCCTCGCCACTTCCTCTTAGTCCTCGTTCGTAGTCCTCATAGTCTTTATAGAATTGGTCGAGGGCAGTACGTAGCAATGCAGGAATCTTGGGTGCAAGCTCTTTGCCTTTATCCTCCTCATTGCCTTCTTCGCGATCTTGCTTGCGCTTGCCACGCATACCTTTCTTGGGTATTTCAGAACGTATATGCTTATAGATTTGCAGGAACTTGGGTTCTTCGTCAGCTGTTGTATCGAAGGCTGGGAAGAATGGTATCTTTACCAAACCGCTCTCGATGGCTTCCACCAATCCAAAGTCGCTTACCACCCATGGGAATAGTGAATACTCCTGATAGCCGCTACCTTTGCGATAATAAGGTGTAGCTGACAGGTCGTAGACGTGCTGAATCTTATAACCACATAGTTTCATCTGACGCAGACCCTCGTACCATATCATAGCGTACTTGTTCTCTTCAACACCTTCGCTGGCCTCTTCATCATTAGATGATTCCCAGTTCTTGGGCAGGTAGCAATGGTGGGCCTCGTCGTTGATGACAACGATACGCTTACCCTTCATACCCTTTAGCAGACGCCCTAAGAGAGTGGCGTAGCTTTCTTTTACCTGCTGCTTCACCAAATTGCCATCTTCATCGTAGTGCAACTTGCCATCCAGTGGTGACTCATGTTTGCCCTTCAGCATCTTGGGTTCCAACTGCTGATAGTTCAGAATCTGGATGCAGGCGTTCAAACCTCCCAGTTGCTGTTCGTATTGGCGAGGAATCAATCCACGACGATGGTAGTAGTCGTTACGATCGTTAATATTAGTATGGGAGTTATCAATATAGAGTACATTCAAACGTTCTCGAATAGTCACGCCTGGTGTCACTAACAAGAAATGGTCAACAAAACGAGTATCGTTGTGATATTCGCGTTTATTCAGGTAGTTGTAGAGTATCAGCATCGCCATCACGACAGTCTTACCTGTGCCTGTTGCCATCTTAAAGGCAGTTCGAGGCAGCTGGTAGGCTGGATCATCAGAGACTTCGCTGAGTCTTTCTTCCAACTGATGTAGCAGATAGCGACCAACATTAGGGTCAAGGTCAGCCACCTCGTTCAGATAAACTGCTGTTTCAACTGCCTCACGCTGACAAAAGAAAAGACGAAGATTGTTCTGGCGAGGTTCCACAAACCAGAAGTTGAGAAGATTGCGAGTGATGCGCGTAGTCTTTGGATATCCATCTTCGCGCCACTTCTTCACTTCAGCGCGAATGGAGTTGATAAAAGGAACATTGGGGTCAGTGGAATCTGAGAAATCTGAGTCTGAAAAGAACTCACCCTCGGTCCTTGTAGATGAAGGTGTAATATCTATATTGCCCATATAGGGACGACGCCCTTTGAGCACTTTATTATAGTCAAGATTACCACGCACAGTATCGTAGTAATACTTCGGCTCCTCGTACGGATTGTTCAGTACGGGATTGTCGCTATTGGTTGCTTGCATAAGCGTACTATCGTTTATACGCCGCTATCTGATACGAATATTCCGCCAAGTGCCTGAACAAAAAGAACGTGGACGACGTCTCACATCCTATGTTCGAAGGTACTTGGCGGAACCTACATTGCGAGGACGGAGCAGAACGTCCACGCCTATACGTGAACGCCCGCTTTCTATCCATTCGCAGTGTGTTCTGTCAACCGCCAAGTTTCTCGAACATTTCGAATAAACAGCAAACGCTTTATCTACTACTAAAGTCATACCGGCACCCTGCACTCAGAGAATCAGCCTTAGCTTGCGTCGTTTACGACGATTAGCCGATACTTGTTTGCAAAGATACAAAATAATTCCATTATCTTATTATAATAAGGTATAATTTAAGAAAAATTTAATCGTCAGAGCGTAAAAAACGTACGTATGACAGGAGGGACTGGTACCTGTCATACGAGTGATTTTCCTTTTGAACCTGCAAAAAATCTATCTTCCAAGATATAACATTTTCTGTTTTTGCATGCGATATTAATAAAAAAGGTGTATCTTTGCAAACGAAATATGGCTGAAAGATGTCGGATGTATGAAGTCTGATGGCTGATGTGAAATAAAATTTGTAACTTTCTCCCTTGGAGAAATTACTTTCGCTCGAAAATGAAAAGAAAAACACGTTTTCCTTTTGCATTTTGCTCGCTTATTCGTAACTTTGCAAACAAAATAGGAATATGGCAAACGAAGGAATAAAGTCATTGAGCATACTGGACAAGGATTACCTCCAGTGGATTAAGGAACTGAGTACACGTTTCCGCAGGAGTCAGGTAAAAGCTTCTGTAAGGGTGAATCAGGTGATGCTTCAGTTCTATTGGGAACTGGGCAGGGATATTGTGGAGAAGAAAGCAGAGAGCCGTTGGGGCAGCGGGTTTATGAAGAACCTGAGCAGGGATTTGAAGGAAGTGAATCCTGATGCGACCTGCTTCTCAGAAACGAATCTGCTGTATATGAAGAACTTCTATCT
>LXOW01116940.1_pt1 | contig 27433 bp, 18 predicted proteins | sample 1368591 | NCBI WGS metagenome assembly LXOW01 (sample SAMN04884650, study PRJNA319009) | bovine gut metagenome | isolation source: Cow rumen | host: Bos taurus | place: Italy: Legnaro (PD) | collected 2014-07-09
TTGTCTGCCTCTATAGACCAAGCGGAATACAACAAGAAAGTAACGGAACAATTATCTCCGTTATTCCTCCTGCCGTATATTTACTATGGACAGAAGACCATGCAGGCAATCAATGCTGCACAAACTGAGGATCTGCTGACATGGGTAACATTTGCCGACGTAGCTAATAACGCACAAATATCGGGTTCGAAATCAGCCTCTCAACTGGTATCGGACAAAATATCGGATTTCATCACGCACTTTAAGTACTATTTCCCAGATGCCGATTGTCCAATTCGCGTAAGTGCTATCGGTATGAACCAGTCTATCGATTTGGTTCGTGGCGTGGTTGACTTTATCATTAAGAATAGAACAAAATCTGACGGTGTCCAACGCATAGAAATTCATGAATATGTGGATGACATCCTACAGGAAACATTCTTTGAGAAACTCAACCGACATTCGTCACGAGATAGTATTGCATCTTTGTTTAACCAGTACAACTTCAATGTGACGGATGAGAACATTAATGAAGTTATCCGTGTGTTATTCTCGCGTGTAAGTTATTTCAAACACACATTCAGAACCACAAAGAAAGTAGCTGAGTTTAGTCATATTGTATTCTACAAGATTGATTCGGGTTCAAATTATTCAGCGATGCCTGCTAATCAATTACGGACGGAAACATCTCTTGATGGCTTGGTTTCTATTCCGTCCACATGTGTAGATTCCGACAAACGCTATCTAATGGGATTCGGTACGCGCGGACTAAAGGATACCGAAAGTCCGATATACAAGATGGCTATTGATATGAATAGCTTATACGCCGGACTTAGTCATGGCGGTTTGGCTGCGTACAGCAAAGGACAATGTACCGCCAAAGTGTACTCGTTTAACGATTCGGAATTCCTCAATTCTGTTTATGAGAATGCCACATGGGTTACATTCATCAATCCNNATGTGGTACATTATGTGGAACAGCATTCTATCTCTGCGATGTTGGAGAGTATCACGGTAACAAAGCATATTGACCAATACAACAATCTCTTGTTTAATTCCTTGCAGACATTCAAATCTGCGATTGGAATAAGCGAGGTATTTAGCCGCAAGATGATCAGTTACTTCAACTGCCTCAATGGAAAGTGGCTGTTGGATATTATTCGCAAACCGGAACTGGTTGTTAGAGAGAAAACAAGTTTGGTTGCAACATGCTTTGTGATGGAGCATTTCCTCCAGAGAATGAATGGAATTACTTGGGTTCCTATTGCATTGGATGAAATAATGAAAGTCACAGGTGCTGTCGGCGGTTCAATGGATGGTCTATTCACTAAGAAGGACTTGGGTATTGATGGCGCATTGTCGGATGATATACTCATGATGGGTCTCAAGAAAGAGAATAACCAAGTCAAACTTTATGTCTATCCGGTTGAAGTAAAGGTATTGGCTGATGATTCCATAGAGCACGGAGAGGAACAGGTATCAAACCTCTTTAATAAGGTGCTCAAGGAATATATCTTCCAAGGAGACACCTTCACTCGCAAGGTATATCGTGCTTTGTTAGCATCGCAATTCCTTTCTAATGCAGAGAAATTACGAGCCAACGACCTTATTAGCGATGCGGATTATCTCACGATAAGCGATTGTCGATATGAATTGCTCAATGTGAAATTTACCATTGAACAAGAGTTGCCGGAAGAACTGGGTAATGGTGCATTAGTGGTTTATTCTGACGGTACGGCTCGCACGCTGCAAACATCATGGCATAATGACGCAGCTATCTGTCATATCCGTATGATGGAGTCTGATTGCTACCGCATTGTAACTAATCCGGATACGAACCTATTGAACTTCGTAGAGCAGTCTCCAATTGAAGTATTAGACCCGACCACAGAACCTACGGACGACACGCAGGTTGCTGCGGCTCAACAACCAATGCCATTGGCTGATACTGATGAAGCCGATGACGAAGAAGAAAGCGCAACTGTTGTAGCTACTTCGGTAGTAACTCCTCAACCTATAGAAGAAGAACAAACAGTTGAACCAGCTGTTCAAGAAGTTGGAGAGGATGTGAACGAACCTCGTATTGTCATCAAAGTGGGTACAACCAAGAACGGTAAGGAGATCATCTTCGAACCTAACAATACCGATAAGGTGACACACCCGAACATGGGTATCATCGGTACAATGGGTACAGGAAAAACGCAATTCGCGCGTTCTATCATTGCCCAATTCGCCAAAGAAGGACACCATAATGTCGGAGGTAAACCGGTGGGTATGATGGTATTTGACTACAAGGGCGATTACTACCAAGATGAGTTCCTGCAAAAGGTAGGCGGTGAGGTGTTCACGGCTGGATTCCCATTCAACCCGCTCAAACTCATCGTAACAGAGAAAACACGCTATATGAACCTGCCTTCCGTTACTGCCGACCGTATCAGCGACTCCTTCACAAAAGCCTATGGATTAGGCCAAGTGCAAGCAAGCCGTATCAAGCAGGTGATCAATGAGACCTATGAGCAATTTGGAATTACACGAGACTCGCAAACATGGGATAGACCGCTTCCGACAATGAATGATGTCGTTCGGAATTATCTGGAAGTCAACGATGCGCGCGATTCAGTCTATGCGTTATTCAGTAAACTCAGCGACTATTCCATCTTCACACCGGATAGCAGCAAGTGCGTATCCTTGTTTGAATGGCTGGATGGAGTTAAAGTAATCGACTTAACCATTTACCCAGAGGACACCAAGAAAGTGATTGTTTCGCTCATCTTGGATCTGTTCTACGAGGAAATGCGTCTGCTCGGAGAGAGTAAGACTTCTGGACGTTATCGCGAACTCCGTGCAATGATACTGGTGGATGAAGCGCACCAGTTCTTGAACAAGGACTTCAAAGCATTCCGTAATATCATAAGTGAAGGGCGTATGTTTGGCGTCGGAATGATTCTCTCAACGCAGAACCTATCTGACTTCAAGTCAGCTAAGATGGACTATTCGTCGTTCATTGGTAGTTGGATTATCCATCATGTAAACAATATTTCTCGTGGTGAGATAGCTAACATCTTTGGCGCAGCGGATACCAATTATCAGGGCTATATGGACTTCATCACTAATGCAAAGAAGTTTGAAAGTATCTGTAAACTCGGCAATACCATCGTCGGCATCCGTGATATCCCATACTTCGAACTTATCCAATCAGACGAACGATTTTTAGAAAAAGAGATCGCAGAAATATCTAACTCGCATGAATAGATTAGTTCTCATAGGAAATGGCTTTGATTTAGCGCATGGCTTGCGGGAATAAACAAATACAATGATAGTGTATGTTCGTCCATTCAATGACATATGAGGAGATATATCGCAGAAATAGATAAATTGAAGTAACGTATATTTCGCTAACCTATGAGCGCAGATAAACCAAATATCGTGCTGTCGCGTGGTGCAGACAACGAAAAGTACGCCACGCTGTCGCGCGACGCAGCCAACGAAAAGTACGCTGCGCTGTCGCGTGGTGCAGCCAACGAAAAGGACGCCACGCTGTCGCGTGACGCAGACAACGAAAAGTACGCCGCGCTGTCGCGTGACGCAGCCAACGAAAAGGACGCCGCGCTGTCGCGTGACGCAGACAACGAAAAGTACGCCGCGCTGTCGCGTGGTGCAGCCAACGAAAAGTACGCCGCGCTGTCGCGTGACGCAGCCAACGAAAAGGACGCCACGCTGTTGCGTGACGCAGACAACGAAAAGGACGCCACGCTGTCGCGTGACGCTGCCAACGAAAAGGACGCCACGCTGTTGCGTGACGCTGCCAACGAAAAGGACGCTGCGCTGTTGCGTGACGCTGCCAACGAAAAGGACGCCACGCTGTCGCGTGACGCAGACAACGAAAAGGACGCCACGCTGTCGCGTGGTGCAGCCGACGAAAAGGACGCCACGCTGTCGCGTGGTGCAGCCAACGAAAAGGACGCCACGCTGTCGCGTGGTGCAGCCAACGAAAAGTACGCCACGCTGTCGCGCGACGCAGCCAACGAAAAAGATGTTGCGCTGTATCGCGCCCCGGTCAAGCATAGCATGCACCGCCGCAAGACGGGGCATGATTATACGCAACCAGCCGCTTACCTCATCACAGTGGAGACCGCTGAACGCAAACGCCTGCTCGGCACGTTAGCGGGCGATCATCCCGAGACCGCACATGTCGAACCTACGGAGCTTGGTGCATCAGTAATCGCATACTTCCGCAACATAGAGAAGTATGTAAAAGAGAAGACTGGATGCTGCGTGCAGGTGCTGCAATACCAACTAATGCCGGAGCATTTCCATGGCATCTTATACATTCATGATGAACTGCCGGAGTCGTGGCACTTGGGTAAGATCATCAGCGGCTGGAAAGGCGCATGCTCGCGTGCGTATTGGGAGTGTAACGCCGCGCTGTCGCGTGGTGCAGCCAACGAAAGTCAGCATGGTTCGTCAACTGCTGCGAGTGAAAGCCCGCAGGCATTACCTCCCCTGTTCAGCCCAGGGTACAACGACCGTCCGCTACTCGCGCCCGGACAACTGCAAGGTTGGATAGCCTACCTGCGCGACAATCCGCGCCGACGTTGGCTCAAGCAGCATTACCCTGACCGGTTGCGCAAGGAGTATAACTTCCCCGCCGGTGAAAGCCGGATGCGTTATACAGCAGTAGGCGACACGTTCCTGCTCACCTATCCCGAACGGCAGCAGGTGCGTTGTCATCGCAACCTGACACAGGAGCAGATACAAGCCGAGGTAGAGCATTACATGCATCTGGCACGAACCGGAGTGGTACTGGTGTCGCCGTTCATCTCCCCGGCAGAAAAAGCCGTATATGAGGCGTGCTATAAAGAACAGCTGAAGATGGTGAAACTGGTCAAACGAGCGTTGGACGGCAAGTTTGTCTATCCACAAGGACGGGACTTTGACGCTTGCGTGCAGGGATTTCTGTTAGTTCTGTCCCCGTTTGCGACAGGAAGCGAAGAAGCTGCCGAGAAGTGCATCACACGTAACCAGTGCCTCACGCTTAATGAATGTGCTGCCGATCTCGCATCATCCTCATCACGCCGCATCACAGAGGCGTATAACGGCTATGTGCCAACTCTACCAAATGACGATAGATGACAATGCCTTCCGGCTGAAAGCAGAAGAAATAAAGTGAAGTTGAACTCAAGTCATACAGAACAGAATGATAGACACCACCAATATGTGTTCGCACTTGCAACGGAAGTTGTTTGATGCGGAGGGCGAATACAGCGCCATACGGGAGCAGATAGAGAAGGACCCGGAACTGACTGCTGTTGTCCGTTCAAGGCAATTGCATATCTACCGGAACGGAAAGAAAATTCTCATTCTCGCAGGGAAAGCAGCACCCAAAATAATCCGGGACGACAAACTGCAAGCATACTTGAGAGGGAGAGAGTTTAGCGAATGAGAGAGTTAGGGAATTAGGGAGTTAGCGTTTAGGGAATTAGAGAATTAGCGTTTAGCGAATTAGATAAAAAAGTATGGCAAATAACGAGAGTAATATCATCATCTACAACACCATTGACGGAAAGGCAAGCGTGGTACTGTATGCACGCGACGGAAGCGTGTGGATGAAAAATGCTATTAATCGTTCCCTGTGGGATAAGAACCAAAATCAACTGGCGGAACTTTTTGACACCTCTAAGCAAACCATCAGTTATCATGTACTTAATGTATTGAACGAAAGAGAGTTAAGCGCAGATTCAGTTGTCAAAGATTATTTGACTACTGCTTCGGATGGTAAGAATTATGAGGTGACGTTCTACTCGCTGGATATGATTCTGGCGCATGCGCAAACCCAATGCAAACCACTCGTGAGGGAATAAAAAGAAAAAGTAATGAACGCAGAAAACACTGAAAATAGAGGCGAGATCATTATCTATCGCGCAGAAGACAACACGGTGCAACTCGATGTGCGCATGGAGCATGAATCGGTGTGGCTGACACAAGACCAGATGGCTATACTTTTTGGTCGTGATAAATCTGTAATATCACGTCACATTAAGCGCATTTTTGAGACAGAGGAACTATTGCCAAAAGAGGTTGTTGCATTTTTTGCAACTACCACTCCACACGGTTTCATGAAAGGGCAAACGCAGCGTCATGAGGTAACCTACTACAACTTGGATATGATTATTAGCGTAGGTTACAAAGTTAATTCTAAGCGAGGTGTTGAATTCAGACGTTGGGCGACAAAAATTTTAAAGGATTTTCTCATCAAAGGCTATGCCGTCAATGACAAGATCCGTAGGGAGCAGTTGGCGGACTTGCGGCAGTTGGTGCAGATTGTCGGTCGAACGGTGCAGAGCAAAGCGATTGAGAACACCGACGAGACGCAAGCTATCTTTGATGTGGTGGTGGATTACGCGTACGCGCTTGACACATTGGATAACTATGACTACGAGCGGTTGACCGTCAAAGAGACCACGCCGGAAGAGCATTTCCGGGCTACGTACGACAATGCGATGCAGACCATTGGCGCGCTGCGCGAGAAGTTCGGCGGCAGTACGCTGTTCGGCAATGAGAAAGACGATTCGTTCAAGAGCAGTATAGGCCAGATCTATCAGACCTTCGGAGGCAAGGATCTGTACCCGAGCGTGGAGGAGAAAGCGGCGATGCTCCTGTATCTGGTAACAAAGAACCATTCGTTCTCAGATGGCAACAAACGCATTGCGGCTACCTTGTTCCTGTGGTTCTTGAACAACAATGGTATCCTGTACCGCGAGGACGGCACGAAACGTATTGCGGACAACACACTTGTGGCTTTGACACTGATGATTGCGGAGAGCCGGACAGAGGAGAAAGATACGATGGTGAAAGTGGTGGTGAACCTGATCAATCAGAAGAACTGACCCCAAGACATCAACCAGAAAAAAGACACCCCTCCGGCTCCCCTCTCAAAGGGGAGAGATGGAGTTAGAGAATTAGGGAGTTAAAGAATTATGGACAATATGAAGAAGATACATTTTGTTTTGGCGGCGGGGATGCTGCTGGTGATGCTGGCGGGATGCGCGAGGCAGAAGGCGCAAGAGGTATGTGCGATGGAGTACCCGCAAGCGGAGTGGGACAGAGCCGGAGACATACTGATGCACACGCCCGGGCAGGAGCTGTTCGACGGCGTGATTCATCCGTCGGCAGGGTTGTTTGACCACTACTTCGATGTGGACAAAGCCGCCGAGGAGCATCGCGGATACATCCGCATGCTGGAAGCCAACGGCATACGCGTGCATACCGTATCCGGCATACTCAGCGAGGTGTCGCCGGATACGCTGCGGATGCTGGCTGCAAAAGCGCTCCGTTATGACATAAGCGCCCTGCCCAATGCCGACAGCGGTGCAACAGAGGAGTACCGGCAAGAGGTGCTGGGGCAGATGAGCCGTGAGGATATGATACGGTGCATCCTGCTGAAACCGACCGTGCGTCTGCTGCCGACAGACAACAACACCGGCGTGGAGGCGGAGTACATCCATGCCCCGATGATGAACCTGTACTTCACGCGCGACCAGAGCATAACGACGCCTCGGGGACATATCATCTGCCAGATGAACTCGCTGCAACGTGCGGATGAGACGGATATAATAGAGCTGTGCTACCGTCACCTGGGTGTGGAGCCCATCCTGCGCATAGAAGGCGAGGGACGGCTGGAAGGCGGCGATTATATCCCTGCCGGGACAATAGCGCTGATAGGCTGCGGCATGCGCACCAACGAAGAGGGCATACGGCAGATCATGGAGGCGGACGCGTTCGGGCATGACACGATAGTGGTGGTGCGTGACCACAAACGCTGGCAGATGCAGATGCACCTGGACACGCATTTCAACATCATCGACAGCGACCTGTGCACGATGGTCAGCAGCCGTCTGAACGCCCGGCCGGGTGAGCCGGAGTACAACACCTGCGACATTTACGTGCGCGAACCGGGCACCAAGCCCTACACGCTGCAGGAGAGAGAGGTGCCGTTCGTGGAGTACATACGCGGACGGGGATACACAATCATCCCCATTGACTACGCAGACGAAATGCACTACGCCAACAACTACCTGACCATCGCTCCGCGGCACATAATGGCCGTGGCCGGTCAGAGCGAGAGCCTGCAGAAACGTCTGGCGGATGCCGGCGTGACGGTGGAGTGGATACCGCTGGAGAGCCTGATAGAAGGTTACGGCGCCGCACACTGCATGACACAGGTGCTCAAGCGCGGTGCAGACAAACAATATAGCAAACAATAACCAATAAAAAACATACAGATTATGGAATCAATAGTGACATCGTTGCAGGACTTTGTGACTTGCATGTTGGCCGGAATGACGGCAACGGGAGTGGTACTGTTCTGGGCAGGCGTGGCTTTGCTCGGATTGCTTTGGACGTTCTTCATCCGCATCTATATCGCTTACCGCATGGCTAAGAACCGGCAGCGTGATCCGTTAGGATGGGTGCTGCTGTCGTTCTTCTTCTCGCCGCTGCTGACGTGGATCGTACTGCTGATTGCCGGCAATGCGAAACAATACTGAGAGATGACCGTCCCCGGCACGGACATTGCTGTGCGTGCCTGAGGGAGTTGGAGAGTTAGGGAATGAGAGAATTAGGGAGTTAGGGAATGAGGGAGTTAGGGAATTAGGGAATTAGCGATTAAAGGACTTATGCGATTCAGGTATATACATATCATAGCGGCATTGTTTCTCATCATCGGGATGGGCGTGCAGATAGTGGTGTCGTACCGTAGTGCCTCGGACAGGGTGCAGGAACGGATGAATCTGGAGATGCAGGTGGCGCAGGAGAAGCTCATCTTCCGGTTATACGACGCGTACGATGCTGTCTATCAGATGAATATATTCATGGATAATGAGATGGATGATGTGCAGGAATTGCTGGAAGAGACGCACAAGATCATGGAGCGTTTCCCGCATTTCTTCTCCTGCTTTGTGGCTTTCCCTCCGTATCGTTTTCCGGATGAGGGTAAGTGGTACGCCCTGACTTCGTATCGTGCGCGCGACTCCATAGTGAGTGTGAACTACGGCGATGCGAAGCATGATTATTTCCTGCGGGAATGGTACAGCGGTGCGATAGAGAGTGGGGAAACCGGTTTCTGGTCGACGCCGTACCATGATGATGATTTTGATGAACCGATTTTTACCTTCGCCGATGACATACGTGATGATAATGGGGAGCTGGTATGCGTGATCGGTTTGGATTTCAGCGTGAAATGGCTGCAGAACCAACTGGAGCAGTTCAAGCCGTTTAGCGAAGTGGCATTTATGCTGTACAATACGGACGGAGAGCTGATCACATCGAGCAGTAATTTGTCCGAAACCGATCTGGCGCATCTGACCGATGCTTCGTACGTCATGTCAAGGAAGGTGCTGATGCCGCTGAATATAGAGATGGTGATGGCCGTTCCGGATTCCTATATATGGGACAATATATGGCTGGGCATACTGATGCCGTCGGTGATATTTGTGTTAGGAATAATCATCGTGGCATTTCTGATACAGCGATTGGTGCGCGTGGCGGAGGAAAATGCGCGGTTGGGCACGGAGAAAGAGGTGATGGCGCATGAGCTGACGATAGCGCACGGTATTCAGATGGGAATACTGAAAGGTGAAAAAGGAACGCTGGAAGGAGAAAGGGCCAACGATGTGGAAATACATGCCGATCTGGTGCCGATGAAGGAGGTGGGAGGCGATCTGTACGACTACCGTCTGGTGGGAGACACGCTGTGGTTCATCATCGGCGATGTGAGCGGCAAGGGTGTGCCGGCTGCGATGTTTATGAGTGCGACGGTTAACCTGTTCCGGGCAGCGGGCCGGCATGTGCATTCCCCTAAAGATCTGATGGAGGAGATGAACGCCGTGCTGAGCGAGAACAACCCGTCGCTGACATTCGTTACGGCATTCATTGGGCGCTTGCACATCCCGAGCGGCAAACTGATATACTGCAATGCGGGACACTGTGCGCCGCTGATAGCCAACAGCAGCCGCCATACTGCAGTCAGCCTGCAGATGGAACCGAATATTCCGCTCGGATATGACAGCCGCTATGCGTTTGTGGAACAAGGTTGCATGATCGGCGAAGGCGAAAAGATCGTGCTGTACACCGACGGTGTGACGGAAGCGCGAAACAGCAAGCGGCAGATGTTGGGCATGAAGCGTTGGACCACGATCGTGGCGAGCACAGAAGCGTTGCCCGAAGCCATCGGGCAGTATATCGGTGAGGCGGAACCGACGGATGACATCACGCTGATGACTATCCGCAAGCTGAGTGCCGTAGAACCCGTCACAATGCGTGTGCCCAACCGCGACGACCAATGGCCGGAACTGCGGCACGCGATCCATGAATACGGCATATGTGCCGGGATGGAGAAACGGATGCTGAAGAAACTTGAGATGGCGGCAGAGGAAGTGGTGGTGAATATATTGCGTTACTCGCAAGCGACGGAGATAGAGATGGCTGTATGGTGTCAGGATTCAGCATTCAGCATTCAGTTCGCGGACGACGGAACGGCATTTGATCCCACCACGTATGAACCCAAACCCAATGCGGCGGAAGAACGGCAGATAGGCGGTTTGGGAATAACTCTGGTACGCCAGATAGCCGATGAGATACATTATGAGCGCTCGGACGGCAAGAATGTGCTGACGGTCGTTAAGTTGTTAAATTGTTAAGCTGTTAAGTAGTTAAACTGTTAAATCGTAATATATATGAAAATCAACATTCTTCCAAACGGACAAGAGACACGTGTGTGCCTGGCAGGTGAACTGGACACAACAGCCACCACGGATCAGGCAGAGGAGCTGAACCAGGTGCTGGCACTGGCCGACAAGGCGATTGAGGTGGATTGCTCGGATTTAGAGTACATCTCTTCGGCCGGTTTGCGGTTCTTCATGCAACTCAAGCGCGAGAGCGAAGCCAAAGGCGGTTCGATACGCATCAGCCATCTGAATGAAGACGTGAATGACATCTTCCGGATGTCAGGATTCCAAAATATCTTTACCATTGAATAAGTATGGAACGCCTTATTTCCTATTTCAAGAAGCATGTAGCCGAACGGCCGAATGACATCTTCGTTGTGGCCGGTGACAAGCGTCTCACTTTTGCTGAAGTGGACCGGCTGACGGATACGCTCGACCCGCAGTACGTGACATGTTGCGGTGAGCACGTAGCTGCCTTTATCGTTCCGCGGAACGAACAGATGGTGTTAGTTCCCATCTCTATAGCCAAGGCGGGTATGACGGCAATGCCGCTGGATGGGTCCTATCCGGAGGAGCGCCTGAATTTCATGCGTGAGGACGCAGCCAAGTATGACGGCAAGGATGCGTTTGTGCTGCTGTACACGAGTGGCACAACAGGTATTCCCAAGGGAGTGATGTTGAGCGAGGCGAACCTGCTGACCTTTGCTGAATACCACACGCAGCATATCGGTTTGCGCCCCGCAAGCAAGTATGCGACGTATGCAGGATACGGGTTTGACGCCTACCAGATGGATCTGTGGAGCTGCGTCTATTCAGGCGCGACGTTATGTATCGTAGGGGATGAAATACGCTTTGACCTGGAGGGACTCAACCAATATATCCAGACCGAACATATCACGCATTGTTTCATGACAACGCAGATGGCGACGCAACTCGTGCTCAATTATCCGGATATACCCGGGTTGGAGTGGTTAGGTACGGGCGGTGAGAAACTGATCAGTCTGGATCCGCCGTCGTATCGTCTGGACAACTGCTACGGTCCGACAGAGTGTACGGTATATGTAAGCAGTTTCACCGTCATAGAAAACGAACCGAATATCCCTATAGGCAAGGCGAACGACGACGGCACGCAGCTGATAGTGGTGGATAAGGATGGCAAGGAGGCGCCGGCGGGAACCGAAGGCGAACTGTATATCGCAGGGCCGCAAGTGGGCTTGGGCTATCTCAATCAACCGGAGAAAACAGCCGAAGTGTTTGTTGAGTGGAATGGCATGCGATGCTATAAGACCGGCGATATAGTACGCTATCGTGAGGACGGAAATATAGAGTTCATCGGCCGGCGTGACGGACAGGTCAAGATCCGCGGATTCCGTATCGAACTGAAGGAGGTGGAAGGGGCTATCCGTGAGTTCCCGGGCATCAAAGATGCTACGGTGCAGGCGTTCGATTATCCTGACGGAGGTAAGTTCATCGCCGCCTATGTGGTGAGTGACGAGACGATCAATATCGACGAACTCAATGCCTTCATCGCCGAGAGCAAACCGCCGTATATGGTGCCGGCCGTGACGATGCAGATTGACGCTATACCGCTCAACCCGAATCAGAAAGTGGACAAGCGCGCATTGCCCAAACCCGAAGCGCCCAAGCCTGAAGCGGAGAGCACGAAAGAAGCTGTGCCGCTCAATGTGCTGGAACAGGAATTGCACGACATCGTGGCGAAGATTGTCAATATGGAGGATTTCGGCATCACAACCGATCTGCGCCATATGGGTCTGTCGTCAATCGCGGCAATCAAGTTAGCCACCCAGGTATTCAAGCGGTTCGGTGTGCAGCTGGATGCAAAGCAGATGACGAAGGGTATCACAGTACAAGCAATCGAAAATGAGATACTGAGCGCGATGCTTAATAAGGAACCCGGTCAGCCAAGTGACAGTCAGCCGAGTAGTCCCGGTCAGCCCGGTGAGTTAAACGAAGCTCCGCTCTCGTACAGCCAAACGGGTGTGTATATCGAATGTCTGCGGAACCCGGCATCGACGCTGTACAACGTGCCGATATGTACGCGGATGCCGCTGCAGGTAGAGACCGAAGCGTTGCGCAAAGCCGTCCGTACGGCCGTGCTGAACCACTCGGAGCTGTTTGCCCGCTTCGACGTCAAGGACGCGGAAGTGGTGCAGACCATCGACCGCGCAAAGATGACGGAAGCGTATATCGATGTGCCGGAACTGCAACTGAGCGAGGAGCAGACAAGCGCCTATAAGCATGAATTCGTGCGGCCATTCAACCTGAGCAAAGACATCCTGTTCCGCTTTGCGATCGTGCGGACGGAGAAGAATGTGTACCTGATGAGCGATATCCATCACCTCATTTGCGACGGCGCATCGTATGACCTGTTCATTCGCGAGATATGCGACGTACTGGAAGGTCGTGCGATTGATCCCGAGATGTGCTCGTATCCGCAGTTTGTGGCGGAGCAAAAGCAGGCAGAGAACGGTGAAGCCTTTGCGGCAGCCAAGGCCTTCTTTGCTGAGCGATTGGGCGGGGTGGAGAATATAACCGAGATATCGCCCGATCTGACCAATCCGTTGCCGCAAGGCGAGAACGGACGTGTATGCGTGCCGTTTGACATGACTACGGCGGAGCAGTACGCGAATGCGCAAGGAGTGACTCCGGCCGCGGTGCTGTTGAGTGCAGTCTATTACGCCTTGGCACGTTTTGCGGGAACCGATGAGGTGTGCATCACCACGATCTCCAACGGACGCAGTAATCTCAAGGTGAACAACACGATGGGCATGTTCGTCAACACGCTGGCCCTGACAACCAAGATAGGCAAGCAGAACGTAGCTGATTTCATCCGCGAGACGGCCGACGCTTTTGACCAGACGCTGGCGCACGAAGATTATCCGTTTGCGCGTATAGCCGGCGATTACGACCTGAAGGCCGAGATCATGTTTGCATATCAGATGGGTGTGCTGAGCGACTACAGCGTATTCGGCCAACCTGTGTATGCTGACGAGACGATGGAGCAGAACGTACCCAAGTTCAAGATAGCCTTCTATATCATGCCTGTTGACGGCGTACCGAGTATAGCAATAGAGTACGACAACGGGTGGTACAGCGAAGCACTGATCACCAACCTCGGTCAGTCGGTAGCCAATGCCGTTCAGGCCTTTGCCGCCCACAGCGAATCGCCGCTGCGCAGCATCAGCCTGATAAACGATGAACAGGCCCGACAACTGGACGCCTTCAACGAAACGGAGGCTGACTACGATGATACGCAGACGATCGTGTCGCTGTTTGCGGCGCAAGCGAAAGCGACTCCGGATAATACGGCGCTCATCTTCAAGGACAAACGGTTCAGCTACCGTGAAGTGGACGAGATCAGCGATGCTGTGGCAGCGATGATTCAGTCGAAAGTCGAGAGGCAAGAGTCAAGAGAAGCCGTCGTATCTATCCTGATCAACCGTTCGGAATGGATGGTGCTGGCATCGCTGGGAGCCCTGAAGGCCGGGTGTGCATACCAACCGCTCGATCCGAGTTATCCGGCAGAGCGGCTGAACTTCATGATGCAGGATGCAAAAGCCGCGCTGCTGATTGCAGACGAGGAGTTGCGTGCGATCGTGGATGAGTACGAAGGACCTGTCCTGTTCACAAAGGACATGACAGAACACCGACCGGCTTCGTCCGGCAGCATACCGACTGGTTCAGTCAAGCCCGATGACCTGTTTATATTGTTGTATACGAGCGGCTCGACAGGCACCCCGAAGGGCTGTCAGTTGACGCATCGTAATCTGGTAGCGTTCTGCCACTGGTATCACCGGTATTATGACTTGCAACCGACGGACAAGGTGGCTGCCTATGCCTCCTACGGTTTCGATGCGTGCATGATGGATATGTATCCTGCGCTGACACGCGGTGCAGCGGTGTGCATCATCCCGGAGGACCTACGGCTGAACCTGCCGGATATGAATACCTATTTCAATGAAGAAGGCATCACGCACTCGTTCATGACGACGCAGGTAGGTTGTCAGTTTGCGATGAACTGCGACAACAAGAGCCTGAAGCATCTGTCGGTAGGCGGTGAGAAAGTGCTGCCGATCACTCCTCCGACCTCGTACACCTTCCATAACTGCTACGGTCCGACGGAGTGCACGATCTTCACAACCACCTATCCGATGCGTGAGTATGAGCAGAACACTCCGATAGGCAAACCGCTGGATAACCTGCAGCTGTTCATCGTGGACAAGGATCTGCACCGCCTGCCGGTAGGCGCGATGGGCGAGTTGCTGGTCAGCGGTCCGCAAGTGAGCCGCGGCTATCTCAATCTGCCGGAAAAGACTGCCGAGACCTATATAAGCTATCAGCCGTCAGTTACCGGCAATCAGCTGCGTTGTTACCGGACGGGCGATGTCGTGCGATACCTGGCAGACGGAACGATTCAGTTCGTAGGCCGGCGCGACGGACAGGTCAAGATTCGCGGATTCCGTATCGAACTGAAGGAAGTGGAGGCGGTGATCCGTGAGTATGAAGGCATCAAGGATGCAACAGTTCAGGCATTCGACTACCCGAACGGAGGCAAGTATATTGCGGCGTATGTCGTGAGTGACCAGCCGGTAGACGTACAAGCGCTGAATGCCTTCATCAAGGATCGCAAACCGCCCTATATGGTTCCGGCAGCTACGATGCAGATTGATGCCATTCCGCTGAACCAGAACCAGAAAGTGAACCGCAAGGCACTGCCCATACCTCAGCTGCAAGCTGAAACGCGCGACTATATAGAGCCTGCGAATGAGCTGGAGAAATTATTCTGCGGCGTGTTCGCGTCCATTCTATTGATGGACAAAGTAGGTGCGACGGATAACTTCTTCGAGATGGGAGGTACGTCGCTGATGGTGACACGCGTGGTGATTGAAGCCGACAAAGCCGGTCATCATGTGGCATACGGCGAGATATTCAACCATCCGACTCCGCGTCTGTTGGCGCAGTTCGTGGGAGGCGAAAGTGTGGCCGAAGAGACACACGATACGGAGGTGGAGAACTTCGATTACAAAGGCATCGATGCTATCCTGCAGCATAATACAATTGATATGTTCCTGAAAGGCGAAAAGCAGGAATTAGGACATGTGCTGCTCACAGGAGCTACCGGTTACTTAGGCATCCATGTACTGCGCGAATTGATTGATTCGGATGCGGAGACAATCACGTGCCTGGTGCGCGGAAAAGACCGGCATGATGCCGAGCGGCGACTGAGGAATCTGCTGTTCTACTATTTCAACCGGCGTTTCGATGACTTGTTCGGCACGCGGTTGTTTGTGGTGAACGGCGATGTGACGAGCGATCTGGCGGAGCCTCTGGCCACATTGGATATACAGCATTCCACGTTATTCAACTGTGCGGCGAACGTCAAGCATTTCTCCAAGACTGATGATATCGAGCAAGTGAACGTAGGCGGTGCAGAGCGCTGCGTGGAGTACTGCCTGAAAACCGGCGCACGGCTCATTCATATCTCCACCACTTCGGTCGGCGAGATATGGATCGACAGGGGCGACGGCATAGCTGTTCCGCAGCTGGATGAACGCAGACTCTATTTCGGCCAGTTCCTCGATAACCGCTATATGCATTCGAAGTTCCTGGCTGAACGCGTGGTACTTGATGCGGTGGCGCATCACGGGCTGAATGCCAAGGTGATGCGTGTGGGTAACCTGGCTGCACGCAGTTATGACGGTGAGTTCCAGGCGAACTTCCAGTCCAACAGTTATATGGGACGCATCAAAGTATTTGCGATGTTAGGTTGCTGTCCGTACGAAGAATACGACTCGATAACGGAATTCTCGCCGATTGACCAAACAGCGAAAGCGGTTGTGTTGCTGGCATCTACGCCGAAGGAATGTACGGTATTCCAGCCATTTAACAACCATACCGAACTGTTAGGTGATATACTGCAGATCCTTGAGAAAGTAGGGCGTCCGATTCGTTTCGTAGAACCGACGGAGTTCCAGGAGGCTATTGCTGTCCGGTCGCAAGATCCGGAGAAAGCGAAGATGATGTCGGCGCTGTTGGCTTATCAAGACATGACGCACGGGCAGAAAGCGCTGATGATCGAACGTGATAACCGCTATACATGTGCTGTTCTGCATCGCATGGGCTTCCACTGGTCGGATACGTCGCACGACTACCTGAAGCAGATGATCACAGCTATCTGGCAACTCGGATTCTTTGATGTGTAAGCAGACCGATGATTCGAATAGTTACATATAATGAGATTGACCGCGAGGAGTGGAGAACACTCGTGCAGGAAAGCAGGACGGGAACATGGTTCCAGAGTCCGGAAGCGTATGCGTTTTTTGCGACCCAAAAGGACGTGATGGAGCCTTTTGTGATAGGAGTGACGGGGTACGGATTACCGGTTACAGACAAGCCGGAATCCGATCCCGGCGCACCGGGCAACGAAACGCTTCGCGGCGTGTGCGTGGGATATGTGACGAAAGAGCGGAGCGGATGGAAGCAATTCTTTACCAGACGCGCGATCATAACAGGAGGGGTTTGCCTGGCGGAAAACGCGACGAGCAAAGAAGCGGATGCTCTACTCACGGCCATTCGTGAGCAAATAAGCCGCAAATGTATCTATATTGAGATGCGTAATTTTGAGGATTACAGCAAGTGGAAAGAAGCATTTGAACGGGCCGGATTTGCGTATAAACGGCATTTGAATTTCCATGTTGATCCTGCAACAACTCCATTGAGTGACAACCGCAAGCGGCAGATTAAGAAGTCGGACGCTGTGATTCAACCAGCGAAGAGTGAGGCTGAGATCAGAGAGTGGTATCAGGTGCTGGAGAACTTATATAAGACGAAGGTGAAGACGCCACTATGGCCGGAGGAGTTCTTTGTGGAGGCGTATCGGCAAGGAGTGGGGAAGTTTATGCTGGTGAAGCATGACGGGAAGGTGATAGGCGGAAGTATGATCGTTGCCTTCACCGGCTGTGTGTATGAGTGGTTTGAGTGCGGATTGAACAGTGAGTATAAGGAACAGTATCCGTCAGTGATGGCGACGTATGCCGGAATACAATGGGCAAAAGAGCATGGCTGTGCGCGGTACGACATGATGGGGGCAGGTGAGCCGGGTGTGCCTTATGGCGTGCGTGACTTCAAGAGCGAGTTCGGCGGAGAGATGGTGGAGCACGGACGGTACTTGTGCGTGCTGAAGCCGTGGCTGTACCAGTTAGGGACTATAGGCGTGAGGCTGCTGAAAAAAGACTACCGGAAAAGTCAGCGGTGATAACGGCAGCTGAAAGGCTGCGGCAATAATCAGCATACGATAAAAAACAGGAGATGCGTCGTGGGACACATCTCCTTGTTTATTGGTGTGAGACAACCTGCGCGTGCTTGCGCAGGTGTCATGTGTGCGGATTACTGGAAGGAAGCGCGGTTGTCAACGATGTCGGCGTTCTGCTCCAGGTTGTTGATAAGCTGGTAGGGCATAGAGTAGCCTGTACGTGCGTTGATTGAAGCGATCTCCGACTTGTAGTCCACCTCAGCCTCTGCGCGCTGAACGTCAGCAGGAACGAGAACAATCACTCCCTGGTTGCCGCGAACGGGTTTGGACATCTCGCCAGCAGCGGTAGCAAACGCTGTACCGATAGCTGCCGGCTCCATGCCTTCGTTGCCGAAGCGGCGGGAATCCTCGGTCAGTTCGTCGATATGACGTACCTCGGTGCCCATGAGCTCAGCCACCTCCTGCAGGGACTTGGCGTTAGCAATGAGTTTGTTGATATACTCGGCTTTCTTGCGGTTGACAGCCTCGTAGCGCAGTGTGCTCTGCACATCCTCAAAGTCGCGGTACTCGCCGTCGTGGCAAGCAGTCAGCACAGCAACGATATACTTGTCGCCGCACTCGAAGACGTCACTGACCTGACCCTCCTTGGCATTGAATGCCCAGCGTACGATAGCGCGGCTGCTCTTGAGGTCAGCCACCTTGTTGGCCATCTTCTGCAGGTTGGTAGCGGTCTCGATCTCCATCTGTGCCTCGGCAGCAGCAGCGCGGAAGGCCTCTTCGTTGGCGTTGTTGACAACGAACTGGTTGGCCTGGTTGTAGATGGCTGCATAGGTCTTGCTGGACGGTGTAACCTCGCGCTCGATGATAGCCAGTTTGACTTTCGGCGTAGCCTTGGTCAGGCCGGTGATCTCGAATGTGCGGTCCTCCATACCCAGCGCCACGGTGAAGCGCTGACCAACCTTGCCAGCAAATGCGGGCTCAGCGATGTTCTTCTGCAGGTCGGTCTCGGCGAACCATCCATACTCCTGGTCCTCTTCGCCCTCCTGGGTAGCGATACCCTTGAGCTGAACGGAGTCAGGCGTGCTATAGCCGCAGTCCATGATACGTGCCATACGGAACGTGCGTGTGGGCTCGTCGTAGAAGAGTGCCATGAAGTCGTTCTTCTTAGCGCCCTTGGCGAAAGCGAAGTCCTTGTATGCCTCGGGAACGGTTTGCTCGGAATAGTTGCGACCGTCATACATGATGTCGGAGTTGCTGTTGACCACCAGCGCCACTTCGTCGGTAGTGCGGAACTCCTCTTGGATATCCTGCATGGCTTTCAGAGCGAGTTCAAAGTCCGCCTCACTCGGAACGATGGGGTAGGTGATGTATGCGATATCGCGGTTCGGTGTCTGCTTGTAGAGCTGCTTGCGCTCGTCGTAGATCTTGTGGATATCGTTGGTGGAAACCTTAACCAGCGAGTCAGCCACGGTGTAGTAGGGCTTGACAGCGTAATCCACGCTGACCTTGGTCTGCTTGGCCTGTGCGGCATACTTGGCATCCAGGTTGTTGGCTGTAACGAGGTTCTGGATCAGGCCGACGTACTTCTCCTGCATAGCGGTGAGGCGTACGGCGTTCTCCCAGTACATCCAGTAGTTCTTGGCCTGCTTGAGGTTAGCCTGCTGTTCAGCGTTCTCGGCATCAATCTCGATGGATGCGAGGAAGTTGATCAGGTAGTTGCGGTCGAACTGTCCGTTCTGGCCGGCAAACATGCGGCGTGACGTGATGAGCTGGTGAGGATTGGCACCAGCGCAGAGCTCATAGAGCTCGTCGGCGGTGATGTCCATACCGATCTTGTCCGCCTGGTTCTGGAGGGTGTACTTGGCCACCATCATCTGCCAAACCTGGTTGCGGATCTGAGCGTGCATGTCCTCATCGAAATCGCTGCGGCCTGACTCAATCTTATAGACCTCGGTCAGCTGCTCTACGGCGTTCTCATACTCGGTGTAGTGAATCTTCTGTCCTTCAATCTCTCCGATGTACTCGCGGCTCTTGTTGAAATACGAGCTGCTGGAGTTAAGGACGTCTCCCAAAATAAATGCAAGCATAGCCAGACCCACTATCACCAGCAGGAAAACGCCATGATTGCGAATGCGTTGTAATGTTGCCATATTGTTAATTTAGTTTATTTTTTCAGTAGCTGTTGTTGCTATTCCGGAGATTGGGGAAGTCCCGACCGACCGGACATTACAAAAGCACGCAAAAAATAGCGCGCACAAAAGCGGTTGCAAAGATACGAAAATATTTTGATATTTGCAAATAAATCGGCAATTTTTTTCACAATCGTATAGCGGAGTTGCTTTTCCAGCCTATACAATCGTCGCCGGTTGCAGTTTTTCGCGTATCTTGATATAGATGGTATTGCCCTTCTCCGCCTGGGCGACGAGCACGTATCCCATGCCTATTCCGACCTTTCTGTCAGGGAGCATGATGCCGGAAGTGACGTGGCCTATCTTGTTGCCGTCGGCGTCGCAGATATCGTAGCCGTTACGCGGGATGGCGCGCTCCTGGCACTCGAAGTGCACGAGTTTGCGCTTCACGCCTTCGGCTTTCTGCTTGAGGAGGAACTCCTTGTCGATAAAGTCCTTGGCATTGAGCTTGGTGATCCATCCGAGTCCGGCCTCCAGAGGCGAGGTGGTGTCGTCGATATCATGGCCGTAGAGGCAGTACCACTTCTCCAGACGCAGCGAGTCGCGTGCTCCGAGACCGATGGGCGCCAGTCCGAAGGGCTTGCCGACCTCGAAGAGTGCGTCCCAGATCTGCATGGCGTGCTCCTTGGGGAAGTAGAGCTCAAATCCTCCTGCTCCCGTGTAGCCGGTATTGCTGAGAATAACGCCTTGTACGCCGGCGAATGACCATTCGCGGAACGAGTAATAGGGAATAGCACTCAGGTCGGCATCGGTGAGCAGCTGGAGCATCTCGGTGGCTTTCGGGCCTTGCACGGCCAGTTGGGCGTAGCGGTCGGAAGCGTTCTCGAGGCTTACGCCGAAGGTGTTCTGCTTGTTCACCCAGTCCCAGTCCTTGTCGATATTGCCGGCATTGACCACCATGAGGTACTTGGTGGTCGAATACTTGTAGATAATCAGGTCATCCACGATGCCGCCCTGGCCGTTGGGCATGCAGGTGTACTGTGCTTTGCCGGCCTCGAGCTTGCTGACGTCGTTGGTGGTGATGTACTGCAGGAAGTCAAGAGCTTTCTCGCCTTTCACCCAGAACTCGCCCATGTGGCTCACGTCAAACACGCCCACGCCTGTGCGGACAATCATATGTTCCTGATTGATGCCTGTCGGGTACTGGATAGGCATGTTGAATCCGGCAAACTCTGCCATCTTTGCGCCGAGTGCGATATGCACGTCGGTATAAGGGGTTGTTTTCATTTGTATTATGGCGTTAATTGATTATTTGTCAAAATGCGGTCACAAAGATACAAAAAAAATCCCATATTTGCAAGAGAAAGGAGGATTTTTTTTGCAAATATGAAAAAAAAGTTGTATCTTTGCGTTCAGTTTCAGAATATCGAATAAACGACATGAGCAAGCGCGTCATACTATACGGAATAGGTCTGTGTATCCTGATAGCCGTGGTCGTCAATATCGTCCGTTGCAGCAGCAGCGGCGAGGAGGCGCAACCGGAGGTTATGCCGGAGCCGGGTAACATGGTGTGGTATCCCGGACGGACGTTCAGCTACAAGGCGAAGTTCAACGACCTGCAGTCTCGTCAGCATGAGGTGGCAAGCCGGATAGGCCTGCCCCGTCCGCCGAAGGACAGAGCGGACGCGGCATCCATGCGCAAGCAGCTGGTGGAGATAAAGAACACCGACAACTATATCGTGGACAGCCTGACTCACTCCGTGCCGTACCTGATTCCGTCCGCCAAGCGCGAGCTGGACGCGATAGGCGCCGAATGGGCGGACATCCTGCAGCGCAACGGCTTGCCGCACTACCGCTTCTACGTGACATCGGTACTGCGCACGCAGGAGGACATCAAGTATCTGCAGCGCAGCGGAAACATCAACTCCGTCACGCAGTCCTGCCACTGCTACGGCACGACGTTCGACCTGGCGTATATGCGGTATGACAAGGTAACGCGCACACGCGACTACATGCACGAGGACAACCTCAAACTGGTGTTGGGGCAGGTGCTGCTCAACCATCAGCGTGCAGGGAAGATATACGTCAAGTACGAAGCCAAGCAGTCGTGTTTTCATATTACCGTGAGGGAGTGAGAGACACCCCTCCGGCTCCTCTCTCAAATGGGAAAGATGGAGTGAGAGACACCCCTCCGACTCCCCTCTCAAAGGGGAGAGATGGAATGAGAGACACCCCTCCGACTCCCCTCTCAAAGGGGAGAGATGGAGTTAGGGAGTTAGGGAATGAGAGAGTTAGGGAATGAGAGAGTTAGGGGATGAGGGGATTTGGGATTTGTCATTTGTCATTTGTCATTTGTAATTTGTCATTTAGAATTTTTGAAATACATGCATAGCGATATAATTTCCGAGCGGGAGCAGCGAGTGCTGGAATACCTGACCGAGCACGGCATACCGTTCAGTTCGTACAACCACCCCGAAGGCAAGACGATAGAGGAGGCCAAGCGGTGGTGGCATGACGACGGCAGCCTGCACTGCAAGAACATCTTCATGCGCAACCACAAGGGCAACCAGCACTACCTGATCTGTTTCCCGTGCGACGACGACCTGGCTATTCATGACATCGAGCACTGGCTGAAAGAGGTGCTGATGGCGCAAGGGCAGAACTCGCCCGGCAAGTTGTCGTTCGCCTCGCCGGAACGGATGATGAAGTACCTTGGCCTGGAACCCGGCAGCGTGAGTCCGTTCGGCCTGATCAACGATACAGAGCACCATGTGATACTGTTCCTGGACAGCCGCCTGAAAGATGCCGCGTCGCTGAGTTTTCACCCCAACGACTGCAGGGGAACGGTTGTCATCAGCCAGAAGGCTTTTCAGCAGTATCTTGCCACAGTAGGAAACAGGGTAGAGTATATGACCGCATTATGTACGACCAACTGACACATATCACTCCATCGCAGGTAGGCAGTCCCGAACTGCCCCTTGCCGAACATCTGCATGCAGGTTTTCCGTCACCGGCAGCGGACTGCACCGAGCGTATAGACATCACCCGTGAACTCATCCGTCATCCGGATACGACGTTCTATGCGCGCATAGACGGTGACAGTATGCGTGACGCGGGTATATTCAGCGGTGACCTGGTGGTTATCGACCGCAGTATACAGGCTACAGACGGTGCGTTTGTGGCGGCGTATATCGACGGCGAGTTTACCGTCAAGGAGTTCCGCCATGACCCGTCGAACCAGTGTGCATGGCTCATCCCGCATAACAAGGCGTTCAGTCCTATCCGCGTGACGGAAGAGAACGCGTTCATCATCTGGGGCGTGATAACGCATGCCATTCATGCGTTGTAGACCGTATCAAGCACCCCACTGCACGTTGTTTGCGGGGACTCCGCAGCTGAAAGATAAAAGACTGTGATTTTATGTATGCACTGTGCGACTGCAATAACTTCTTCGTGTCCTGCGAACGCGTGTTCCGTCCCGACCTGCGTGACAAGCCCGTTGTTGTCCTGTCCGGCAATGACGGTTGCGTAGTGGCACGCAGCAATGAAGTGAAGCAGCTCGGCATCAAGATGGGTGTGCCGTTCTACCAGATCCAGCAGCAAGTGGCCGAACACGGTATCGTGCATTTCTCCTCGAACTTCGCCCTATACGGCGATATATCCTCGCGCATCATGCACACTCTGGCGCGCCATACCGCCGACCTGCAGCAGTACTCGATTGACGAGGCGTTCATGGACCTGTCGCATTGCGCGGATACGGACGAAGCCGTGCACCTCTGCATGCAGATCCGTGCGGACATACTGAAAGGCATAGGTGTGCCTGTGTCGTTCGGCATAGCCCCGACCAAGACACTGTGCAAGATAGCCGCCGACTATGCCAAGCACTATGCCGGCTATCGCGGCGTATGTGCCATGGATACGGATGACAAGCGCATCAGAGCCCTGACCGGTTATCCTGTGGGTGAGGTATGGGGCATCGGCCGTCGTTCGGCAGCCAAGCTGCAGGCGGCGGGCATCACCACCGCGCTGGAGTTTGCCGGCCGTTCGGAGCTGTTCGCACGAAACCTGTTGCACCAGCCGGGCGTGCTGACATGGCGCGAACTGAACGGTGAACCGTGCATAGAGAACACCGACCAGCCCGAGAAACAAACCATCACCTGTTCCCGAACATTCGCGCATCCGGTGCCGGAGCGTGACCGTCTGGAGCAGGCACTGTCCGCCTTCTGCGACAACGTGGCGGGCAAACTGCGCAAGCAGCACTCCGTATGCCGGCAGATGCTCGTATTTGCGCACACCTCGCGCTTCAACAACGACATGCGCATGATACAGCAGGTGATCACCTTCCGGACGCCGACATCGAACACGCAGGAGATGACAGCGGCACTGCTGCAGGCAGTACGCGCACAATGGCAGGCCCAGACACCCTATAAGCGTGCCGGAGTCATCCTGCTGGCCATAGAGCCGGACAACGGCGTGCAGCAATCATTGTTCGACACGCGCGACCGTGAGCGTGACAGCAGGCTGCAACAGGCTCTGGACAGCATTAACAGCCGTATGGGCAAACACACGGTCGGCTTCAGTCCGAACATGCCGGACGAGCATGCCGCCAAACTGTTTGATGTGGGTGCGAAAAGTCCCGCCTATACAACACGCATACAGGATATAATCACGCTGAAATGCTGAAACGGCATAGTATTTGTGGATGAGAGATAAACAACCAATGTCAAACCAACCGCCTTATGAAATCAAGACTATATACCCTGCTGGCCGCAGTCATGACCTGCGCCACGATGAGTGCACAATACGTTGTGTCCGACAAGTACGACCTGTGGTTTGAAGACTCCGACAATGAGGTTACCACCCGCAAACCCGAGTGGTGTACCGACGACTATCAGGATCTGCGCAACGGTTGCACGGTGCGTATCAATGGCAGCCGCGTGTATATCTACTGCAACGGAAGCTCCATCCTGTACGGCGATGAGATCAACCTGCTGTACAACGGCTACTACCGTGTCAAACGTAGTGACACATGGTATCTGGCTGACCCGGACGGCGATCTGGTGGACGGTATATATGGCAAGCAAATCTATTACTATCCCTGGGGTTACGTATCCATTCAGCGCAGTTCGGGCTATTGGGACGTGTATCACTGCAGCGGACGCAAGCTGAATTTCTATTCCGATGAGTCGCCCTATATCTACAGCAACGGCTGCTGGGGCGTACGCCATGGCAAATACTGGTATGCGTATGACGAAAACGGAAGACAGTTGTCCAGCGTATATGGTGATGAAATCATCCTGCTTGATGACGGCCGTTGGAAATGCATCCAAGGCAGTTATATCTCCTACGTCAATCCGTAATACAAACACCGCACATGTACTACAAGGTCGGAAACATAGAGCTGGACAGCACCACGCACCGTGTGATGCGTGACGGTCAGGCCGTCAGTCTGACACCGCTGGAGTTCGGCATGCTGGAGTGCCTGATGCGGCATCCCAACCGCCTGTGCAAACGTGCGGAAATCATCGACAAGGTGTGGGGACAGCGTTTCCGGTATGACACCGGCACGATAGACGTGCACCTGAATGCCCTGCGGCGTAAGCTGGGAGTAGCGCGCAACCGTCCGATAGAGACTGTTCGCGGAGCAGGACTTCTCCTGCATGCGGACGATGCAGCGCAGCCGCACGTACTCACTATCCGTCCGTTCATCACCGACTGGCTGAACAGCCATTCAGGCGATTTTGAGGCCAAGGGTCTTGTCCCCCGCATGCACCTTGACCCGTTTGTAAGCGAGATGACGATGTCGCCCGACGAACTTCGTACCATGCTTGACGGTATTCTGGCAGCCCTGCTGCCGTCCGCCAAACCTGGTACAATACGTATATCCTCGCACCTGAGCCTGACCCATTTCTCCCTCATTTTGGCGATTAACGCCACGGTAAACGAGCTTCGTATCCCAATTTATGGGGATTCGCATGCATCTTAAGGAAATCTTAATCATTATTTAAGAAAATTATTGTACCTTTGTACCNNGCACGGGCTGAGCGTTTTGCGCTCATCAAAGTTCCCCATGCCTCCGCTCCCACATGCGAGTTATGCTGTATAGGGACCTCAATTTAAAGATGACCACGAAATATGCGGGCAAAGGTACTTTTCCTATTAGGGTTGTTGGCGGCTTCGGTGCTGAGCATCGAGGCGGCTTCACCTGAAGGCTGGGCTGACACGGTCGCCCTGCCGGATGTGGAAGTGTCCGTATCGCGTATCGAGCGGCCGGCCGCACAACAGCAGATGCAGGTCAGCGTTATCGACAGCCGGCTGATCAACGAGACACAAGTGGTGACGCCCAAGGATGTGAGCAACCTGATGCCGAACGTATATATGCCCGATTACGGCAGCGCGATGACCAGCAGCATTTATATCCGCGGTCTGGGCAGCCGGATCAACGAACCGGTGATGGGCATGGTGGTGGACGGCGTGCCGCTGCTGGACAAGAACATGTACGACCATGCCATGCAGGACGTCAAGCGCATCGAACTGCTGCGCGGTCCGCAGGGCAGTCTGTACGGCCGTAACTCGCCTGCCGGCGTAATGGAGATACGAACGGTGCAGCCATTGGATATGAACGGTTATTCCGTGCGCGGTCTGGTCAGTTACGCTACGGCTAACAACGTGCAAGCGCAGGTTTCGTATTACCAGTCAAGAGCTGAGAGCCGGGAGCAGAGAAGTGAGAGCAGAAATTTCGGATGGGGAGTAGCGGCGAGATACCAACGGACGGACGGTTTTTACCGCAACGATTATACCGGTCGGTTGATCGACGGCGGACAGCAGGCAGGCGGACGTCTGGTGCTGGACGGCCGGCCGAACGACGAGTGGCGCGTGACAGGAACCGTCTATGCGGACTGGGTGCGTCAGGGTGCTTTCCCGTACGCATCGGTAGCCACAGGACGGATTGATTACAACAGTCCGGGCAGTTACGAGCGTCTGGCTGTTCTGCCTTCGTTACGCGCTGATTACGTGCATGAAGGCTGGCGGCTGCAGATGTCGGCAAGCTACCAGTTCATGCGCGATGACATGCATATGGACAATGACTACACTACTGCGGACATCTTCACCTTGCAGCAGACCCAACGGCAGCATAACGCCACAGTAGATGCGTTGTTGCGTGCGCCCCAACCGTGCGAGTGGTACGACTGGACGGTAGGACTGAGTTCGTTTGTGAAAGCCAACGCCATGTATGCGCCGGTGGTGTTCATGCGCGAGGGTATAGACGAGCTGATACTCGGTAACGCCAACCGGGGTATTCAGACGGTGTTTCCCGACGACTCCAT
>LXOW01438119.1_pt1 | contig 27408 bp, 20 predicted proteins | sample 1368591 | NCBI WGS metagenome assembly LXOW01 (sample SAMN04884650, study PRJNA319009) | bovine gut metagenome | isolation source: Cow rumen | host: Bos taurus | place: Italy: Legnaro (PD) | collected 2014-07-09
CACTATGGTGAGCTGAAGGACGGTGTGAAGGTCATCCATCGCACAGACTACAACTATTCTGAGGTGGCCGATGCTATTAAGGATACCGTTGCAGCCTTCTCGGCCATGTCGCAGAAGGAGGTCGACGAATGCCGCAAACATGCCGAGGCGCTGTCGAAGAAAGCCCTTTGGAGTGAGTTCATTGCTTACTATCATGAGGCTTACGACATTGCCCTGCGCAAAGCAAATGAGAGAATAAACAAATAAGATAAGAACAAAACTTTATAGTAACCGTTATGAAAATTAAAGCTGATTATGCAAATGCTCCACAGTGGAAGATTCTGACTGTGAAGTCTAGCCTTCCCGAGCAACTGAAGTGTTTGGATGAGATTGCCCACAACATGTGGTGGGTATGGAACTTTGAGGCACGTGACCTGTTCCGTGACCTCGACCCTGAGATTTACCACGACGTAAAGCACAATCCTGTGATGCTGCTCGAGCGTCTGACCTTTGAGCGCAAGGAGCAAATCCTGAAAGACAAGGCTCTGATGAAGCGTATCAAGGACGTCTATACCCAGTTCCGTAAGTATATGGACGTGAAGCCCGATACCAAGCGTCCGTCAGTCGCTTACTTCTGTATGGAATATGGCATTCACTCGGCCCTGAAAATCTATTCTGGTGGTCTGGGAATGCTCGCTGGTGACTATGTGAAGGAAGCCAGCGACTCTAACGTCGATATGTGTGCCGTTGGTTTCCTGTATCGTTTCGGCTATTTCACCCAAAGCCTGTCTATGGACGGACAGCAGATTGCCAACTACGAGACTCAGAACTTCGGTTCGCTGCCCATTGAGCGCCAACTTGATAAAGACGGCACGCCGCTGGTCATTGACGTACCCTATACAAACTATATGGTTCACGCTTATGTATGGCGTGTCAACGTTGGTCGTGTGAAGCTCTATCTGCTGGACACCGACAACGAGATGAACTCTGAGTTCGACAAGCCTATCACTCACAGCCTCTATGGTGGTGACTGGGAGAACCGTCTGAAGCAGGAAATTCTGCTCGGTATCGGTGGTATGCTGTTGCTGAAGAAGTTGGGCATCAAGAAGGATGTCTATCACTGTAACGAGGGTCATGCAGCACTCTGCAACCTGCAGCGCCTGTGCGACTATATCGAGGAGGAAGGACTGACATTCAACCAGGCCTTAGAGTTGGTTCGTGCAAGCGGTCTCTATACCGTTCATACTCCTGTTCCCGCTGGTCACGACTACTTTGAGGAGGGCCTGTTTGGCAAGTACATGGGTGGCTATCCCGCCAAATTGGGTATCAGCTGGGATGAGTTCATCGGCATGGGTCGTACCAATCCCGACGACAAGGGCGAGAAGTTCTGTATGAGTACCTTCGCCTGCAATACTTGTCAGGAGGTCAATGGTGTTAGCTGGCTCCACGGAGAAGTTTCCAAGAAGATGTTTGCTAACATCTGGGCAGGTTACTATCCTGAGGAAAACCATGTCGGTTACGTCACCAACGGTGTTCACTTCCCCACATGGGCTGCTGCAGAGTGGCTCCGTGTATATGCCAAGTACTTCGACAAGAACTTCTTGCACGACCAGTCGAACGAGCAGATTTGGCACGGCATCTACGATTGTCCCGATGAGGAAATCTGGGCTACCCGCCAGGCTTTGAAGGCTAAGCTGTTCGAATATATCAAGGTACAATTCCAGGAGACCTGGCTAAAGAATCAAGGTGATCCTGCACGTGTTGTAAAATTGGTTGAACGCTTCAACCCCAACGCATTGGTTATCGGTTTCTGCCGTCGTTTTGCTACTTACAAGCGTGCTCACCTGCTGTTTACTGATTTGGATCGTCTTTCACGTATTGTCAATAACCCCGAGCGTCCTGTTGTCTTCCTGTTCGCAGGTAAGGCTCACCCCGCTGATGGCGCTGGCCAGGGCTTGATTAAGAAGATCTTCGAAATCTCTCAGCGTGAGGAGTTCCAGGGCAAGGTGATCTTCCTTGAGGACTACGACTTCCTGCTGGCTCGCCGCCTCGTATCGGGTGTCGACATCTGGATGAACACTCCGACGCGTCCTTTGGAGGCTTCCGGTACATCTGGCGAGAAGGCCGAGATGAACGGTGTTGTCAACCTCTCCGTCAAGGACGGTTGGTGGCTGGAAGGCTATCGCGAAGGTGCCGGCTGGGCACTCACCGAGAAGCGTACCTATCAGAACCAGGGCTATCAGGATCAGCTCGACGCCGCTACCATCTACAGCTTGCTGGAGAACGAGATTATTCCTCTCTATTATAATAAGGATAAGAAGACCGGCATCTCGAAGGGTTGGATCAAGGTCATCAAGAATTCGATAGCCACGATTGCTCCTCACTACACGATGAAGCGTCAGTTGGATGACTACTATTCGAAGTTCTACGAGAAGCAGGCTAAGCGTTTCAAGGAACTTGCGAAGAACGATTATCGTCTGGCCAAGGAGATTGCTCAGTGGAAAGAGACCGTTGCCGAGCGTTGGGATGCCATCAATGTCGTCAGCTGCGAGTCAACCGCTCCTCAGTCTGGCCTCCATGAAACTGGCGTTGAGTATACGCTGCGCTATGTCATTAACGAGCAGGGCCTCGACGACGCTGTAGCTTTGGAGAAGGTTAATGTTGCTATAGACAAGGATGGCAACGAGCATGTGTTCTCTATCGAGCCGTTGAAGATGGTGGGCCACGAGGGTAACAATTACACCTTCGAGTCTGTCCAATCGCCTAAGCAGTCTGGTCAGTATAAGTCGGCTATCCGCATGTATCCGAAGAACAAGCACTTGCCTCATCGTCAGGACTTCTGCTATGTGAAGTGGTTAGCGTTGCCTAACTTATAAGATAAGGTGTGGTCGAAAATTATATAATAAAGTTCCCTCATGTGTAATGGGGGAACTTATTTTTTATTAAATTTTCTTGGCAGTTCGCTCGATTTGCATTAAATTTGCACCAAAATAAGTTTATCAGATATGAGAAGAATCGGTTTTGCAGCATTGATGCTGTTGTTGGCAGTGATGGTTCCTGCAGCAAATCAGTTAGAGTTGAAGGACATTACGAAGGGTGAGTTTCGTGGTGAGTCAATGGCTGCCGTTAAGCCGCTGAGTGACGGAGAGACGTATGCCCAGTTGAGCAGTGACGGTCAGCGTATTGAGCAGTATTCGTTTAAGACGGGTAAGCAAGTTGGTGTGATGTTTGACGCCAAGAATGCTAAAGGGGCGAAGATAGACAATGTAGAAGGTTATATTGTCAGTCCTGACGGTCAGCGCCTGTTGATTCAGACGGCAAGTGAGCGTATCTATCGTCGTTCGTTTACGGCCACCTATTATATCTATACGGTGAGGAACAACCGCTTGGCACCGTTGTCAGAGAACGGTCCGCAGCAAGCTCCGCTGTTCTCTCCAGATGGCTTGCAGATTGCTTTTGTCAGAGATAATAACATCTTTATAGTCAAGTTGTTATATGATAACGCCGAAGTACAGATTACAAAGGACGGCAAGCGTAATGAAGTCATCAACGGCATTCCCGATTGGGTGTATGAGGAGGAGTTCAGTCTTGCCCGTTCGATGGTATTCACTGCCGACAGCAAGCAGCTGGTTTGGGTGCGCTACGACGAGAAGAACGTGAAGGAATTCTCTATGCCGATGTTTAAGGGTCTGAAGCCCGAACGTCAGGAGTATGCCGACTATCCTGGTGCCTACAGCTATAAGTATCCGATTGCAGGTGAGCAGAATTCAGCCTGTACTGTTTGGAGTTTCGACATCAGCAGCCGTCAGACGCGCCAGTTGCAGTTGCCGCTGGATGCCGACGGCTATATCCCCCGTCTGCTGCCTACCAGTCAGCCCCAGCAGGTTGCTGTCTATACGCTGAACCGCCATCAGGACTGTCTGCGTATCTTTATGTGCAACCCGCTGTCGACGGTGTGTAAGCAGGTCATTGAAGAGAAGGTCGATAAGTATGTCCGCGAAGAAGCGATGGATGGTATTCAGATTACTGAGCGCCACATCCTCGTACCCAGCGACCGCACGGGCTGGATGCACCTCTATCTGTATAATCATAATGGCCAGTTGCTGCGTCAGGTTGACGACGGCAACTACGAGGTCAGCGACGTCTATGGTTATGATGAGAAGACCGGCGACACCTACTTCGCCTCTCACGAGAATGGTGCTACCGACCAGCGCGTGTGGGTAGCTCATCAGAATGGTAAGCGTGAGTGTCTGACTCCGAGGGCCGGTTGGAATACTGCCATCTTCAGTACCGATTACAAGTACTTTATCCATACGTGGAGCAATATCGACACCCCGCCCGTGTATTCGCTTTGCAGCAATACCGGCAAGGAATTAACGACGCTGATTGACAATAAGGCGCTGTGTGATAAGCTGAAAGGTTATCAGCTCGGGAGAACCGAGCTGCTCACGATTAAGACCAGCGGGGGCGTAGAACTGAATGCGTGGATGGTGAAGCCTGCCGATTTCAACGCTTCGAAGCGTTATCCCGTCATTATGTACCAGTATGGCGGCCCTGGTAACCAGCAGGTCGCTGACCGTTGGAATATTGGAATGAACGGTCAGGGTGCTATTCTAGAGCAGTATCTATGTCAGCAGGGCTTTATCTGTGTCTGTGTCGACAATCGCGGCACTGGCGGACGCGGAGCAGCGTTTGAAAAATGTACCTACCAGCAGTTAGGTCAGCTGGAGGCAAAGGACCAGGTAGAAGCGGCGTTGTGGTTGGGGCAGCAACCCTATGTTGATAAAGAGCGCATTGCCATTTGGGGCTGGAGTTTCGGTGGTTTCAATACGCTGATGGCTATGTCCGAAGGCCGTGAAGTGTTCCGTGCGGGTATTGCCATTGCACCTCCGACCTCTTGGCGCTATTACGACACTATCTATACCGAGCGCTTTATGCGTACGCCGAAGGAGAATCCTGTAGGTTATTACGACTGTCCGATTACCCGTGCTGAAAAACTGCACGGCACGCTATTGCTGGTGCATGGAATGGCGGACGATAATGTACACTTCCGCAATACTGCCGAATATACGGAGGCATTGGTGCAAGCCGACAAGGACTTCCGCCAGCTGGTGTACACCAACCGTAACCATAGTATTTACGGGGGGAATACGCGGAACCATCTGTTCCGGCAATGCATCACGTTCTTTGAAAAAGAATTGAAGTAATAAAAGAAGGGAGCCTTGATGATGGTTCCCTTCATTTTTCGTTAGACCGTTAGACCGTAATTCCGTGATAACGTTATTACGACTATTTTTTCTTGACGGGATCGCAGGTAAGGCCGCAACCGAGCTTCTTGAAAATTTTCCGGTCGACTTCAGAAAGCATTACCGTTGAGTGAACCTGGCAACCTTTCAGACGAGGCAGCTGGGCTAACGCCTGACGGCATTGCTCATCGTCCTTCGACAGCACGGAGAGTGCCACCAATACCTCGTCAGTATGCAAGCGCGGATTCTTGCCGCCTAGATATTCTATTTTCGTCTTCTGAATCGGTTCGATGAGACTCTGCGGAATGAGCTTTGCCTCGTGGTCAATGCCTGCCAGATGCTTCGTTGCATTCAGCAACAATGCTGCCGAACAGCCGAGTAGGGGAGAACTCTTGGCGGTAATGATGGTGCCGTCCTCCAATTCCATTGCCGACGACGTGTGGCCCGACAGTTCCTGCTTGGCTTGTGCTGCCACCGTCACGCGGCGATAGGCCGTCGAAATCTTTGCCTGATTGAACAGCATCAGAATCTTGTTCACCTCGCGCTCGTTGTCAACGCCGTCTGCCATTTTGTTCGTTGCGGTGTAGTAACGGCGGATGATTTCGTCGCGGCTGGCATTGCAGCACACCTCGTCGTCCGAGATGCAGAACCCCACCATATTCACGCCCATGTCTGTCGGGCTCTTATAGGGATTCTCGCCGTAGATGCCTTCAAACAACGCATTCAGTACGGGGAATATCTCGATGTCACGATTGTAATTGATAGCTGTCTTGCCGTAGGCTTCAAGGTGGAACGGGTCAATCATGTTGACGTCGTTCAGATCGGCCGTAGCTGCCTCGTAAGCAATGTTTACAGGGTGCTTCAACGGCAGGTTCCACACGGGGAATGTCTCAAACTTCGCATAACCAGCACGGATGCCGCGCTTGTTTTCGTTGTACAGCTGCGAGAGACATACCGCCATCTTACCGCTTCCAGGTCCTGGTGCCGTGATGATAACCAACTGTCGCGATGTCTCTACGTAGTCATTCTTGCCGAAGCCCTCGTCGCTGGCAATCAGCTCGACACTATGCGGATAGCCGTCAATCAGGTAATGCACATACGACTTGATGCCCATACGTTCCAGACGGTGACGGAACTGGTCAGCAGCGTGCTGGCCGTTGTAGTGCGTGATAACCACCGACCCCACCATGAAGTCGCGCTCCATAAACTCGTCGCGCAGTCGCAGCACATCCTCGTCGTAGGTGATACCCAAGTCGGCACGTACCTTGTTCTTCTCAATATCCTCGGCGCTGACGACAATGACGATTTCCAGTTCATCGCGCAACTGGGCAAACATCCTCAGCTTCGAGTCGGGCTTGAATCCCGGCAGTACGCGCGAGGCGTGATGGTCGTCAAACAGTTTGCCGCCTAACTCCAGATACAGTTTTCCGTCGAACTGCGCAATACGCTCGCGAATGTGCTCCGACTGTATCTTCAGATACTTCTCGTTATCGAATCCAATCTTCATCTTTTCTTCTTCGTTATTACGATATAACGTTATTACGAACTATTTCTTGCGCTGCTGTTGCTGCTGGCGCATAGCGTCAGCCTGCTTCTGCATGGCCTCCAGGCGGGCAGCCAGTCCTGACTGCTTCTTGGGATTGTTCTTGTTGGCCTGATAGTTAGCCTCCAGAATGGCCAGCAACTTCGCGTCGTCGGTGGTCTTGCGCAATGTGTACATGATGGCTGCCGACATAAACAGCGAGATGAAATAGTAGAAGTTCAGGCCTGACGAGTAGTCGTTGAAGATGAAGAAGAACATCAGCGGCATGATGTACATCATCCACTGCATCATCTTCATCTGGTCGGCCTGTGCGCCTACCATCTGATCTTTTTGTTGCTGCATGGAGAACCACGTGTAGACCAGTTGTGCACCGCAGAACAGGATACACGTCAGCGACAAGTGGTCTCCGATTCCCCAGATGTTTTTGCCCCACTCAATGATGGGGTCGTACGTCGACAGGTCGCTCATCCAAAGGAAGCTCTCGCCGCGCAGTTGGATAGCGTTCGGCACGAAGAAGAACATGGCCAGCCAAATAGGCATTTGAATCAACATCGGCAGACAGCCGCTTAGGGGCGAAACGCCGTATTTTGAGTAGAGCGACATCATCTCCTGTTGTTTCTTCATCTGGTCCTCAGGTTTGTCGTACTGCTTGGTAGCCTCTTCGAATTTCGGCTTCAGCACGCGCATCTTTGCGCTGGACATATAGCTCTTCTTTACCATAGGGAACGTAATAACCTTCAGCAGTATTGTGATAAGAATCAGTACGATACCCATGTTCAGTCCGAATCCTGTCAGCCAGTCGAACACGTATAGCGTGAACCAGCGGTTGATATAGCGCAACAGCCACCAGCCTAAATCAACGAGCTGTTCCAGATCGAGGTCCTTGCCGAATGCACTCTGCTGCTCGACGTCCTGAATCAGTCGGAAATTGTTGGGGCCAATATACATCTCAAACTCCGAGGGCTTTGTGCCTGTGGGGTCGAAAGCCGTCTTCATGCGGGCGTCGAAATGCTTCAGATATCCCGAACCCTTCTCGTCCAATGTGCTTGTCAACTTGGCACCCGTCGCAAAATTGTCCTTTGAGATAAGTGCAACGCTGAAGAACTGGTTGCGGAAGGCAATCCAGTCTGTCTGCTCCTCCGTCTCCTCCTCACTGTCGCTACTGTCGCTGAGCTTGTCGGTACTGCCGCTCTTGCTCTCCTTATAATATATAGATGTATAGCGGTTTTCAAACGAGAAACCTTTTTCCTGCTGGCGGCAATGGTCTGTCCACACAATTTCCATCTCCTTGTACGACGGTGCGAACACATTGGCCAGGCCTTTCGTTTCTATAGACATTGACAGCAGATAATCCTTGCCCAGACGATATTTCAAAGCAATCTCTCCACCGTTTTGAGCTTTTGCCGTCATTGTCACGCTGTTGTCCGTCTGCTCCGACGGAGTGAAGTATAGGTCGCTGGTCACGATGTTGTCCTGCTTGCCAGCCAGCATAAATACGAGGTTCTGGTCTTGCGCGTCAAACAATGTGACGTTATTTGTACCGTCAATGCTGTTGAAGTCCTTGATGACAGCCTTGCGGATGACGCCGCCTTTCGTGTCGAGCGTCAGTTCCAGTTTGTCGTTCTTCAGCGTCACCTTCTCCGAAGTGCCTGTCAGGGCGGAGTAGAAGAGGGCAGTGGTGTCAGCGGGAGAACCACCGACCGCAGAACTGTCATTGGCGCTTTGCTGTTTGGCGGCAAGGGCTGCGGCTTTTTCGGCCTTGGCTGCCAATTCCTGCTGGGCGGCAGCAATGCTGTCCTGAATACGTGCGGCCTCAATTTGCTCTGCCGAGGGCTGGTTCCACCAGCTGAATCCTATCAGTACGACGGCAATCAGCACGAAGCCGATAATGGTGTCTCTATTCATATTTTTTATTCGTTTTTGTTTCTATTTGACCCAATTAAGCCGCAAAATTACGAAAAAAAGCGCAAAATACCAAAAGTTTTTGCTTTTTTCCGAACTTTTATCTACCTTTGCACTCAGTTATGAAGTACAAGTATTATATTATTCTGTTGATGGTGCTGCTGACGACGGGTGCGTCAGCCCAGCGTGGGAAAAATATGAAAGCGGCCGTACCCGATACAGCCCAAGTGGTGAAAAGCTACCAAGACTCCTTGCGTGTTTTGCGACAACGGCTCGACTCCGTGCAACGTATTAATGAGGCCTTGCGCACCGAGAGCGATGACGGACGCTACTACCGTCTCTTCGCACCTGCGACATTCTATCATTCTGGTGCTAACAAGGTGCTTTCGCTTACACCTCAGACAGGCGATGACGTGACAGACGCTGTCGATGCGACCTTGCTGTCACTTTATATGCGTCGTCCAGACCTCATCAGTGCCTACGAGAGTCAACTCAAGGAGGCTGGTTCCATTCGCTATGATGTCAACAAAAAGTTGAACCAGCATGTGGACATTGTCGAAAAGGCAGCTCCCGTTCCTGAGGAGGTTGGCATTGACACCCCCATTGCTGTAGAGATTAAGAAGCCTAATTGGTGGAAATTTATCTTCGACGGTTCTCTGCAATTCATGCAGAACTATGTCTCCGACAACTGGTATAAAGGTGGTGAGTCGAATTATTCGGCCATCGGTGCGCTGACTCTCGAACTGAACTACAATGACAAGGATCGTGTATTGTTCGAAAATAAACTTGAGACCAAGCTTGGCTTCCAGACCTCGCGCTCGGACACCGTCCATAAGTTCAAGACAAATAACGACCTGCTTCGTCTGACCAGTAAACTTGGTTTGCAGGCTCACAAGCGCTGGTACTACACGTTGCAACTTTTGGCTTATACCCAGTTCGCACAAGGTTACAAGGCCAACGATCCTTTTGTCTATTCTGACTTTATGTCCCCCTTCAAACTCAATGTCGGTATTGGTATGGAGTATAAAGTCGAGGCACTGAACAAACGCTTGACGGGTTCACTTAACTTCCTTCCCCTGTCGTTTAACTATATCTACGTCGGTCGTGAAGCGCTCGTCACACGTAACGGCATTAGCGAGGGACATCACTCGAAGGAAGACTTCGCTTCGCAGTTTACTGCCGACCTCCAATGGAAGATTTCCGAGCAGGTGCTTTGGAAGTCTCGCCTCTATGCCAACACGTCGTACAACCGTTCGCTGGTGGAGTGGGAGAACCAGTTTGAGTTGAAGGTGTCGAAGTATATTTCCGCAACCCTTTTCCTCTATCCACGCTTCGACGACTCCAACGCCTATGACGATGACTTGGGTTACTTCCAGTTCCAGGAGTATAGCTCATTGGGGCTTGCCTACAAATTTTAATCCGCTCTGCAAGTTAAAATAACTAAAAAACAAGTGCAAAACGATACATATATAATATAAAAGTCTTACTTTTGCACAGATTAACGCTTTAAACAATAACAAAAAGATGAAGAAACTGATATTGACAACTATAGTGTTAGCTTTTGCACTAACAACTGCGCTGGCCCAGAAACCCGCACAAATCAAGTTCGAGAAAACCACTCACGACTTCGGAAGCTTCTCTGAGACCAATCCGAAGGTGACCTGTGTGTTTGTGTTCGAGAATGTTGGTGAACAGCCATTGGTCATCAATCAGGCTATTGCTTCGTGCGGCTGTACCGTTCCTGAGTATACAAAGGAACCTGTGAAGCCTGGCGAGAAGGGCGAAATCAAAGTAACCTACAACGGTGCAGGTAAGTTTCCTGGTCATTTCAAGAAGTCTATCACCGTCCGCACCAATGGAGCCGTAGAAATGACTCGTCTCTACATTGAGGGCGACATGACCGAAGCACAAAAGTAGAAGTTTTCTGCGTTTAGTAAAGAAAATTCGCCTAAAAGCGCTCCCAGATTTTACTACATTCTAGAGAAAGAAAGACGCTTTCTGCGGAAGTCGAATGAACCTAACTTAAAAAACTTATAACGTATGAAAAGACTAGTATTAATGCTCGTCGCAATGGTGGCTTTCGCAGTCACTGCTGACGCTCAGGGTTTTCTGAAGAGACTGAAAGATCGTGCTGTGAATGCCGCTGAGAATGCGGTTTCTAACAAAGTTGACAGCAAGGTAAATGAAGAAACGAACAAAGCAATGGACGACGTGCTCGACGGCAAAAGTTCCGACAAATCCAGTAATTCAAAAAATGCTGATGCTGAAGAGGCCGACCCCACTACTGCTACGTCCTCTGACTTCAAACGTGGCTCTGTCATCTTGTTCCAAGACGATGTGACTGCAGAACAGGTGGGCGAGTTCCCCTCTAAGTGGGATTTGTTCCAAGGTACCGTAGAGACTAAGACTCTGGGTGGTGTGAAGGCTATCAATCTGACTGACAATGCCCAAGTACAGCCGTTCATTAAGGAAAAGGGAGCCTATCTGCCAGAGGAATTTACCATTGAGTATGACTTCTATTATTGGCCTACTAGTAGTGTTCCTGGCAATGATGGTATCGGTCTGAACGATATGAAGATGATTCTTGCCGTCACCAAGGACCGTTCCGAGTTTCCTGGCGAGGGATTTGATTCAGGTGACCTGACAGCCTTTGTTCTGAAACATGGTGTCTGTGATACCCAAGAACATAGTTATACGTTTAATGGAAACAAGAATGGTAGTTTCGACTATGCTTTCAAAAAAGGCTGGAACCATGTGGCACTGTCGTTCAACAAACGAGCTTTGAAGGTATATTTCAACGACAAGCGTGTGGTGAACCTACCACGTGTCAACCAACCCACATGGCTGTGCTTCCAAGTTCCATTTGATTATAAGAACATGACGTTTATCCGCAATGTCGTTATTGCCAAGGGTGCCGTTGCGCTCTACGACCGCAACGAGCAGAGCATGACTGCTGTTGAGAAGGCCATTGCTGAGACGGGTAAGTTTGTGACCAACAACATCCTGTTTGAGACAGGTAAGGCCACGCTGAAGCCGGAGTCGATGGAGGAGATCCAGAAGGTGGCCGACTATATGAAGAAGAACGCGAGCGTGCGTTTCGAGGTGCAGGGCCATACTGACAATCAGGGTTCTGACGCCGTCAACGACCCCTTGTCGCAACAGCGCGCCGAGGCAGTGGTAAAAGCTCTCGAAGGCTTAGGCGTTGATGGTTTTAACCTCCGTGCCGTCGGTAAGGGCTCTCACGAACCCGTCGCTGACAACAAGACCGATGCAGGTCGCGCCAAGAACCGCCGCGTGGAGTTTATCAAGAAATAATTCCTTCGAATGTATAATTAATCCCTAAGCCGTCGGTTTAGGGATTTTTTGCAGACGAAATAATTAACAGGACATGAAGATGAAAAGACTGATGCAACGGGTGACGGTTGCCACCGTGATTTTCTGTAGCGTGATGATGCTACCGGTTTGTGCCAATGCCCAAGACGATAATTTCAACTATACCAATCCCAATGCTGACCAGGGTGCTACTAGCGAAGTGGACTGGGTCAGGCTGCTGGAACCTTACTGGCCTGAGTCAACCATCACGTTTTACATGGGTAATGTGAGGTTTCAAGGACATATTCACAATACCAATGGGTATCCGACGGTTAGGGAGATTACCAAGATAGCGCACGATGTGATGAACGATATGCACATTAGCGACGGTATGTTGGGCAATATCCAAGATGAAAAGTCGGAATATGAGCAGTTGTCTGCTACTCAGTGGCACGAAATTGCCCTGAAAGCCATTGAACTGGCAGGTCGCAGTGATGCTAATCCTTACGGAAGCTCCTATGCTTTTCTGAGCAATTTTATTCAAACTCTGAAAGCCAAACTGGGGAACGAAGACATGGAGTCGGTGATTCAGCAAGGCAGGGATGATATGTACAATTACTTGCTGGATGAAGGAAAGGGTAAACTCTTGGACAAGTTGGATGATTTTATTCCTGAAGCAGGTGTGAAATTTTCAAATGAAGCGATTGGAAACATCTTAATGGTTTATTCTGCTGCGAAACTAGGCTGGGACCTTGGCGAATTTACGAAAAAATACCATATCTTTGACCGCAAGGAATGGATGAATCAGATGTTGCAGCGACAGATTCTGAAGGAAACGTTCTATATAACAGTGAGTCAAAAGATTGCGGAATTGATGAAAGAACGGTTCAAGAACGGCAAATGGGTGCTGGAGGTTGACACCACGGTAGAACGCAAGGATGCCACGCTGTTCGGCGTTCCCATGAAGCAGAAGTGGCACATGCAGGCTGATTTGCAGAAAATAGACCGCAGTGAGATTAGTCGCAACGGCACGTATCAGGGCCACATGAAAGTGTGGGTAGATCACGAGAACGTTGGACAGTTTGACGCAGCATTCAAGCGGAAAGTGATGCTAAACGATCCGCTACCCTTCAAATACCTTGTACCTTACTGTGACGTCGAAGACATCAAGGAAGGTGATACGAGGATAGGCGAAAAGATGTATGAAAGTTACGATTTTCAAATAATAGTCGATAAAGATCACCTCAGGATGAGTTGGCCTTTCATCAATAGTCTGAAACAGAATGTTTTTGAGTTTACGACAAATCATACTGGTAAGTTCGGTCTTAACTATGGGCACTACGATGACAGCAGACTACAGGTTTCCGAGCTTACAGCCGTAGTGAAATACACTTTCGGATTCTATGGCAAGGCATTAGGCAATAGTCCGACCATCTATGTCAAAAGTCAAGAGAAGGTCAACCATTGGGATTTGCTGAGACAGCATGGTGATTATACTGAGACGATGTATGATTTTGTAAAGGGCGAGAATGTGAAGATTCTGCGTGATGATGTGCTTCTGAAGCCGCTCAAGCAGGATATGGGCTATAGCATCTCAACCGTCAACGATCCCTACCGCAAACTGAGGGAAGGCTCGCCCACCTACAAACCGCCCGTGCTGCCGATGATGAAGTCGGCACTAGTGAAGGCTGTCGGAAACGTGGAGGATGATAACGAACCAGCTGGCGAGAACGGCCTCTGGGTATACGACTGGAAATCGTCGATGCCTAAGAATATCCGTGAAACGATAGACCGTGGCGAGGCTATCCTGGCCAGCGGACAATTGCCGTCGGCATACGCCAACCTGTTGCCTGAAGGTCTGAGCAAGGAAGATGATATCATCATCGTGACAGATACGATGCTTACGCTTAGTGTGATGAAGCGTGAGGGTATCGGTTTCGAAGAAATCGTGAGCCGGGTGAAGCGTAATGGCTTCATTGGCAAAACGACTCCCGGCAAATACTTTTTTGGAAGCAACGGCCAGGGGAAGAACTGTATGGTGACAAATATGTCTGGCAACGGCTATGTGACGGTCGTGATAGAGAATGCCAGCGAAGAGGATGGTGGTGATGTTGAATTAGAAAATATCGGCTCGAATATGGAGCGACTGCAAAAGCAGATGCAGGAAATCTCAAAAGAACTCATGGCACATCCGGAAAGAGCTGACGAACTGCGTGAGAAGATTCTGAAGGTCAGTCAAGAGATACAAAAAGAAACGCAGCGATTTCAAGAGAAAGTAAGGAAATGAGGCGATTCTCCGTGAAAAAGTAACGATAGGTCAAGAAAAACCAAGAAAGAGCAACAATTTGTTTGTTTTTTCTTGGTTTTTTGCTCAATTTGCACTACCTTTGCAGCTCGATTCGAAAGTTAATGCATTAAACTCAATAAATTATGGCAAAAATGAAAGGCGCCATTGTGGTGGATACTGAGCGTTGCAAGGGATGTCAGTTGTGCATCATTGCTTGCCCTCAGAAGGTCATCGCACTGGCCAACAAAGTGAATCTGCACGGTTATCCCTATGTGGAGGCTGTCAACGAGGAGGCCTGTGTAGGCTGTGCTTCGTGTGGCATTGTCTGCCCTGACGGCTGTATCACCGTGTATCGTAAAAAAATGGAGGAGTAAGATGATGGAAAAAGAAGTTGTATTGATGAAAGGCAACGAGGCTATTGCCCACGCTGCTATTCGTTGCGGATGCGACGGCTATTTCGGCTATCCTATTACTCCGCAGAGTGAAGTGATTGAGACGCTGGCTGAGCTGAAGCCTTGGGAGACCACTGGTATGCAGGTGGTGCAGGCTGAGAGTGAGCTGGCTTCTATTTATATGGTCTATGGCGCTGCCGGAGCTGGTAAGCGTGCGATGACCTCTTCTTCGTCTCCTGGTATCGCCCTGATGCAGGAGGGTATCACTTATATGGCTGGTGCCGAGGTGCCTGGTGTGTTTGTCAACGTTCAGCGTGGCGGTCCTGGTCTGGGAACTATCCAGCCTTCGCAGGGTGACTATTTCCAGGCTACGCGCGGTGGTGGTAACGGCGACTACAAGGTTATCGTACTGGCTCCATCATCTGTACAGGAGATGGCCGATTTCGTTGACCTGGCATTCGAGCTGGCATTTAAGTATCGCAACCCTGCCATGATTCTGAGCGACGGTGTGATCGGTCAGATGATGGAGAAGGTGGTTCTGCCTCCATTCAAGCCCCGTCGTACGGACGAGGAGGTGATCAAGCAGTGTCCTTGGGCTTCTACTGGTAAGCCAAAGAACCGTGAGCGTGTGGTGATTACCTCGCTCGAGCTGAAGCCTGAGATCATGGAGCAGCGTAATATCGCCCTCCAGGAGAAATATGCTAAGATTCAGGAGAACGAGGTTCGCTTTGAAGAGCAGCTGATGGACGATGCAGAGTATGCTATCGTAGCATTTGGTAGTGCCGCCCGTATTGCTGAGAAGAGTGTGGAGATAGCCCGCGAACAGGGTATCAAGGTCGGCTTGTTCCGTCCTATCACGCTGTTCCCATTCCCCATCAAGCAGATTGAGGCATTGTCGAAGAAGGTGAAGGGTATCCTCGTAGCTGAGATTAACGCTGGTCAGATGGTACAGGATGTTCGCCTGGCTGTGAACGGTGCTGTGCCTGTAGAGCAGTTCGGACGTCTGGGAGGTATCGTGCCTGATCCCGAGGAGATTGTTGAAGCTTTAAAGAAGGTCATGTAAGGTTATGGATAGAAATCAAATAGTTCAACCAGAGAACATCGTCTGCAAGAAGCCGACGCTGATGAACGACAACAATATGCACTACTGCCCAGGCTGTAGTCACGGTGTGGTGCATAAGCTCATTGCCGAAGTCATCGAAGAGATGGGTATGGAAGACAAGGCCGTAGGTGTATCGCCCGTAGGCTGTGCCGTCTTCGCGTACAATTATATAGATATCGACTGGCAGGAAGCTGCCCACGGTCGTGCGCCCGCACTGGCTACGGGTATCAAGCGCTGCTGGCCTGACCGCCTCGTGTTCACCTATCAGGGTGATGGTGACCTGGCTTGTATCGGTACCTGTGAGACCATCCACGCCCTGAACCGTGGCGAGAACATCGTGATTATCTTCGTCAACAATGCCATTTATGGTATGACGGGTGGTCAGATGGCGCCTACCACGCTGATTGGTCAGAAGACCTCTACCTGTCCTTACGGTCGTGATCCTCAGTTGCACGGCTATCCCCTGAAGATGGCTGACATCGCTGCAGGTTTAGAGGGTACTTGCTATGTGACTCGTCAGAGTGTCGAAACCGTTGGCGCAATCCTCAAGGCGAAGAAGGCTTTACGTAAGGCTTTCGAGGCTTCGATGGCTGGTAAGGGTTCATCGCTCGTGGAGTTTGTCTCTACCTGTAACAGTGGTTGGAAACTCACTCCCGCTAAGGCTAACGAATGGATGAAGGAGAACATGTTCCCCTTCTATCCCAAAGGAGACCTCAAAGACACGACCAACCTTTAAAGGTAAAAAGTAAAAAGGTAAAACGATGAAGAAAGAAATAATTATCAGTGGTTTCGGAGGTCAGGGCGTGCTCTCAATGGGTAAGATTCTGGCCTATAGTGGACTGATGGAGGATAAAGAGGTGACTTGGATGCCTGCCTACGGTCCTGAGCAGCGTGGTGGTACAGCCAACGTGACGGTTATCGTCAGCGACGAGCGTATCTCTTCGCCCATCCTCAGCAAGTATGATATCGCTGTGGTGCTGAACCAGCCTTCGCTCGAGAAGTTTGAACCGAAAATCAAGCCCGGTGGCATTCTCATCTACGACGGTTTCGGTATCATCAACAAACCCACTCGTAAGGATATCACCATCTACGAAATCAACGCCATGGACAAGGCTGCCGAGATGAAAAACGGCAAGGTGTTCAACATGATTGTCCTCGGTGGTTTGCTGAAGGTGGCTCCCGTCGTTAGTGACAAGGGTGTTGAAAAGGCGCTCAAGAAGACGCTGCCCGAACGTCACCACGACCTCATCCCCCTGAATATGGAGGCTCTGAAGGAAGGCGCTAAGATTATCGAACAGATTTAACAATACTAACGGATGCCTGTCAGTGGGCAGTAGACTTATGTGGATGCTTGTTTTCACGCTATTGCCTTTGTCGGCATTGGCATATGTCAGTTGGCACATCTGGTGTCTGCTGCCATTAGGGTGGATATGGAAGGTACTCGTCATCTTGCTGATGACGGGTGCCTTTCTGCTTATGTTTGCTGGCATTTTCCGTTCCACTGACCGTCTGCCCATGCCGTTGGCTATAGGCATCTACGAGGTCGGCACGTCGAGCATCATCATATTGCTCTATCTCTTTATGCTGTTCTTGTTGCTCGACTTAGGCCGTCTGATTCGCCTTGTTCCGCGTAGTGTGCTTTACGATAACTGGTGGACAGCGGGCGGAATCACGCTCTTCATGGTGGCTTTGTTCGTTTACGGCTACCTCCACTATCAGTATAAGTATCGCGAAGAACTGCATCTGACCACCAACAAACCGATGGCGAAACCTATGAAACTGGTGCTGATAAGCGATTTGCACATAGGCTATCACAACCGTCGTGACGAGCTGGCGCGCTGGGTGGATATTGTGAATGCCGAAGAGCCCGACCTAATTCTCATTGGCGGGGATATCATCGACGGCAGTATGCGTCCGCTCATTGACCAGCGGATGCACGAAGAGTTCCGTCGTCTGAAGGCTCCTGTTTATGCGTGTATCGGCAATCACGAATATTATAGTGGCGAGCCGCGTGCCCGCCAGTTCTACAAGGATGCTGGCATCCGGCTGTTGCAGGACTCGTGTGCCGTCGTTGGCGACTTATGCCTCATCGGACGTGACGACCGCACCAATATGCACCGCCTGCCGATAGGAAAACTGATGCAGCAGGCCGACCGCTCGAAATATTGCATCCTGCTTGTCCATCAGCCTCACCATTTGGAACAGGCTGAGCAGCAGCATGTCGATTTCCAGTTCAGTGGTCACACCCATCACGGGCAGGTATGGCCCATTTCGTGGATTACGGAACATGTCTACGAATGTGCTTTCGGTCGTCATCAACGCGGCAATACGCAGTATTACGTCACCAGCGGCATAGGTCTCTGGGGCGGTAAGTTCCGCATTGGCACTCGCTCGGAATATGTTGTCGCTTATGTGCAGAGCGACGCTCAGAATAATAATAACTAACTATTAATAGATTGACTATGAAACGAGTATTTAATTTGGTATTGTTGGCGCTGCTCGCTGGTGTAACAAGCGTGCAGGCCCAGACTGCAAGGAAGTTTACGTTGCCGCTGACGGACGACGGAAAGGCAGAAATGGTTTGTTTCCTGCCCCAGAACCCCTCGGGCAAAGCCATTGTCGGTGTGCCGGGAGGTGGCTATTCCGTCTTGTCGAACAGTCATGAGGGAATGATGGCTTCCGACTGGTTGAACAAGCAGGGCATTGCCTATTTCGTGGTGAACTACCGTCTGCCTCAGGGCGACCGCACAAAACCCATTAGTGACGTTGAGAACGGGTTCCGAACGGTACGTGACTCTGCTGCCGTATGGGGCATCAATCCACGCGACGTGGGTATCATGGGCTTCTCGGCTGGTGGCCATCTGGCTTCGGTCATTTCGACGCTCTCTCCCTTCGAAGTACGTCCCGACTTCACCATCTTGTTCTATCCAGTCATCTCGATGGACGAGCGCGTGTCGCACAAGTGGTCGTGCATCAACTTCCTGGGCAAAGAGGGACATAACGACCCCAAGCTTGTGAAAGCGTATTCTACCAATCAGGCTGTGCGTCGCCATCTTACCCCGCCAGCCTGTATCATTTCGGCCAGCGACGACCGTTTGGTGCCTTTCGTGACTAACGGACTGGAATACTATAAGGCTATGCGCAATGCTGGTAACGATTGTGCTATGTTTGTTTATCCTACTGGCGATCACGGCTTTGGCTTCGGTCCTTGGTTCAAGTATCATGACCAGATGCTCAACGACCTCGGAGCTTGGTTGAAGGCCCGTCAGACCCCGAAGCCCGATGCCATCCGTGTGGCATGTATCGGCAATAGCATCACTGACGGTTTCGGCATCGATATGGCTAGTGCTTACGGTTATCCCGCCGAGTTGCAGAAGTTGCTGGGTAAGGACTACTGGGTGAAGAACTTCGGCGTTAGCGGGCGAACAATGTTAAATAAGGGCGACTATCCTTATATGAACGAACAGGCTTGGCGCGACGCGTTGGCATTTAAGCCTGACGTGGTGATTATCAAGTTAGGCACCAACGATTCGAAGCCCGAGAACTGGCAGTATGGTGCTGAATTCCAACAGGACCTGGAGCAGATGCTGACGACTCTCTGCCCAACGTTGGCTCAGCCCGTTGCCAAGAAGGGCAAGAAAGCCAAGAAGGCCGTAGTTCCGCAAAAGCCTCAAATCTACCTCTGCACGCCCATCCCTGCATTCAAGTCAACGTGGAATATCAGCGACGCTGTCATTGTCAACGAAATTATCCCCATCCAGCAGGCTGTTGCTAAAAAATATGGCGTGCAAGTCATTGACCTGCACACCCTCTATGCCAATGATGGCGATAAGATGCTTGACGATGGTATTCATCCTGACGGCAAAGGCGCTCACCGTATGGCGGAAATTATCGCCGCAGAGATAAAGAAATAAGATGTTCTCCGACAGAATCGGAGAACACCTTATCATTAATCGAAAAATCCTGGCTGCTTATAGTCGATACCCAGTTCGCGGTCGACGGTAGCCAGGATTCCTTGTACCTGACCCAGCGCAAACATACGGCCGAGTAGGGTATAACCGGCATTGTGTCCGTGACTGCTCTCGTCGAATACACCACCAGGCTCGTCGGTAAACGTCATTCCGTGATCCACACGCATCGGCAACTCAGGATTCTCCTTCTCGAAAATCCTGCACAGCTCGATGAGGTCTGCGCGTCCGCCCAGATGGCTGGCCTCCGTGAAGTCGCCGTTGGGGAAGATATGGCACGAACGCAGGTGAACGAAGTGGGTGCGCGAAGCAAACTTCTTGGCCAGTTCTACTACATTATTATATGCACCAGCTGAAAGTGAGCCAGCGCAGAATGTCAAGCCGTTATGCTTGTTGGGCACAGCATCGAGGAACCACAGGATATCCTCCTCTGTACGAACGATACGTGGCAAACCTAGAATCTCGATGGGGGGATCGTCGGGGTGAACACACATGTTCATATTGCACTCCTCGCACGTGGGCATGATAGCCTCGAGGAAGTACTTCATGTTGGCGCGCAACTTCGCCTTGTCGATGCCTTTATACAGATCGAGGAACTCGCGGAACTTCTGCACGGGAGCCTCGTCGTTTTCGCTGAAATTACCAGATACAAAGCCCTGCGTCTTGATGACGATATTCTCCACCAGTTTGTGGTCCTTCTCAGGAGTCATGGTCTTAGCCAGTTCGTCGCATTCGGCAATCACGCTACGGCCTTCGCCCCAACCCTCTGGGAACTGGAACTTCTCCCATTCCTCGCGAGCACCTGGGCGCTTCAGAATATAGATGTCGAAATAAGCAAATTCGGCATAGTTGAAGTAGAGGTTCGTGGCACCGTTGGGGTTGTCGTGGAACAGGTCAGTGCGCGCCCAGTCCAAAACGGGCATGAAGTTGTAGCAGATGCAATGGATGCCCTCTGCCGACAGGTTGCGCAGACTCTCCTTATACACCTCAATCTGGTGGTCGCGGTCAGGACCGCCATACTTGATGGTCTCAACGACTGGCAACGACTCTACCACGCTCCAGCGCATGCCGTAGCTCTCGATATACGTCTTCAAATCGTGAATCTTCTCACGTGTCCAAACCTCACCAAGGGGCACATCGTGCAGTGCGGTGACGATACCTTCGACACCGATTTGTCTCAGCTGTGCAAGCGTAATCTTGTCCTTCTTGCCAAACCATCTCCAAGTTCTTTCCATAGTCTTTTTGTTTTTAAGTTGTTTATAAATATTTCGTTATTTCATATTTCCATGATTCCGTGATTCCTTTATTCGTAGCGCATCGACCTCGCGGGGTGAATGTGCGAAATCAGGAAACTCGGTGCGATGAGCACAAACAGCGACACCAGCAGCGTCACCATATTCAACAGCACGATAATCGGGATGTTCAGTTCCATCGGGGCCGTATCGACGTAGTAGCTGGCAGGGTCGAGGTGTATGAATCCCGTCTGCTGTTGCAGTACGACGAGACCAATGCCGATGATGTCGCCCACAAGCATTCCCCGTCCGATGATGAAGGCTGCAAACCACAGGAACGTGTGGCGCACGGTCTTGTTTCGCATACCCAAAGCCTTGAGGATACCGATCATCTGCGTCCGTTCGAGAATAATGATGAGCAGTCCGCTAATCATCGTGAATCCTGCCACGCAAATCATCAGCGCAAGGATAATCCACACGTTGATGTCNNGCTCCGTATTTGTCCGTCCGGCGATTGACTTTTGCCACAACCTCCTCGGCCACCTGTTCCAGCTGGTCGAAGTCGTCCACGAGCAGCTCCGCACCGCTGCACTGGTCTGGTTCCCAACCATTTAGACGTATGGGGACATTATAATCCGTAAAGCACAGCGACTGGTCGAACTGTGTCATATTGGTCTCGTAGATACCCGTGATGGTAAACTTTCGGGCGCGGACGTCGTCGTTGCCAATGAAGTAGGCATAGACCTTCTCTCCGGCCTTCAGTCGCAGTTTGTCTGCCATCATACGCGAAATGAGCAACGGATATTTCGACTGTCCGTCGCTGAATTTCGGCATCTTGCCTTCCACGATATGTTCGCTGAGGAATGTCGTGTCGTAGTCGCTGCCCACGCCTTTGAAGGCCACGCCCAGAAAGTCGTCATCAGTCTTCAGGATGCCCTGCGTCAGTGCGTAGCGCTCCACGTGGCGGATGCCAGGCAACTGCTTCATCACGTTCATCAGTGAATCGCTGATACTGATGGGCACAGGCGCCGACAACTGTTGCGCCATGTAGTTCTCCACCTGTATGTGACTGCCGAATCCCACTACCTTGTCGCGAATGGTATGCTTGAAACCGAACACGACGGACACCGTGATAATCATTACCGCCAGTCCGATGGCCACTCCGATGGTGGCTATGCGGATAGCAGGGCGGCTGACCTCACGGCGCTGACCTTCGGAACCGTTGATGCGGCGGGCAATGAATAGTGGGAGATTCATTAAACGTTAAACATTGAACATTGAACGTTGAACGACAAATGCAGGGACGTTGAACTTTATGCATCGCGTCCGGGATAGGCCTCCAACGCCTTGCGCAATACGAAGAGTGCACGTTCCAAGTCTTCCTTCTTCAGCACGTAGGCTATACGAACCTGCTTCGTGCCAGCACCGGGAGTCGTATAGAAACCGGCTGCAGGAGCCATCATCACCGTCTCGCCCTCGTAGTTGAACTCGGCCAGACACCAGCGACAGAATTTTTCGGCATCGTCGACAGGCAGTTGGGCTACGGTATAGAACGCTCCCATGGGGATGGGCGAATAGACGCCAGGGATGCGGTTCAGGCCGTCAATCAGACACTTACGGCGCTCCACATACTCGTCGTACACCTCACGCAGATACTCCTCGGGTGTCTCCAGCGACGCTTCGGCCACAATCTGTCCGATAAGGGGAGGGGAGAGTCGTGCCTGACAGAATTTCATCACGGCCTTCCTCACTTCTGCGTTCTTCGTGATGAGTGCACCGATACGGATACCGCACTCCGAGTAGCGCTTCGACACGGAGTCAATCAGGATGACGTTCTGCTCGATACCCTCCAAGTGGCAGGCGCTGATGTATGGCGAACCCGTATAGATGTATTCGCGATACACCTCGTCCGAGAACAGATACAGGTCGTACTTCTTTACCAGATCGCGAATCTGGTTCATCTCGCGGCGTGTGTACAGATAGCCCGTCGGGTTGTTTGGGTTGCAAATCATGATGGCGCGTGTGCGGTCGTTGATGAGCTCCTCAAACTTCTCCACCTTCGGCAACGAGAAACCCTCCTCGATGGTCGTTGCAATGGTGCGAATCTTTGCTCCTGCCGAGATAGCAAACGCCATGTAGTTGGCGTAGGCAGGCTCAGGCACGATGATTTCGTCGCCCGGATTGAGGCACGACAGGAATGCAAACAGCACCGCCTCCGAACCTCCCGAGGTGATGATGATATCGTCAGCCGTCACATTAATATTATATTTCGCGTAGTAGCTGACGAGTTTCTCGCGATAGCTCAGATAGCCCTGCGAGGGTGAATACTCAAGAATGTTGCGGTCTATCTGCTTCAGGGCGTCCAGTGCCACCTGCGGCGTAGGCAGGTCGGGCTGTCCGATGTTCAGGTGATAGACCTTTGTTCCACGTTTTTTTGCTGCGGCAGCAAGGGGTGCGAGCTTCCTGATAGGCGACTCGGGCATCTCCAGTCCGCGTACTGATATTTCTGGCATTGTTCTTAATTTACGTAAATCGACTGCAAAGTTACGAATAAGTGAGCAAAGAACCAAAGAAAACTTGTTTTTTTTGTTCTTTCGAACGGGAGTAACTTCTCGCAAAGTGAAAAAGTTACGAATAAGTGAGCAAAGAACCAAAGAAAACTTGTTTTTTTTGTTCTTTCGATTGCAATTGCAACTATAGTTTTTTATCGCTATAGGTTCTGTTCCCCTTGGCCCCCACCATTGCCAAGCTCACGCCTGTCACGTCGTCACGGCTTTCGGCTTACTTCCCAAGGACTGGCCGCTTAGTTCCTTTAAACGGGCAGTTTAGTTCCTTTGGATTGCCAGTTTAGTTCCTTTGGGCTGGCGGTCCGCTTCCCAAGGGCTGGTCATCCGCTTCCCAAGGGTACGATAGTTAAAAATCCATAACAAATGCGGGGGGACGTTTGACTTTTGGCGGGTGGGGGAGTCAAAAATGGAAATGACGATACTTGTATAGGCATTGGAATAACGAACATTATCAACATTGGAATAACGAACATTATCAACAAAGATATTATCAACAATTTTAACAACCAAACTTTATGAAAAGACTTTTTCTTTCGTTGACGGCTCTTGCGAGCCTGACGGCTTGGGCTCAGTTCGGTGCGCCCAGACAGAATCCCGTGGTGCCTTCGGTGACGGCAGACGTCGTTGAGGACTTCAAACCTGCTACGACGAATCAGGAGAACAAGCAGTTCCCCGCAGTGAACTCCCAGCGCATGGTTCGTGCGCAGATAGTGGCTCCGAAGGCTACGTTCGTGGGGCTCGACATTGCGGGCAAGATCTATGAGATGACCAAGGACGCGAACGGCGTTTGGACGGGTACGTCGGAGCCTCAGGACGAGGGCTTCCACTACTATCAGCTGAACATCGACGGTGCCTCTGTGCCCGACCCGAACAGCCTGTATTTCTATGGTGCGAGCCGTTGGGGCAGTGGCATTGACGTGCCTGCTCAGGACGAGGACTTCTACACGGTGAAGAACGTGCCGCAGGGCTCTGTCAACGAGGTGTACTACTATTCGTCGGTGACCGGTCAGATGCGTCACGGATACATCTATCTGCCCAACGAGTATTACACAAATCCCACGAAGAAATTCCCCGTGCTCTACCTGCAACACGGCATGGGTGAGAACGAGACGGGCTGGAGTGCTCAGGGCAAGACGGGTATCATCATGGATAACCTCATCGCCGCTGGCAAGGCCGTGCCGTTTATCATCTACATGGACAATGGTCTGAATGCGCGCAAGCCGGGCGAACAGCCTGGATTCGGCGGCTTCGGTGGCCCGCGTCCTCAGGGTGCGCCTCAAGGTGCGCCTGGTCAGCGTCCTCAGGGTGGCCCTGGTCAGCGTCCCCGCATGGGTGGAGCTGGTTTTGCACAGATGGCTCGTCGCATGGGCGGTGCCTTCGAAGAGGTGCTCATCAAGGATATCATCCCGATGGTGGAGAAGAACTACCGCGTCATTGCCGACACAGAACACCGCGCTATGGCAGGCCTGTCGATGGGTGGTATGCAGACTCACGGCATCACACTGAACAACCCCAAGACGTTCGCCTACGTAGGCATTTTCAGCGGTGGTACCATCGGAGCCGACGAGCTGACGGATGCTGCTGACTTCAAGGCTACCAACAAGGTGCTGTTTATGAGTGCCGGTGGTCGCGAGACGGGTATGGCCGAGGGTGACGGCAGTGTTGGCAAGGCCGCTGAGGAATTGAAGAAGCTGGGCATCAATGCCTATTCGTACATCTCGCCCGAAACAGCCCACGAGTGGCAGACGTGGCGTCGCAGCCTCTATCAGTTTGCGCAGTTGCTGTTCAAGTAAACCGGCTAAAAGATATTAAAAAGGTGGGCTGACGTTTGGTTAGTCCGCTTTTTTTTCGTAATTTTGCCATCAATATGTTGAAACGACAAGTAATACAAACTAATTAAAACAAAAGATATGAGTAAGATTGAACTGAAACCAGCCTCGGTGTTCGAGGAGTTTGCGAAGATTAACCAGATTCCGCGTCCGTCGAAGCGCGAAGAGAAGATGATTGCGTACCTGAAAGAGTGGGGCGAGAGCCACGGGTTGGACACGAAGGTGGACGAGACGGGTAACGTCATCATCCGCAAGGGTGCCACGAAGGGTATGGAGAACCGCAAGACGGTGATTCTGCAGAGCCACATGGATATGGTGTGCGACAAGTTGGTGGACTACGAGATTGACTTCGACAACGACCCCATCAAGACGTATATCGACGGAGAATGGCTGACAGCCGAGGGTACGACGCTGGGTGCCGACGACGGCATCGGATGTGCGATGGAACTGGCACTTCTGGCCGCTGACGACATCGAGCATGGTCCCATTGAGTGCGTCTTTACACGCGACGAGGAGACGGGACTGACGGGTGCCGAAGGCATGAAGGCAGGCTTCATGACGGGCGACTACCTGATCAACCTCGACTCTGAGGACGAGGGCGAGATATTCATTTCGTGTGCTGGAGGTCGCAACACGACGGTGAAGTTCCACTTCCAGCGCACGGAGGTGCCTGTGGGCTATTTCTTCATGCGTGCGCAGTTGAAGGGCCTTGTGGGCGGTCACTCTGGCGACGACATCAACAAACAGCGCGCCAATGCCATCAAGCTGCTGGGTCGCTTCCTCTATCAGACCATCAACAAGTACGAGGGTGTGCGTCTGGCTCAGTTTAATTCAGGCAAGATGCACAACGCCATTCCTCGTGATGGCATGTTCGTGATTGCCGTTCCCAACGCCATCAAGGAGAACGTGAAGGCCGACTGGAACATCTTTGCTTCGCTGGTGGAAGAGGAATTCTGCGTGACGGACACCCAGATGGTTTGGACGATGGAATCGACGGACGCCGAGCCCGTCATTGAGGCCGAGGTGGGTCGTAAATTCATCTTCGCCCTGCAGGCTGTGGATAACGGCATCTACGCCATCTGTCAGGACCCTGCGCTGAACGGTATGGTGGAAACGTCGAGCAATATTGCCAGCATCGAGACCAGCGAGAAGGAAATCAAGATTGTTGCGTCACAGCGTTCGAACGTGATGTCGAACCTCGACAATATGTGTGCCACCATTGGTGCCTGCTTCCGTCTGGCTGGTGCAGAGGTCATCCATTCTGACGGCTATCCTGCTTGGAAGATGCGCTCGCATAGCGACCTTCAGCGTATCGTGAAGGAGTCGTACGTGAAGCTGTTTGGCAAGGAACCCATTATGCGTGGTATCCATGCCGGCTTGGAGTGCGGCCTGTTCTCAGAGCGTTATCCCAACCTCGATATGGTGTCGTTCGGTCCTACGTTGCGTTTCGTCCACACCCCTGACGAGCGCCTGCACATTCCTACCGTGCAGATGGTTTGGGACCACTTGCTGGACGTGCTGAAACAGATTCCCGAGAAATAGTTTATGTCGATTTTCACTTTGTGAGAGCCCTGCCGTCATTCGTGATGGTAGGGTTCTCCTTTTATTATCGTACACGCGCGATAGATCTGTTCCGTGAAGGTTAGGCGAATCATCTGGTGCGAAAAGGTCATCTTCGAGAGGCTTAGCTGTTCGTTAGCCCGTGCATAGACATCCTTTGAGAATCCGTAGGGTCCGCCAATGACGAAGACAAGACGGCGGGCGGTGTTGCGCTTCTGCTCCAGCCAGCGGGCAAACTCAATGCTACGGTATTCGGAGCCGTGTTCGTCCAACAATACGACGGTATCGGAAGGCTGTAGCTGTTTCAGAATGAGTTCTCCCTCGGCCTGTTTCTGCTGGTCTTCCGTCAGATTCTTGGTATTTTTCAGTTCAGGAATGGTGACGACCTCGAAGGGCATATAGTGGTTTACGCGCTCCACATAGTCGTTGATGCCGGCTATGAAGTGCTTGTTCACCGTCTTGCCCACCTGAATGAGAATCGTCTTCATC
>LXOW01272086.1_pt1 | contig 27403 bp, 14 predicted proteins | sample 1368591 | NCBI WGS metagenome assembly LXOW01 (sample SAMN04884650, study PRJNA319009) | bovine gut metagenome | isolation source: Cow rumen | host: Bos taurus | place: Italy: Legnaro (PD) | collected 2014-07-09
CTCTAATTCCGTCATAACAATAATCCTTCCTTGGTCTTCTGATTGTGAAAAGAAGAAGCCTGTATCACACAGTACTTTCTGCCCCTCGCCACTGAAACAATCTTTATTTGTCCAAACAGAGCGGTTCCACGAACGCCATTTCTTCACGGTAATTATCTTCATGCCCCGGTTTTTCAAGATCGTTAAATTCAAAGTTATCAGGACCTACCATCATCGGCTCGGGCTCCGGTCGAAAATGATGCGGACCTAATAAATTGCGATTTCCGAAGGTGTATTCCACCGTGATCGTGTTTTCACCCTCGTGCACCGCATCCGAAATATCCAAACTGCGTGACAGCAACGCTACACCGCAATTGGTCTTGTTCACTGTCACCTTTGCCGAATGCCACCGACCCGGCAAATGCAGTTTTACACGGTTTCCTTTGCAAAAAATCCTGCTTTGCAAAGTCATTGTGCCGGCAAAGAAAGGATATCCGTCTTTTAAAATGGAGGATATCTGTTTTTTAGCATGGGTGATGGCAAAATAATCCGCAAGAAAAACCCCTTTATGTTCAGAAGGAATAAAGTCGCTTTTCGCCTCTACACCGAAATCCCCACGCAAAAACAGCGGTTCCAATTCTGTGCCGTAAACCAGGCAATTTTTCATGCTTTCGGTCACTTCAGGATCAAACAGCACACGATAAACATTTTCATTTTGAGTAAATGTAATTTGCACTATCAACTCGTTTGTCCCTGCCTGCAGTTTTCCGGTCAAAACGCCTTGCTTCCGTTCTTCTTCCGTCAAGGCGATACCGTTGCAGTAAACATTTTCAATTTTTTCCATGGCAATATGAAATGTCAGCACCGGAGGAATTTCCAATATGTCGAACCGATATTTTACATACAGCATTCCTTGATAACGGGATTTTAGCAAGGATCTGAAAGCCATTGGTAAGGGCTGCTCTGCACTATACTCCAAACCGTCAGCGGAATAGCAGATGCGGTCAATTGTAAGAGAATTTTCATCGCACGAAATAATACGATAAGGCATCTCAGGACAGACTGTTTCAAATTCCGGTTTCGATATAGGCGTGCCGTCATCGGGTATCAGCAAAGCGGATTCGCCCGGCGCTAATATCAATGTTGATTCGATAACCTCTTCTCTTTCGTCTTTCAAAAATAGACGGCGGAATGATTGCTTGCCTTCCGGCAAAGCTATTGTAACACGACTTTCTTCGGTTTCCGACCGATTCAGCAATGCGTATAATTCAGTTTCACCATTTTTCCGGAAGCTAACACAGACCTTGCCTCCCTCAAATGAAAAGGTTGTTGGTCTTGAAGCAAGTATTTCCTCCCATGAAAGATTACTCTTCAAGTAATCGTAATGAAAGGGTTCCCATTCCAAAAAGGCGGGACGACCATCAAAGAAATGTACCCTACCGCCGCCTGCTACATATGTACGCAGTAAATGTTCGGTAGAGGCGTCCATTGTTTCGCATTTAGGCAGAATCAACATATCATATTGACACGCACCGCAAATAAGTTTATTGTCCTTCACACTGCCATATTGAGAAAGCAGGGTTTCATCTAAAAAGTGGAAGTTGATTCCATGATCTTCCAAACGATCTAAGAGAAGGTTCAACGCATCATCCAATGCCTTTATCGAAGAAACACAGCCCTCTTCCTCCTGTCGACGGTCGTAGTCAAAATATGCGCTTCTGATCGGGTGTAATATCGCCACTCGCACCTGCTCGTCAAAGCGAGAAAGCAGGGCGCCAAGTTTGTTGAAATAACTGTTGTAGCGGTCAAAATACTTTTCCACCCACGGGTTGATTGACGAATAATGTGCCGGGTGATCATGTATGCGATTTCCGCGCTCGGAATAGGGCAACAAATGTTGGCACGAGATGTTGATACCGTTGAAATAGTAAAACTCTGTCAAGGTCTTGAGTTCATAAGGCGTTACATCCCACCCACAACCGGCATAGATTTCACAAAGAATTTTTTCTTTTCCAAATTGTTTTGCAACCGATAATACCTGCCTTGAAGAGAGTGAATTTCTGCCACGGCGACCCAAACAATCGATACCGGGAATATGTTCAAATTGATAAAACGGCATTATACCGGCACAACCGAGCATTTGTCCTGCCAAATACTCTTCTTCAAAATAATGTCCGGTCAATTGCATGCCGTTTTGTTCGCACCAGTTATATACGGTTTTGGCAAAACCGTTCAGCATCAATTGCTGCATAGCACGCCAATATTGATAACGGAATCTGCGGTAGCCTTTCTTCTTCAGAAACAGAAGACCCAAGCCGTCTAAAATATCCTCGTGAAGAACCTCATAAAAATAATCCCGCACCATAACGGTATAAGGCACATTCCAGCGGTAATACTGCGGCTCGTCGGTAAAAAAGCCCTTCAATGCCGCAGAAAATCGTTCGCCAAAGCGCTTTTTGTATTGTTCATGTGTTAAATTAAGAAATTTTCGCACAACCTTCGGGTTCAAAATATCCGCCGTAGATGTGGAAAGGTGTTCATATACATTTAGGCAAACACCTTCTTGTGCTTCTTCCAGGCGAACCAACTTTTCCTCCGTAATCAGATAACTGACAAGCGCAGAAGAATCATATGCTCCCTCTACGCAGGTAAGAAAGCGGTCATGATTTTCGACATCTTCCAATAGTTTTCCGCCAACAAAGCCGCTTGGCCAGCCGTTTTCATCGTATAACCACGCCTGCATTCCCAGGCGTTCCGCCTCGTCTGCACAGATTTCTACACACTGCATCCATTCATCGGAAAGGTATTTCGTCATTAAACCAGAGCGGGCATGCATGAAAAAACCGCCTATATTTTTATTCTTCATCCAACGGATTTGCCGCCGCAGTTCCTCCGGCTCCAACTTATCGTTCCATGACCAGAAGGGAAGCGAATCAAACTCTTTCGTATGGAGTCCGTAATCGTTAAAATCGAAATTCATTTTCTGTTTCATCCTTGTTATCATTATTTAAAAAATCAAGAGAAATATCCTTTTGGCTAATCGCCACATTTTCACGATATTCACTCGGCGACATGCCAAACCGTTTTTGAAACGCCCGGCTGAAACTGTTTGTACTGCTGAAACCGCATTCTTTTGCAACTTCTTTTATGAATTTATGCTGCATAAAAAGGTACTGCGCGCGTTTTAATCGGTATTCCATTAGGTAATTGTATGGCGGAACACCGTAATACTTTTTAAACAGCCGAATAAAGTGATAGGTCGAAACAAACTCATCCCCCGCCAACTGTTTGATGGTAATTTTTTCCATATAATGCTCATGAATATACTCGACCGCACGTCGAATCAGTTTTGTCTGCGGATCGGTAAATGACTCCTGGAACTGATACCGGATCATTTCGGTCAGAATGGTGGAAATGTATTGACTTAAAAAGAAACAGGTGTTTGCGCTGATATGATGCAGCTCGCTCAGAATGTCGTCGAAACAGGAATTGAGCATTCCGCTATCATATACCAACACTAAACAGGCATGACTTGCAACATTTCTTGCCGCACCGTTGACCACAAAATGAACATGCTTATATTTCCATGTCTTGCCCTGCTTTACACGAAAGCTGTGCGGTATGCTACAATCAATCAGAAAAATGGTATTGGCAACACATTCAAATGATTGTCCGTCAACCTCTACGATTCCGTGGCCCCCAACCGTATAGATCAGCTCAAAATAGTTCATTCCTGAACGTTTGGTATAATGCCGGTCGCCCACCTCATAGTACCCTGCCGCAATAACAGCAAAAGGTACGGAATACCATGCGTTATCCAACATTTGTTCCCGCATGATGCGTTCTTCCATTTCAATGTCGGGGGTTTTGACCTCCAACATATCATTAACCTCCCCTAAAAAGAGGTCAAAGATTTTTTTATAATCCATATAAGAAGAAGNNGTTTATAATAATGTCTACTGAATAAATGCCGACACGCCGTCGGCATTTATGAAAAAGCGTTTTTTGAACGCTTTTTCAGCCAAAATCGCTGATTTTGGCGGTCGTATCCATTGGAATGCCTGCTTATCGAGCAAAGCGTTTGCTCGATAAGTGCAAGAGTTTTTCGGGATTTCCCGAAAAACCTTTGCACTTTGAACAAATAAAAAGCCTTTCAGGTATTGTTATTATTGGCTTTTTGATTTGTTCAGCAGACATTATAATAAATACACAGAATTATCGAAAGATCACATACGGTCGATCCGATTCGGCGATTTCCAGTGTGCCAATAGGTAGCTTACAGTGGTCAAACACAATATCCTCTAAATGGTATTGTTTTTGTGCGGTTGCTTCCTTCTTTTGCGCAATGATATGAAAATATGGATTTTCTTCATCATCGCAAACAAAGTCGCAGTCGGTAAAATGAATATGTTTGGGAACGGGTCCTTCAACCGGCATGCAAAGGTCAATCCAGAAACGCGCTACATAAAAATGCGTATGACGGATCTCGATTGGACCGCGGAATCGAAAAGTTCCACGAAAATCGCAGTGAGTAATCTTGCTTCCGGGAGATACCATAGTCACAACATGCGCCTTAATATTTTCGCCTGCACGGATACCGGCAATCGGATTTTTAAAACGGTACACGTTATGTGATTGCTCTTGCCGCACGATCTCGCAAATTTCCGAGCGGCCCAAGTCTTCGCCGGTTTCAAAATCAAAGAATTCAACCACATCCCCCGACTTAACCGCTGGATAAATGCCATGTGTTTCGCACCATTCAAAATCCAACAGTGTGTCAGAGAGTATCTCTTTTACATTCAGGGTTGATGCCGAAATATTAAAAATATCATCATAACAATACTCGGCATAGCAGTGATCCCAAATAAATTTGGCATGATTTTCCTTCACATGGAAGCAATCCCGCCAACCAACGATATTCACAGTTTCATCTGGCGCTTTTTCAACGCGTAAATTTTCAAACCGCATGATCCCTTCGTTGCGGAAAAGTGCAAAACCAAACCGCGCCATGCTGTAAACCCTGCAGTTTCGCATGGTAAAATCACGGTTGTTCACAATCGAAAATGCACGCTCGATATTATGTGCAAAGCCCGGCACCGGCGCGATCAGTACATTGGTTTGTAGCATAGGCAAACGACACCGTGTCTGTTCATCTTCCGAAAACAAAATCCGATAAATATTCGACTGTTCGTCGATTGGAGTAATGGTTCGCATAAACATATGGTAGCGCCCGTCAGGACGATCTAACACACCAAAACTTCCCTTTATATCGGTTTCCCCACTGATCCAAAGTGGTCGATCGGTTTGAACTATAGCACTGTTTTCACTTTCCAACAATTCAACCAAATCCGCCTTTACAAAGGGGCGCACACGGTAATCGAAAATCAAACCGTCTATCGTGACATTTTCGGTATGGTTGATATTGCAGTAAAACAGTGGGCGTTCAATCAAAATGGTGGTATTTTCGCCTTGAATTGTCAGATTTTTAGGACCGTCTAAATCAATTGCCGCAATTCGATTGATTCCTTTTCCTCCTTGAAAGGCGGAAGAAGAGGAAAACGGCACATCTTTGTTTTGTGCACACGGTGCGATATAATACTTCTTATTTGGTTGCAAAAGCACCGTATCGCCTTCGCAAGCTGCATCTAAAGACATCCAAAAGGCGGCGGCATCATTGGTGATGCCGTCTGCCTTAGCGCCATATTGCTCCGGTCGTATAATCATGTTTTTCGCCCCCGTTATTTCTTAGTGGCAAGCCAAGCCTTATAGCGTTTATACGCGGTGTTATTGACCTTTACAACCGTATCAATTTTATAGGTTCCTTTCATCGTAGAAACATAAGAATCCCAATCACTGTCAATGCTCTTGGTGCCGGTAATAAACTGTTTTCGCATTTCATATGCGTAATTGTTATATGTACCGACATCTTCTGTCTGCTTAGTATCTGCCGCCGTATAGGCTAAGTGAGGATAATAATACTTCTGTTTGGCATTGGGTTGAATCAGTTTTGATTTCAGTTCGCTAACAGTATTGTTCATTTTGATCGAGTCGGTCATAGAAGTATAGGTACGCTTTAACGCATAATACTTCGATCCCAAATAACGGGGCAAGCAATAGGAAGGCGTAAGCGTGTAAACATATTCAGTTGTGGATTTGCCGCTCGGAACTTTGGAAGTGTTGAACTTAACGGTGTTCGATCCGTCATAATCCCAATAGGTACCCTTAGGGCCGTTGACGGCAGAAAGCGAACCGTCCATAGAATAGAACCAATCCACCAAACGAACCGCGCACTCGGGATATTTGCAGGATTTGGTTACCAAAAACCATTCCGCCCAGGTATTCTCAAATTTTACATTCGCCCAAGTACCGCCCGAGGAGGTATTTAACACAGGAACCATGGTCCAATTGCTGTTGAAATCTCCCGCTGAAAACGATTTAGAGGGATCATCAGTCAATACCGCACCAACGCTGTCGGAATCAGTCAATTTTTTCTCTGCGTCCTTGCTGGAGGCAAACCGCATCAAGCCGGCGCTGAAAAGCGAATTATAATATCGTAATCCCTTGCGATAATTATCTGATGTGCAAGTGTATTTAATTTCGTCGTTACTTTGATCGATGTACATCCAATTGTGATAAGTCGAAATGCCAAAAGGTCCAAACAAAGACGGTCCAACATCTTCACCGGCATCAGAATTGACGACAAACGGCGTCTTGGATGGATATTTTTTCTTAAAGGCTTCTAATACATCCTTGAACGCATCGGTCGTGGTGGGGAGTGATTTTCCGACAGCCGCCAGCCACTTTTTGTTGATATAAATCAGATCGGAATAATTATCGCGATTGTCAACCATCGGCAGCATATAAATCTTGCCGTCTTCTGCAGTGCAAAGATACTGCGCCTCCGGGAATTCCGCAAAAACTTTTTTAATATTTGTCCCGTAAGTATTAATCAAAGAATCTAACTGTGTCAACTTTCCCTGCTGGATATAGGGTGTATGGATCGATCCGGCAGGAGCCATGCCCATATACAAATCATAAGGATTGGTACCGCTCGAATATGCCAGGGTCAATTTAGTTGATACTTCGCTTTGTGAGCAGGTCGTGAACTGTAATTTGATATTCATGTTGGATTCAATATACTTGGTTAATGCACAGTTGTTGTAATTGGTCAAGCCACCGGTATAATCACGTGCCAATACTTTAAGTGTAATCTTCTCCTGGGCGATTTTGGTGCCGCTTGAATAACAGTTATTGGTCACGGTTACTTTGTCGGATGCCGTGCCACCGGACCCATTTCCGCCGTTCGATGAGCCGTTCTTACCAGAAGTTTGGTCATTCTGGTTATCGTTGCTTCCGCTTTGACCGTCCTTAGTTCCGTTCTGACCGTCCTTAGTTCCGTTCTGATACTCGTATTCATAGACCACCGAAATATCATCCTCGTCGTTTTTACCGGCACAGGCCGCGGCAGTCAAAATGAGTGCGAAGCACAAAACCATAGCTGCAAGTTTTTTCATGATAAATTCCTCCATTAAAAAATTGATAATCAGGTTTCCCTGTCATAAACCTATTCACCCGTAATGCCGCTTTTTTCAATTCCTTGCACAAACTTTTTCTGCAAGAACATATAGGCAATAAAAATCGGCAAAATAGTCAGCGTAGTTGCCGCCATGGCAACCCCTTCCGTGAACACATTTTCCATATCGCCTGATTCTGCAACAGCGACCGTACCATTCATTAGGTTGTATAGTTCTGGCAGCATCATCGGCAACAGGTATTTTTCCTGGCTGATAATATAGATGGAAGGTTCGTAATAATCATTCCAATGCCATACGATACTCAAAACTAAAACTACCATTACTGAAGACCGCGAAGAAGGCAATGCAATACGGAAAAATGTACCCAGTGCCCCGCACCCGTCTATTGATGCGGCTTCTTCCAGCGATCTTGGCAGCGAAAGAAAGAATTGCCGGAAAATAAAGATAAACAAACCGCCCTGTAAGCCATATCCGAACAACGCCGGTAACCAAAGGGGTATGCTACTGGTTGAAAGACCGACTGCGCCAAACAACAAATAGCGTGGAATTATAATGGTCTGTATCGGAACAATAATCGAAAGCAACAGCAGTACAAAAGCCGCGCCTTTTCCCTTGAATTTGAAACGCGCAAACCCATACCCGACATAAGCACAGGAAAACACATGCCCCAGTGTTGCAAGAAAGGTAACTAAAAAACTATTGAAGAATCTTTGCGGATATTGCAATATTTCAAAGCTCATTTGGTAGTTTTTGAAATATAGAGCGCTTGGAATCCAATTAACTGTCACATCAAGCAAATCTTCCGGGTTTTTTATGGATGTGACCAACATGTAAAGGAATGGGTATAGAAATACATAAACCAAATCTAACAAAAGCACATAAAGCAACACCTTTAAGATAAAGCTGCCGCCATAACGCAACCCTTTATCCTTCAACCGCCGCTTTTCTAAGGCAGACCATTTGTTTTGTTTCATCATAAGCATTTCACCCCTGTCATATCTCGGCCACTCTGTTAACAAAGGGCTTCATTGCTACAAAAACAATTCCGATCAGCAATAGAATAAACACAAAGTAAATCCACCCCATTGCCGCGGCATATTCAAATTTAACAGATTCACCTTTGAATGCCGTGTTTACAATATAATTTACCACCTTGCTGTTTTCTACCGTAGAGGCAATAATGGTATAAACGGTTGTCAACAACATGACCGGCGTAATCATCGGCAGAGTAATTTTCCAAAACATTTCCCATTCTGTTGCACCGTCCACACGTGCCGCTTCATACAACGAAACAGAAATGCCCTGTATTCCGGCAAGCGTCATTATGATCTGCACACCTGATTTCCACAATACCATGGTTATTCGTCCAAAAAAACCGCCAATGATCTCTGAAACCTGTGCACCTAAATAATCCTGTACAATTTGCGGCATAAGAATTCCCCTTGCCACATCCATGCTGGAATCGCTGACACCTGAGCCAAGAAGTTGATTCATTACAAAACCGGTGCCTAACAAAACCGGCAGAAAGAAAATTGAACGAAAAAAGCCCTGTCCCTTAATATCCCGACTGACCATAATAGCAAGTAAAAGCGAAGTAATCATGATCATTGGAAGATTGATCAATGTGTTGGAAACCGTATCCCAAAACAAAGGCAAAAACTCGATATCGGTTACAAATGCGCGTTTATAGTTTTGAAATGCCACAAACCGCATATGTGAAAAATCCATGTTTTTAAGCTCTGAAAAGCTGAGTGCCAACGAAAAGACGAAGGGGTATACCAACATGGCTAAACCGATCAGTAACCACGGCCCGACGAAGAGATATCCCGTCAGAGCCTTGCGGCGTGAAAAACTCATTTTCACTCCCTTACGCTCCTTTCACTAAAAGATAATCTGTCGGCGGGATGATATTGCCGTCTACGGTCGCCTCGTGATCTCCGTAATTGATATAAACGGCACTTCCATCGGAATAGGTCAACTTGACCAGTGTATCAGACAATATTTCATGGCGATCAATCGTCAAACCCCAAACCGAGTTGAGTCTTTCGTTCATTTCCCGATAAACTGAAAGTACCGTCTCCTTAAGCACACGGTATTCAGAATTAAAAATACCGCTATAGCTCGTTCCATGCAAAAGGTTGGGGGAATTCTCTGTCAAAATAAAGTGCGGTATGCTGCCTGTCTCCACATAATGCAACTTCTGAACCTTGAAATTATACGAAAGATTGACCGCCAGAGATGAATACGACACTGCCCCATGCATGATCATCTGCCAAAACGGCACAGTATAATCAGTTTGACAATAGCCGGAATCATTATCGGGGATATCATAAAGCCTTGCCCCGATTTTACACACATACAGATTGCCGCCAACTGCTGCCGTTGTTTCGTTTTGGCTGATAGCATTCTGCAAAACCTGCTGAACGCTGTCAATTATCTCACCACGGGAAGATGGGTGCTCCGTTCCAAGATCAGCCGTCAGCCAAGATCCCAACTCGCCAAAACAAATAGCCCCACCTGATTTCAGAACGGTTGTCAATTTCTTTGCTGCATTAGGCAGGTAAATGGTTGGGTTCAACCAATATCGTTCCCCGGTTTTATCGGTCAATGTTGTATTGATTGCATCTCGTAAGGCGTTTTTCTGCACATTGAAGGTTCCGCTTTTGCTATTCGCATTGATCGCATCTGCTAACAAATACGCTGTGCCATTGTTCTGCTCAACTGTTTCAAAAAAATGGTTTAATCCGCTACCACCGCCAAGTTTCCGCTCCGCAGAAGCTATCGTAGGTAAGGTCGTGTATCCACCTTTGCACCAGCCCTTTAATAAGTAAGAAACTCCGGTCACTCCGCTTTCCGCTAAATCATTCACAATCGATGCGGCATCAGAAAAATCTGTAAGACATTGTATGCTGTCACCTAAAATACCAGGCTTGCTGATCCCCATAAAGAATTCAATCGAAAGCGGCACACCCGAAGTATTTTCCGCTTTTGGCAATTCCCCGCGTTCAATCAACTGTCTCCGATATAGCATGGCCATATCGCTGTATGTATTTTTCTCACCAGATAAAAGGTGATATCGCACAATTCGACCGCCCGCCGATCGCTGACTGCTGATCTTGTGCAGTTCGCCCGAGGCGCCCGATCCAAACGTATAAGAAACGGTATTATATGAACGGTAAAACAGTTCAAAATAACTTTGATAAAGCGCGTCCACTGCGATATGCAGGTCGGCGTCTGCATCTCCCTGCACAATCTCAGCAAAAACGCCTCCGTCGGAATGCTTGATACCGAAAACCGGTAACATCAAGGCTTTGATATCCAGTTCTTTTTCTTGATCATACGTCTCAAAAGACAAACTGTTATCACAGTAAATCGGCAGTTGATAAAACTCCGGTTGTTCCTTGCGATCAGGAGTAATTTGCATAATCGCACCGCTTCCGTCCGGATAAAAAACATACCCGTCTTCACCCGGTCTTGCCGCGCCGAAAGCCGGCAAAAGCCGCACGCTGACCAGCAAGTGCTCCCCTTCTTCTTTAATGGATTCTTCAGGAATTTCCACCGTAAAGCCGTCCTCGGTCAGGGTAATGACCACCGACAGCGTGATGGCGGTTTCTTGCACCGTGAGGTCAAGTGATACACTGTTTTCGCCATATGTGGTCGAAACCGCAAGTCCTTCCACATGGGCCGAGGTCAGATCAATCTCGTTTAGGTTATCTTCCCCGTCCGCATAGCACACCGTCAACAGATTTGAAATCATAGAATCTGCCAAATTACCGATATCAATATATTCCTTATCCACTTGGGAGCCAAATACCTTGCCAGTCGATTTATCCTCAGCAAACAGATCCATGCCGTCTTCAAAAAAATACAGCTTAACAAGATCGTTTTCACCGATCACGCGCATTTCAGAAAGAGACGGTGTCTCAGTCGAACCGGTTTCGCCGTATATAAGATAATTGTAATATTCTTCCATGCTGGAAAATCCTTCCGGCACCTCGTCACTGAACGCCGGTACCGCCGAAAAGGAAACCGTCATGCAAACCGTTAAAAAAATTGCCAATATTTTTTTCGTTTTCACATCCGATCCCCCTTACAATTTATAAACTAGTTCGTGATATACATCACCGAAAAAAGAAAATAACTGCACCGTTAAAGAGAACAACAGCAAAATAACCGCCCAAATGACAACTGTCATCAACAAAGAAAGCAACGTAATTCCAACTGTTTGCCACAGGGTATAGTCGTTCAATACCTTTAATGCCACAAATACCAAAATCAAAACCCAAATCAAAGAAACAAATTTAAAGAAATCATATACTCCCGCCTGCTCAAAGCTCAACACATTGGAAAGCAGCCCCAATATCGGCGTCAAGACAATGTATGGAACAAGAGAATATGCATAAGCGGTTAATAGTTCCGTAAAACGGCTTTCACCGTTCAAAATTGCCGTAACGGCATAACTGGCGACTGTGAAAGTGAAAAGAGGCACCACAACCATTGCCAGTTCCAACGCCATATTTGCTTCAACAGGTTGCTTATCTGAAAGCGGAAAATGCACAATGAAAATATAAAGGTAATTAACTGCCGCGGCTAACAAATACAATAATAGGACGGGCCAAATCCAAAGTCGGTCTCGTTCCCGCTTGATAATTTGAAAGCAATCAATCGGATGGAAAAACGACAACAATGCTTTCCGCAAAAAAGAAATCTCACGCATCGCCCTTTCCTCCCGCGTAATAATCTTTCACCGTTTTATCTGCCCTCTTTTTGAAGAAAACGATTAGCAAGACCGTCACAGTGGCAAGCACCGCCACTATCAGAACGATAATACCGAAATGAGCACGGAAAAAGCCGTACCGATAAACTGAAAACGCAGTACCGTAACCGCTTTTACTATCCGCAAGGCGGTAATATTCCATCGCTTCTTCTGTACGTTTTTGTTTGTATAGGGCGTCTCCGATCCCCTTGTTCGCGACCGGATAATTGACGTCCACCTGCAAAACTGATTTCCACGCGTTGCAAGCCTCCTCATACTTTCCGTCATCGTAATATTTTACAGCTTGCGTGATGGCGTTCATAAAACTGGTGGGGGCAAACACATGAATATATCCTGTTGCCTTGTCCAACACCCATAATTCCCCGTTACTCATAGTATCAAGTGCAATGGGATCACTGAACTTTCCTTTGATATTTCCGCTTCCGCCAAAGACCGCCAACATATTGCCTTCCTGATCATAGCTGAAAATATGACAGGAATAGGCATCTACCGCATAAAGAATGCCGTTTTTGTTTACCGTAATGTCCACCAAACGCGGATTGACGTAACGCTTGATTTCCGTGTTAAAATAACGTTCGCCGTATGCGCGCACAGGATAGATGTTTTCCCCTACCATGTTGATCTTCTGAATCTGCCCGGAAGACGCGTCTTCTCCCGTGGTAGCGTAGATCATACCGTCCTTGCCGATATCAAAGGAAGAATAAGAGGTAGGAGCTTCTTTAATTAGTTTGCTCTGCTGTTCTTTGGATGCAAATGTACGAATCAACAAACGCGTTAAACTGAATCCGAGGTGATTATCCCCGACATAGCCTTTGAATTCGTTATTGGCATCGATCATCATGAAATATTGACCGCGTATGGTGTACAAATAACCCTGTTCGGTCAATCCGATCCGACTAATCTGAAAGGTGGCGTTTTCATCCAACATTTCCGATTCAGGCTTGCCGAATTCTTCTATATATTCTCCCTTTTCCGACAAATGAACGATCCTTTCGTTCAAGGTGTCGGCTATGTAGAGATCGCCGCTTTTCGATACAAAAACGCCGCCTGGCTGGGAAAGAGTCCCACCACAATCAAAAGCAGTTAAAAAATTGCCGTTCGCATCTAACTTTACGATGCGGTTATTACCAGAATCCGCAATATAAACCTGATCCTTTTCGTCTACAAACAAATCTGACGGTTGGGAAAGCAGTCCTCCTTGTTTTCCGAAATCGCGTATTAGGCGAGTCACGCGATGAGTTTGCGGAATTGAAATCGCTTTCCCGCTGTTGTCTGATACATAATCCGCACTGCCAAGTGCCCACGACGGCACCGCCGTTGCTAAAATCACGCACAGAGCGGCAAGAACCGACATCCATTTTTTCAAAACAGTCACCTGCCTATCTGACATTACTCTTTAATTCCCGAATGAGCCATGGTATTCATGACCCTGCCTTGCATAACTGTGTAAACAACAATAGTGGGAAGGATGGTTACAAACGTGGCGGCAGCCATGGCGCCAGCTGTGGAAAGGCTCGCCGCGCCCACACCACCCGAAATTGTTTGTACAGCAAGCGGCAAAGTCTTTAAAGCATCATTCGTCAAATAAATAACCGGTCCAAGGTAATCATTCCACGCCGAGGTAAACGAAAAAACTACCAATGTTGCGGTTGCCGACTTAATATGCGGCATAACAATCCGCCAAAAAATCTGCCATTCGTTCGCGCCGTCAAGCCTGGCGGCTTCTAAATAGGTTTCTGGCATCTGTTCTAAAAATTGTTTAACAAGGAAGAAGTTGAACGCCACCGCAAGTTTCGGAATAATCAACGCAAAGTGCGTGTCCAGAAGACCTAAATTTTTAATAACCAAATACGACGGGATGGTTGTCACTTGCCCCGAAAACATCAGCGCCGCCAAAATCAACGCAAAGAGAATATTGCCGCCTTTAGGGCGATGCTTTACCAACCCGTAAGCACCCATACAACACACGATCACCGTACCGATAACAGTACATACTGCAGTAAAAAGACTGTTGAAAATATATCTGGTGAAAGGAACAGCAGCACTGTCCAAAGCGTTAAACAAATCAGAAAAATTAGAAAACTGTGGCCTTTTTGTGAAAAACCTGGGTGGAAATAAAAACAGTTCATCTAAGGGTTTCAAGGATGTAGAAACCACATAAACAAGCGGCATAATCATAAAACAGGCAAGGAGCGTCATAAAAATCATGCGCAGGGTATTGGAAGCGGAAAACGTGAACAATTTTTTCCCGAAAATACGAACGGTTTTTCCTTTTACTTCTGCCATTTTTCTTCCCCTCCCTGTTATTTATCCGCCAGTGTGTGTCGCAGTAATTTCCCGACTATATATGTAATTAGGAACAGAATTACTGCAACCGAAGAGGCATAGCCCATTTCAAAACGAATAAATGCAAAATCATACAAATGCGCCACAATGGTATGTGCGGCATAATTGGGGCTAGGAAACCCTGCAATGGCCACCGCGACATCAAAAACGCCAAACGCCGCTGTTGTGCTGTTTATGGCGGCAAAAAGCAATTGCGGCTTCATTTGCGGTAAAATTATATAAAACAGTTCCTGTGACGATGTGCGAATGCCATCAATCATTGCTGCCTCATGCTGATCCACCGACATATTACGAAAAGCTGCAAGGAAGGTCAAAAAGCCGGTGCCCATGCCCATCCATACCGAAATAAAGATCACTACACCCAATATGTACTTTGGATCGGTCACCCATTGAATCGGCTTATTGATCAGTCCAATATTCATAAAGAAATTATTGAATAATCCATAAGCGTCACCCGAGAAAAAGTAAAGCCAAACTGCCGAAATCGCCGTTCCGCTAACGATAGAAGGCGCATAGATTGCTAAGGCAAAAAACTGACGTGTTTTGCGCAACTGATTAATTACCCACGCCAACACAAAGGACATCAGCAAGGAAATCGGTCCTGAAATAAAGGCGAATAAGAAGGTATTTTTCAGAGCAATCAGAAATTCTTTGTCATCTAAGATCAGCATTTTATAGTTTGATATTCCAATCCAAGCCGGTGTTTCGATCATATTATAATTGGTAAAACTGAGAAGAATGCCGACCACAACCGGGATTAATGTGAAAAGAAAGAAAAGCATCAAAAAGGGCGCCAAAAACAGATATCCCATTTTTGTATTGGAATAGGCTGCTGAACGTATTTTTTCCCGTTTTTTCAAAGATTTTTCCCCTTTCTGTTGCTACGAAACACTTTCTCTTCGTCTGATAAGTTCACGGTTAATATCCTCCACTGATGTTTCTATGGAATCCCTTGGGTTGATCCCCGAAACTACCACGCGATTGAGCGCGTTCGTAATATGACGGCTGACATAATAACCGCCAAGCACTACTGGTGCCTGTTTAACATAGGTGAAGGACTGCGTAATAATGTTGATTTCCTCTCTCTCCCATGCAAGGGAAGTGAAAGCTGACCAGTTTGCACTGATCCAACGGGCGCTTTGCCCTATCATGGATTCTACACGATTGGCGTACTCCAACTGTACTCCGTCGTCTGTCCACCATTTCAAGAACTGCCATGCGGACTCCTGCTTTTTGGATTGAGCGGTAATCATACAGCACTCTGCCAAAAGAGAAGAGTGAGCACGGTTAATCGTTCCGTCCCCCTGTTCATGCCCAGGTATAAGAGCAAGACTCCATTTGCCGCGAAGATCCCCTGCCGCGGCTTTCACTGTCATAAGTAAATTGTAATCAACAATGCCGACCGGCATTTCACCGCTGCGAAAACGGTTGTAAAAACTGGCGGTTTTCGGCACACCGTAAAGCGCATAAAGATTACTGTATTCGACAAGTGCCATGTAAGCCTTATCCGAATCCAATGCTGTGGTTTTCAAATCACCGTGGTACAATTCACCGCCGAGCTGATACAAGAACATATCATATCCCGCAGCGGTGAGCGGAACATAAAACTGCATATTGTTCTGATTTAAAATCGGAATGACCCGGTCATATAACTGATCCCATGTATCCGGCACTGAAAGTCCTAAACGGCCGAAAATGTCTTTACGGTAAATCATGCACATAAAATTCTGCGTTTCCGGCAAAGCAAACACCTTGTTTTGATACGTCAACTGAACAAAATGTTCTTCCTTAAAACGCTGTTTAACTGTTTCAAATTCTGTCTCCGCCGACAAATCAACCAAAGCGTTACGCATGGCAAATTCCCCAATAGAAGCGGCGGAAACACCAGTCGCAACATCCGGTGCACGCCCGGAAGTGATGGAAAGCAAAAGCGCATTTGCACCGCCAGTATTTAACTGCCCCGACGGTAAAATATTCAGATTGATCGCGATGCCGGTTGCCGGCGTGAATTGAGAATCGATCATCTGCTTCATGATCTGACACCATTTTGTGCCACGCGAAACCCAAACCGAAATGGTATCATGGATTTTTATATTTCCGGTCGTTTCAACCGATACATTATTATAATCCTTTTGGAATGAAATAACAAAATTGATGAATGAACCGTACAATCGCTCAAAGAAAGTGGAATTATGCACGGTCTTAAGCTGCGGGTCTGCCACAAACTCGACAAAATCCAGTGTCAACGGGTGTGCTTCAATTTCGCCGAGCCATGAACCGTATGAAGTAATGATAGTCTCGATAGAGTTGATCTTTGACGGAATCGTGAATGGATCGTTTTTCATATCCTCCAACTGCGTCATAAAACTTTTCAACTGATAATATTTCGACTGTTTTCGCCCACTGACCCGCTCAAACTCTCGCATGCAAGACGCCATATCCTCTATAATGGTTTCCATTGTGGGAATCAGGTCAGGAATTTGCTTTTCCAACTCGTAATCATAATTTACATCGGGATTCTGCCCAATGATCATTTTGATCTTTAAAAGCATTTGAGACATCATGTCGGAGTTCTTCTGCAAAACTTCGGTTATCGCACTAAGTTCCCCCTGTGTAACAGTAAATGTTACGGTGTGCTCCCCGCCATTCAGGTAAATCCAATACGGTTCGCCATCCCGGTCGGATAGCACTTCGGTTCGCCAATTTTTATCATAAGCAAAGCAGTAAGACTCCCATTCTTGAAAAGGTATTTCTCCGTCAATTGCAATACTGCGATAAGAAGGAATCCCGTCACGAAAGTTCATCAACAGCCGCAATGCCATCACATATAATCCGTCTTTTTCCACAGTAAATCGATATGTAATTGCGGTATTTGCACCTTGCCAATTCACCGTGTTGATACGCGACTTTCCATAGGTGAAAGGGGTGCTACCCGGGTCGCCCGAAGCCATTCCCCGAAGAGTAGAAGAATTCTTCGATTCGATGGCATCACCTTCCGCCTCAAAGTGAATAACACCTTCGCCTGCAGTGTAACCTCGCTCTTTATATGTTTTTTTTAACTGCTCGTATGTCGGATATTCTTTCGGCGGGTAAAATTCCAGCGCCGCTAACAACATATCTCCCGAAATATAGTTCAGGCGTACCGTATGCTGTCCGGCTGTAAAATAAAATTTAAGCGCGTCTCCATAAGCGGCGGAATCATCACGCGCATTTTGCGTTTGCCACTCAAAAGACTGTATTACATCCGGTGCCACTTCATCACCTACAGAGTTGACAATCGGTTTCCCGCTATCGCGAAACAGACGGCAAAAAGTCAAAACCTCTGCCTCGTCAAACGGCGTTACGCCGTCAATCGTCATAGAACGAACTATGTTGGAAATGCCTTCATCGACTGCACGGTATGTCAGCCGTAAGGCGTAAAGACCATCTGCAGGAATGTTAACATTCCATTCTAAGTACATAGTGTCTTTCGTCCATTTAACAGTATGTTCCTTTCCTTCAAACGCCCCTGTTTCCGGAGTATGATCGCTTGTCACAAAGCTTGCCGCCGCAAAACAGGTGACATCATTTGTCGCTGCAGGTCGATATCCTTTTTCTTCATACTCTCGCAAAACTTCAGCATAATCAAGGCTTTCGTTATATTCGATTGCGTTGCTTTTTCCGGCTTTGGCCTGCAACTGCTCGGCCAGCGTTTGATCAGCGGCAACCACGGAAAAGCCAGATACTGTGACAAAAAGCGCCGTAACAGCAGAAAAGACTTGTTTATAACCTCGCAAATCGATTCATCCCTTTCGGTGATCATTCTTGATATCAGCGCGCTCTTTCTGCAGGCGTATCACACCGATACCGCCGCAAAGCACAACCGAAATCAAAACCAGCAACCCATTAGTGTTAAAGAGTTTTTCTGTTTTGGGCAGACGGGTAATCGACCCCACATTGCTCAATTTTTTGCTCAAATTTTTGATATTTGCAATAACTGTGCCGTCCGGATAAGTAATCAGATAATCGGCAGTATCATCTTCTTGAAGTTCGGCAATGAGTTGGTCGAGCTCCTCTTTGCTGACCATTCGTTCCTCTGTTTCGGTATAATATTCATCCAAATCGCCGTCTTTATAATCAATCACGGTCAAAAGCAAATTATATGCCGCATCATCATCCATCAAATCCGCAATGACACTGTTGCGGGTTAAGAAAGAAATTTTCTGCCATTCGGCATAAACGGATTCATACGCCTTTTTCGAACGTGCATTGAGCGCATCGAAATTCTTTTCAAAAAACAAAATAAAATCGGTGACCGCTTTGGTATCCTCATCGGCCTCATCTACAATTCCTTCTGGAGAATAGCTCATTTCAATATTAGCCGAAACCTGATGACTATTCGTGGCAAACATAAAATAACCACCGTTTTCTACCAGCATATCCAACTGCACCGACCGATAAAATTGATTGGTTCGGTTCAACTTGACAACCGTTGTTCCGCTCGCCCAGCGAATACGGAAATAATAATGACCGTCGGTTGATTTTTCAACCGTCAATGTGTAGTAATCTGCATCAATAAATGAGGGTTCATATGCCCCGACTGTCACCCATGTGCCGCCAAGCAGCATCAAAATATGAGTGCGGTTATCCGATGCGGTAGGACGGTTAATAAAGCGCAGTACCACGCCATTAGAAGTTGTGCAATTGTAATTTCCCTTTGCGTTTGGGGCAGTCAATAATCCCACCAATGTATCGCTACGTATGCTCTGCAATCCGGTTGCAATGCGAATAGAATACTTTTGTGGTTCTTCTATTTTTTTATTGTAAACAGCCTGTGCACCCGCCCTTAAAAGCAAGGTTGTATTTTCGGGATCCCCCGTATAAGAGCAACCGAATGGCAGTGAATAATTCCAATCTCCGCTGTAAGCCGCACTGTTTTTATCAACTATAATTACATTGTTGGCAAGGAATCCGTTTCGACCGCCAAGCGATACATGCGTCGCATGCCCATAGGTTTCCATGAATTGATCAAAACGCGTATAAAACGCCTGATCGCACCGATTGCTGTCGATAACCAAATACCAGTGACCATCTTCACTCTTTTCAAAGCCAAAGCAATGAGAAGAGGAAAGATCAAATCCGGAAATATTAGCAATATTTTCCGCCTCGCCCTTTGCATCAAAAAATGTCACCTTCAAAACTGAGCCGCTTGGACGCAGAATAAAAGCAATATTATCGCTTGCAGTTTGATTGAGCCGTTGTCCCTTCACCTGCGCCGAAAGACCTAACAAAGCAAACTGCCCGCTGCCACATCCCATACCGATCCAGTAAAGGTTATTGGCGGTCATATCATAAGCGGAGGTCGTGGTGGTGAATATGTCGCCGCTTACCTTGTCACGGGAATCCGCAAAGGTATAGCTCTCGGCAGCATTGCCGGTATAAGTGATTTCAGATTCTTTAGAGTACCAATCAAGTTCGGTGAGCTTAACCGCTTCCAGTTGTGTCTCGCAATCAGTCAAATGCTGTGCTACTATCGCCGGAATCAAAGAAGGATCGCTTAAACGGTTATACGCCTTACGAGCGGCAATAATGGCATTTTCGTCAGCGAGTGAGACTTCGGTCGCCTGCGGCAAATTTTCTATCAGTTGCGTCACTTCATACGCTTCTTGCACAGGCAGCAATTCTTCCTTCAGTGCTGACAAGATTACCAGTGTACTTGCACTGACAAAGCTCCGCATATAATCGTTCATTTGGGTGTAAATCGCATCAAATTCAGCAATGGCTTGGTTTCGCTCCGGATAATTGGAAACATCGATTGCGCCAAGCGCCGCCAAATCCGCCACCGATTTATCAAAATTTTCGGCAGTTTGTTTCATTTCCGCAAAGACGGGATCCAATTCGGGCAACCGATCCATCAATCCCTGTAATTTAGCAATGTCCTCTGCATCCATCTTGCTGCGCGAATCGCCGAGCTTGATATAATCAAGGTATGTATTGCAAATTTCTTCCTTCAACGCATCATCATATTGTTCTGCCATTTCTTCCGCGGTGGGAAGGGCGGCAATGCGGCTTTTTAAGGCAGCAATCTGTGCTTTCAGTTTTTCCTCACGCTTTGCGTATAAAAACATTTTACTGGCAAGCGCTGTGGAAAGTCCCTCGTCGGTAACCGCATAGCGGTAGGGCGAAGCGTCATATTGTGCGACAATTTTTTCGGCTTCCTCCAAATCATTCGGAACGGTCATCGCCAATGCGTCGGCTTCGGCAACGGCGGCAGCCACCTCCGGTCCATTGTCGGGCGTGACATGTATCTTCACCTTTGCAGTACCGACTGCTTGAGTATAAACACGAATGTATATCGGTCGATCCGCCAAAGAAGCAAAATCCTCCGAAACCTTATGTGAAGCCGCAGCGCTTGTGAGGTTGGGTCCCCAAATATGCAGATAAATTTTTCCTGTGTTGGCGTCTGTCTTAAACTGCCAGCTCCTCGCCGCACCTTGCGGATCATTAAAGAAATTATTATTCATTCCCGAAGCGGTGACAAAGTTTCCAAAATTATTATAATATCCCAAATGCACGCCGCCTTCACTTGTCAGCTTTACGGCGCAAAAGGAAATCTCGGTCCCGTCGGAAAAGGTAGGATCATTTGAAAAACTAAACTGAACCCAGTTTTGTGATGTCGAACTGTAATTTTCAAGAAAAGCCTCTACATAGAATACATCAGATTCCCCCGTTTCGGAATCGATAGTGGTCACGGGCGACATGACCGATGCGTAGGTGGCGTTGCTTGGCATAGTAATGCGATACGTGCCGGTTTCTTCGATAAATGCTGCGGAAGGACTTGTGGTTTTGGTCTGTGTGGTAGGATTGTTCGCATCGGCATATGTATCTGCCGCAACCGCCATGATGCCATCGGAAATAACACGGTCGGCTTTAAAACTGAATCCGTCAGTTGTGTTCATACTGGTGCAGGAAGCAAAAAAATGCAGAGAAATTCCGCTTTCCAGCGCTTCCAACGGAAAATGATTTTCCATTTTTACATATTCCCGCACTTCTTCCGAACAACCCTCGGCGTCCAGCACGATGTTATTCCATGTCATATACCAACTGCCGTTCTGTTTCACCGTGCCAATGGTCGATACGCGATTACGAGTATAATTCGCAGCGGTGGTTTTAATGCAAACCGACGTTCCTCCCACAATCACATAAAGCTTAACAGCATTTTCACTGGGTGAACCGTTCAGCCGTAAAAAATCAATGGAATTGTCACTGTCAAAATCAAGCGAATACGCACTGGTCAGACCGAAATGCGTCTGTGCGCCCGCCGCTTCACGGCAACGGAGCTGAAACTTTGTCGAAAGCGGATACACGGCGCCACTGACCAGCGAAAAAGCGGAAGAATCGGAATTGGGAGTATCGGTGGTCATGAAATAACGGCCGTCCCCATCGGTAGAAAGCGTATTATGCGCCGTATCACTTTTGACAATCCACTGAGAACCGTCAGACAATGTGACGGGTTTGGTCTGTTGTTCCGCACTGCTTATCAGCAAGGTCGGAACGACCATTCCGACAATTAAAATCAGCGTACAAGCCATGCAGAGCCATCTTTGCCACAGTTTCATGCTTTGAACTCCCTTTCAAATAATTTGGTGTTTTTGCCTTTGTCAAAAAAGAACCTTTTTTTTGATTGTATCACTTCAACGTTTAACTTGCAATATACAAAGAAATGGGAAGCAATTTTTGCATCATCTTCCGCAATTTTTGTCATAATGAAATTTGGCGCATTTCCTTGCAAAGTTCCCGAAAAAAATTGTACTGACATATTTTGAAAGCGCAGATGAAATATATGGCAATTTTATGTCTCTTTCATGATTTTTACTCTATTGGAATACTGTCATTGAAGCCCGGAAGATGAGAAATCTTGCTCACAGGTCAAGGCAATCGGACATATTTTTTCTTTACTTTCTCCTCTTTGTTGGAAAAAAGCCGTCATTTTGCACAAAAGAAGAAAAGCAACTAAAAAGGGAGGAACGACATATTCCTCCCCACTGCATATTATGATATGACAGTCCCGTCATGACGAGTACATTCAACAAACCGAATGTTTGCCTCATCATTGGTGCCGATCTGCAGCGTGCTGCTTTCCAACACGCAATTTTCAAACGAAATATCGTTTAAATGATAGCCGTTTGCGGATTTAGTGTTATAGGAATTTAAAATAATCGTCGCACCGACAGCTGACGCAATATCACAACGGATAAAATGAATATCTTGTGGAACAGGACCTTCCACATCGTCATAAAGATCAATCCACATCCTCATATTATAAAAGACTGTGTCTTCGACCGTTAAAGATCCTCTGAAACGGAAAGTTCCGCCGAAATCGCAGTTGCTTATCATAGAATCGGGAGCACAACGGTTTGTAAAGAATGCCAAAACATTTTCACCGGCACTCGTAAAGTTGCTTAATTGAGAATCAACCGTGATCACATTCACGCCGTCAGCCTGCTTAATAACCGAAGTAACCGTAACAGTTCCGCAGTCGGCGCCGGTACTGGTATCAATCACGCTTAGAGCGTCACCGGGTTGAATTGGATAGTAAAGCCCGGAACTTCGCTCTTGCCAAACCAGAGTAATTTGTTTCTGATCTGCGTCATAATCTGTGACGGTTAAGGTTGAAGAAGAAATATTGATCACATCGTCGTAATTTCCTGTAGCCGTACAGTCCGTCCATACAATCCTTGCGCGGTTGTCTTTACAATGCCAGGCATCACGCCAGCTTGTGAAATTCATATCGCGATCAAGGTCGTTATCCGCCGGGATAAAGTCTACATTATTGAACCGGACGGTCCCCTCGTTATTGGCGACAAACATGCCAAACCGGCAGCAGGAATTGATCTTGATATTCGCCATAGAAAAATCGGTGTTTGAAAGAATTGTAACCGCACGTTCATTGGTGGGAAGATGGGCGACTTTCGGCATTGGACAAATCAACCCGTATTCCTGAAGCGAATTTTTCAACCAACTTGCCGTGTTTTCGTCATCGGTATCAAACGTGACACGGAAGGTCCGTTTGTCGGTGTTAATCATCTGTATTTTGGTAATTAACATATGATAACGCGAATCCTGCTTGTTCAAAGCACCCCAATAGGAAATGCCGTTCGGTGGTGTATAAATTTCACCGTTTACAAGCCCGATATCACGGTCGGCAATCATCACCGCCGTTCCATTCGCAGCCGAAATCGACGAACAAACCGCTGAAAAAGCAGGTTTTTGGGCATAATCAAAGGTCAGCCCCTTAATTGCACATTTTTTTGTCGCAGCCACATACGCATAAGAAGCGGAGCTTCCCATTAAAATCGTACTGCCGTTTCCCTGTATCGTAATACCCTTTACACTTTCCAACTCGATCAAAGCATTGATATGATTCCCGATGGATGCCGCGTAATAAGTTTTGTTTTTCCCCATTTGAAGACTGGAACCCACTCCCGAGTGTTCCAAATCTGCTAAGGCGGACAGGATGGCGGCGCTATCATCTGTTACGCCGTCACCTGCTGCGCCGTAATTTTCCAAGTACAGCACACGTTGTTCGTATGCCGTATTGCTATATAAGCCTGCGTCCGCTTCTGTCTCAGCGGCGGTTATTTTTTTTTTACGATTTCTGCCAGAATCTTCTGCATGCGCACCAAATCCAGAATATTTTCGGAATCATCATGATAGAAGTCATAGCTTTCCACTGATTCGGTCACACCCAACAAAATCTGCCTTAAGGTTATCATGTGCGACGCATCGACATCTGCTAATTCATTTAAATAGTTGGCAATGGCATCCAATTCGTCGCCGGTTGTTATTGCGCCGGTCTGGCGGGCGGAGAAGTCCGCAATCGTGGCTTGCACTTCTGCAATGATATCGCTGTATGTCCACCAGTTAACCGTATCGGCATAGGCGGTTGCCACAACATCATCAACACTTGCCGCCAGTGTTTCCGCTTCACCGGTAAGGAAGGTCTCGGTCGCATTATCAAGCGCCGTCTGTGTGGAAAAGGCGGGATCGTCCTCTACCGAGTTAGTGATGGTAACAGTCGGCTCCGTGCCTGCCGCCCCCGTGATCTTTAAATAGATCGGTGCATCCATTAAGGAGGCAAAATTCGGAGCGCTTGCCGTCAGATCGTTGCCCGGAGTATAAAGACGCATTTTATAAGCACCGTCGCTTTCCACAAAGGAAATAGTGCGGGTAACGCTATTGCCGTAAAAGCCGGAGAACCGAGCCGTTCTCTCTCCCCCATTGTAATAGACCACCTGCGTAGCATTGGTGAACTGAATGATTGACACCGAAATGATATCATCACTCAGGAACAGCGGATCATTTGAAAACGCAAACCTGACCCACTGGTTGCCGCTCGCAGTCGCCATATTCGCCTTAATCGAGAATCCGTCGGGATTGATCGGCTCCGCAATCGTCACACTGCCGACGGACGGCACATCAAAGGTATAGGTGTTTGCACCGGCGCTTGTGGTTAAAGAAGAACTCGGAACATTCTTTTCCGCAATGCCTGACGAAATATTATTCTGATCGCTAAAACGATCCTGCACATCTAAAATCAGGTTATTTTCCACCGTCACGGTCGGGCGGAAATAGCCGTTGCCGTGCATGGACTTAGCGTAGGCAAAGAAGTGTACGCTGTAATTGTTGGCAAGGAAATCCGCATCAAAGTGATTTTCCAACTTTACGGCTTCTTGTACTGTTTCTGAATAACCACTTCCGTTTACCACATTGCCGTCAATCGTCATGTAGTAACTGCCGTTCTGTTTGGTCACGCCAACCTTCCAGATTCTGGTGCGGATTGTACTTGCCTGCGTATAGCAAGGTGTGGCAACACCGTCTACCAACACATGGAAAGTCGTGGTGGTACCGCTTAATGTACGGAACAACACAAAACTGTTGTTGGTGTTGCCTTCAAAAACGATATCATCGCCGGTATCATCGGCTACGAAGCCGAAACGCCCGGAATTATCAACCGTACCGAAATACTGCCCGACTTCATAGGTGCCCGAAACAATCGGATATTTATTTTGCGTCACAACACCCAAATAGGTATTTTTCGCACTTGCTGTTCCGATTAAGGTTGCCTTCAAAGCACTGTTATCACTGTCGGAGCTGAGGGTGACGGCGTCTGAATCATAGTCTACACGGTAAACCGTGCCGTCGGTGGTGCGGTAAAGACTGTTATCGGTGATGTTTTCAATTGCCGCCAAATAAGCTTCCAGGGTGGCGTAATTCTCCACAAAAGCCTTTGCATCGGCATCCAGCGCATCATAATCGGCGGCAATAGCTTCTACCGTGGCAATATCCTGATACAAAAGATCCTCAACGGCAATGCTCGCCGCCAAATTTTCAATGGCGGCATCTACTGCCGCAGCAGCCGCAATTTTCTCCGAATAGTATTGAACCTCTATCTGTGAGGCCGCGATTTCCGCGTCAGATGAAGCCGCATAGCGGTAGTCGCTTTCATAAAACGCGTCCGCAGTCGCTTTGGCGGCGTCGATATCCTCCGATGCAAGAGCCGCTACGGTCGTGCTGTTCAATGTATCCGCCGGGGTAACGGCGTTTCCATCCGAAAAAGTTCCCGATGCGAACTGCACTTTTGACGTTAATGTGATCCCGTCTGTATAGTTGCCTACTCTGACCCGCATATAAATTGGCTTCCCCACCTGCAAGGTCGTCGTCGACGGCGTTGTCCAGGTGCCGCCGTAGTTGCCGGTCATCATGTATATGCCGGTGATTCTTGTGCCGTCCGATACAAAGTGGCAATTATACCATGCGTTACCGTTTAAACAATTCAAGCACCCCTTGGTTTGACCGTTATACGCCACATGCGCGGTTGCGCCCGCAGAAGTGACATATATCATCGAAACGGTATCCATGGTAGCAAAGGTCGGGTCATTCGAAAAATCAAAATAGTGATAACGGTTGGCTGACGGCGTTGCCGACAACGTATTATTCAACATAAAGTTGTTAGAGGTTGTCGCGCCCTGTGGCACGGTGGCAACCGGTATGCCATAGCTTACCGACTCGCCTCCCGCGATCCCGGAAACAATGAAACGGCCCTGACATCCTTCCGGGGTGCTCCACTCGGCCGAAGGCGAACTGCTTTTGACCACCCACGAGGACGGCGTATTCCGGTCGCCCGTTACAGAATGGGAAACGGTGGTCGTATAATTCTCACGGTGTTTGTGGAAAATTAACCGCGTGCCTGGTGCATAAGCGTTTTCCGATTCCCCGATCAGCGAAACCGCCGTGCAGAAGAAATAAAGCATACCGTTATTCTCAAGCAACTCAAGCGGGAAATAGTTTTCCAACTTAACCGCCTCTTGCAACTCCGCGGCATACCCTGCCGCATTCAGTACATTTCCTCTATAAGAAACATAGTAGCTGTCGTTTTGCTTTACAATCGTAATATTTGCCAGATTCGCACGGGTCGCAGTGAAATTGGCAATTTCCGCCGTGCCGCCGTTATACGCCAAGTACACTTTTGTCTTGTTGCTGCCGGCGTCTTCTCTGTAAAATACAATTTTCCCATAATCCGCCGTTGTTCCGCGAAGATTATCCAATGAGTAATTTATGGAGTATCCGAATGTCGGAACACTACCGACATAGTTGCAGGAAAGCTCAACCTCATCACTCACTGACACAGGCTCCGCAGGCATGACCGCGAAGTTAGAGTTTGCACTTCTGGATGTTCCGGGTGTGATTCTATAATCACCCCATACACCGTCGCTTATACACATCT
>LXOW01325972.1_pt1 | contig 27393 bp, 21 predicted proteins | sample 1368591 | NCBI WGS metagenome assembly LXOW01 (sample SAMN04884650, study PRJNA319009) | bovine gut metagenome | isolation source: Cow rumen | host: Bos taurus | place: Italy: Legnaro (PD) | collected 2014-07-09
GCGGGTGTGTTGTAATTGGTAGCCAAGCGGGACTTAGGATCCCGTGCCGCAAGGCGTAAGGGTTCGAGCCCCTTCACCCGCACGAAAAAGACCGGAATCTTTCCGGTCTTTTTCGTTATTCCTTTCAGCGTCTTTCGCGGGAGAGCAGGTGATCCGGATTCGCGAGGCCGTAGGCGGATATGCGAAAAATGATTTTGATTCTCCGCTTAAAAATGATAAATTTGCGAGATATAATGTAAAGAACGATAGAACATGAGACGACTGTTCCTGACCCTCCTTTGTGCTTTTGTTTCCCTGTCCGTGCTTGCGCAGTCCGCAAGCCTCCTGTCGATGGCCCGCGGTGAGCTGGCCCGCCGGGGTCTCGCCGAGACCGAGGTCCGTGCCCGTCTGCTGCAGAACGGGATCGACGTGGACAACATCCCGCCCAGCGAGTATGCTGCCTATCAGGACCGCGTGATCGCCATCCTGGAGCAGATGCAGGCGGAGAAGGCCAATGCCCAGAACCAGGCGTTCGTGCTCGCGAACGAAGTGCCCTATACGGAGGTCGGTGAGACGACTGCGGGCGAAGCCCTCGCGGAGCAGGAGATCGAGAAGAAGAAGGGCGAAGTCCGGGACTCCGTCGCCATGGCGAACGAGATCTACGGCCACGGCATCTTCGCCGGCCAGTCCATGGAAATCTTCCGCACCACCGACGGCGCGCAGGCGCCGGATACCTATATCCTGGGCGAGGGAGACGAAGTGCATGTCTCCATCTTCGGTTCCTCCCAGACGGACATTCACCAGCGCATCGGTGAGGACGGATCGATCCATCCTGCCGGCGCCGCCCGCATCTTCCTGAAGGGCATGACCCTGGCGCAGGCCCGCGAGGCCGTGCGCAAGGCGCTGGCGAGCTACTATTCCTTCCGTCCCGACCAGATCGCCGTGACGATCACCACCGCGCGCACGGTCTCGGTGAGCCTCTACGGTGAAGTGAAAACGCAGGGCGGCTACACGATGAGCGCCCTCAATACCGCCTTCAACGCCCTGGCGGCGGCCGGCGGCCCGACGGAGATCGGTTCCGTCCGTAACATCCAGCGCTCCCGTGGCGGGAAGACCTCCCGTCTGGATCTCTATGCCTATATGACTTCCCCGAACGCCGGGGTGCAGTACGACCTGCAGAACAACGACGTGCTCTTCATCCCCGTGGCCCAGAAGGTCGTCCGGATCGAGGGCGCCGTCTATCGCCCGATGCGTTACGAGATGCTGGAAGGGGAGACCCTCGTGGACCTGATCCAGTTCGCCGGCGGCCTGACCGACAACGCCTACCGTGAGTTCGTGCAGATCGAGCGCTATATCGGCGGCGAAAAGAAATATCTGGAATTCAACCTGGCGAACGTGATGCAGGGCTCCCAGATCATCACCCTCGAAGCGGGCGATGTCGTGCGGATCCGCAAAGCCACCGAACCGCTGGAGAACTTCGTCAGCATCCAGGGCGATGTCTATTATCCGGGCAACTATGACCTGGAGCGGAACTACAGCCTGAAGGCCCTGCTCGAGAACGCCAAGCCGCGCTATACGGCCCGCACCGACTACGTCTTCGTGCAGCGCTCCCGCGTGGACGAGACCGTGGAGATCCTCACGGTTCCCTTCCCGGGCGAGAACGGCAACCCGGACTTCATCCTGCAGAAGCGGGATACCGTGCGGGTGATGGCCCTGACCGACTACCGCGACGTGGCGACGATCGCCGTCAGCGGCCACGTGCGTGAGCCGTTCTCCCGTCCCTTCGCCGTGAACGACAAGATGACGGTCCGCGAGGCCATCGAATTCGCCGGCGGCCTGAAGCCCGGCATCGCGCCGGTCGGCTATATCTTCCGCACGGATATCTACCAGCCCGGCAAGACCGAGTACATTCCCGTCAACCTGACGACGGACCTGGGCATGCCCCTGCGCGCAGGCGATACGCTCAATATCTACGACAGCAGTACCTACACCAATATCGGCGAGGTCCGGATCAGCGGCGCGGTGAAGAACCCCGTCGGCGTGGCCTTCGACGCATCCCTGAACCTGCACGACCTGATCATGATGGCCGGCGGCTTCGAGGTGGGCGCCGCCTACAACCGCGTGGAGGTGTTCCGCGTGAACATTTCCCAGACGGAGACGGTGCAGTATGACCAGCTGACCCTGAGTGTGGATGACAGCTACAACCTGGTGGACGGCGATTTCCAACTGCAGCCTTATGACCACGTGATCGTGCGTATGACGCCGTCCTTCGGCATGTCCCGCACCGTGGAAGTCAACGGCCGTGTCAAGTATCCGGGCGTGTATGTGCTCGAAGACGGCCGCACCCAGCTTTCCGACATCCTTAAGCTGGCCGGCGGTATGCTCGATGACGCCGATCCTTATGTGACGCTGTTCCGTACCTTCAACAACCGCGGTCCGATCAGCCTGAACCTGAACCAGGTCCGCATGAACGGCCGGACGATCAATTCCAACCCGATCCTGATGGAAGGCGACGTGATCAACGTCGTCCGCCAGGAGAACACCGTGACCATCCGCGAGACGGGTACCCGCATGGCCCAGTACGTGACGGATCAGTTCTCTTCCACCCAGAAGAGCGTAGTCTATCAGGGCGGGCACAATGCCGCCTGGTACATCCGGCACTATGCCGGCGGCTTCGACAAGTACGCCGATCGCAAGAGCGTGACGGTCACCATGCCCAACAACCAGACGGAATCGACCACGAAATTCCTGTTCTTCAATGTCTATCCGAAGGTCGAACCGGGCAGCACGATCGCGCTGAAGATGGATCCGGAGAAGCAGCAGAAAGCCCTGGAACCGAAGGAGAAGGTCAACTGGGATTCCATGTTCAGCCGCCTGCTGTCTACGGTGACCTCCGTCAGTACCATCATCCTGCTCATCGAACGCATGTCGAAGTAACAACCGTATCGCGCCTATGCAAGAGAATCTCCAGAACGTCCCTCCCGTGCAGGAGGACAGTTTCGACTACGTAGCCCTGCTGAAGGGCCTGTGGGCGGGTCGGAAGACCATCATCATCACGTTCTGCGTGTTCGTGGTCCTGGGCCTCGTCGCTGCGCTGACCATGAAGCGGACCTACTCCGTGACCACGGTGATGTTCCCGCAGCTGTCCAGCAAATCGAATTCCTCGCTGAGCAGCCTGGCCTCGCTGGCCGGCGTCAACCTCAATCAGTCCACTGCCGGAGAGATCCCGGCCCTGGCGTATCCGCAGATCGTCAACAGCGTGCCGTATCGACTGGAACTGATCCACACGCCGCTCCACTACGAGAAGGTCGCCCAGCCCGTGAGCATGCTGGAGTATGCGACGGAATATGCCCGTCCCAGCGTCTTCGGCGTGGTCAAGAAATACACCATCGGCCTTCCCGGCGTGATCCTGGGCGCCCTGCGCAAGGAGAAGGAACTCTCGCTCCCGGCGGATGCCGGCGAGGAGGGCGAGAAGCCGCTGGTCCTAACCAAAGACGAGCAGAAGGTGCTGGAGAGCCTCTCCCAGTGCATCTCGCTGTCCATGGATAAAAAGGAGGGCTACCTGACGCTCTCCGTCATCGGGTCGGAACCCCTGCAGACGGCCGAGCTGGCGCTGAAGGCGCAGCAGCTCCTGCAGGAGGAAGTGACGCGTCTGGGCACCGAAAAGGCCCAGAGCGAGCTGGAATACATCCAGGCGCGCTACGAGGAGATCAAGGCCGAAGCCGAGTCCTACCAGACCGCCCTGGCGGCTGCGACGGACCGCTCGCAGGACCTGGCCTCGAACCGTTCCCGCATCGCCCGGGACCGCATCCAGAGCAAGTACACGCTGGCCAACTCCATCTACAACGATATGGCACGCCAGCTGGAAATGGCCAAGATGCAGGTCAAGAAAGACACCCCGGTCTACACCATCCTGCAGCCGGTGGTCGTCCCGTCCAAACCGTCGAACAGTCGCGCGAAGACGCTGGCCATGTGGATTTTCATGGGCATCGTCGTGGGTTGCGGTATCGTGATGGTGAAGATGTACTACCCGAAGGTGAAGGAGAAATTCACCGCCGTCGCCTAAGGGTCGATCTGGGAATCCTTTAATCCCAAGAAATAGAGAATACCGTCGAGTCCGATCGAGGTGATGTTCTGCTGAGCATTCGCCTGGACCTTGGGCTTGGCGTGGTATGCGATGCCCAGACCGGCGAGCGAGAGCATCGGCAGGTCGTTGGCGCCGTCGCCCACGGCCACGGACTGCGCGAGGTTGATGTTCTCCACCTGGCAGAGCAGGCGCAGGAGCTCCGCCTTGCGGCGGCCGTCCACCACATCGCCGATGTAGCGTCCCGTGAGCTTGCCGTCCTCGATCTCCAGCTCGTTGGCGTAGACGTAGTCGAAGCCGAACTTCTGCTGGAGGTATTTGCCGAAGTAGGTGAATCCGCCGGAGAGGATGGCGGTCTTGTAGCCCACCATCTTGAGAATCTTCATCATCCGCTCCAGGCCCTCGTTGAAGGGGAGGGCCTGGGCGATTTCCTCCATCACACTGACGTCCAGGCCCTTGAGCAGGGCCACGCGGCGCGTGAAGCTCTCCGTGAAGTCGATCTCGCCGCGCATGGCCTGCGCGGTGATCGCCTTCACCTGTTCGCCCACGCCCGCCCGGGCCGCCAGTTCGTCGATGCACTCGGTGTGCACGAGGGTGGAGTCCATATCGAAGCAGATGAGCCGGCGGGAACGCCGGTAGATGTCGTCTTTCTGGAAGGAGATGTCCAGGCCGCTCTTCGGCAGGCTCAGCAGGGCCTTCTGCATCGCGCTGCGCTCCTCGTCGCTGAGCGAGCCGCGCACGGAAATCTCGATGCAGGCCTTGGCCGCGCGCTCGTCCACGCCCTCGAGGGGCGGACGGCCGGTCAGACGCCGGATGGCGTCGATGTTGAGCCCGAAGCGGAAGATCACCGCCGTCACGTCNNCCCAGCAGGGTCACGATGTAGCGGTTCTTGCCCTGGCGGGCCACCCACGCGTCGTAGGCCTCGCGCTCGATGGGCGTGAAGCGGATCTGCACGCCCAGCTCGGAGGCCTTGAAGAGCAGCTCCTTCATGATGAAGCCGGATTTCTCCTGGGTCGTCAGGAAGAGGATGCCCAGGGCCAGCGATTTGTGGATGTTCTCCTGGCCGATGTCCAGGATCGTGGCGTCGTACTGCGCCAGGATCGAGGTGAGGGCCGTGGTCAAGCCGGGCTTGTCCTCGCCGGAGATGTTGACTTGGATGATCTCGATCATATCCTATTGAAACTTACAGGCCGAGCTGCTTGAAGAAGTCGTTGCCCTTGTCGTCCACGAGGATGAAGGCAGGGAAGTCCTCGACCTTGATCTTCCAGATGGCCTCCATGCCGAGTTCGGGATACTCCACGCACTCGATGCTCTTGATGTTGTTCTGGGCCAGGATGGCGGCGGGGCCGCCGATGGAGCCGAGGTAGAAGCCGCCGTGCTTCTTGCAGGCGTCGGTGACGCACTGGGCGCGGTTGCCCTTGGCGAGCATGATCATCGAGCCGCCGTGGTCCTGGAACTCGTCCACGTACGGGTCCATACGGCCGGCCGTGGTCGGGCCCATCGAGCCGCAGGCCATGCCTGCCGGCGTCTTGGCGGGACCGGCGTAGTAGATCGGGTGGTCCTTGAGGTACTGGGGCATCTCTTCGCCGGCGTCCAGGCGCGCCTTGATCTTGGCGTGCGCGATGTCGCGGCCCACGATGATGGTGCCGTTGAGGCTCAGGCGGGTGCTGACCGGGTATTTGGTGAGCTCGGCGAGGATGTCCTTCATCGGCTGGTCGAGGTTGATCTTGACGGCCTCGCCTTCGCCGGCGCGGCGCAGCTCCTCGGGGATCAGCTCGTAGGGCTTGTCGTCCATCTTCTCGATCCAGATGCCGTCGGCGTTGATCTTCGCCTTGATGTTGCGGTCTGCGGAGCAGCTCACGCCCAGGCCGATCGGGCAGCTGGCGCCGTGGCGGGGCAGGCGGACGACGCGCACGTCGTGGGCCATGTACTTGCCGCCGAACTGCGCGCCGAGGCCGATCTTGCGGGTCTCCTCGAGCAGCTGGGCCTCCAGCTCGACGTCGCGGAAGGCGCGGCCGGTCTCGTCGCCCGTGGTGGGCAGGCCGTCATAGTAGTGGGTGGAGGCGAGCTTCACCGTCAGGAGGTTCTTCTCGGCGGAGGTGCCGCCGATGACGATGGCGATGTGGTAGGGCGGGCAGGCCGCCGTGCCCAGCGAGCGCATCTTCTCCACGAGGAAGGGCACGAGCGTGCCGGGGTTCTGGATGCGGGCCTTGGTCTCCTGATAGAGATAGGTCTTGTTGGCCGAGCCGCCGCCCTTGGTCACGCAGAGGAAGCGGTATTCCGCGCCCTCGGCGGCCTCGATGTCGATCTGGGCCGGGAGGTTGCACTTGGTGTTGACTTCCTTGTACATGTCCAGCGGCGCGTTCTGGCTGTAGCGGAGGTTCTCCTCCGTGTAGGTCTTGAAGACGCCCAGGCTCAGGGCTTCCTCGTCGCAGAAGCCGGTCCAGACCTGCTGGCCCTTCTCGCCGTGGATGATGGCGGTGCCGGTGTCCTGGCAGAGCGGGAGCTTGCCCTTGGCGGCCACTTCCGCGTTGCGCAGGAAGGTCAGCGCCACGTACTTGTCGTTCTCGGAGGCCTCGGGATCGCGGAGGATCTTCGCCACCTGCTCGTTGTGCGAGCGGCGCAGCAGGAAGCTCACGTCGCGGAAGGCGGTGTTGGCCATCACGGTGAGGCCTTCTTTCTGGATCTTGAGGATCTTGTGGCCCTCGAAGTCGGCGGTGGAGACATACTGCTCGGAGCCGGGAATCTTGTAGTACTCAGTCGGGTCTGCGCCCAGCTGGAACATCGGTGCGTATTTGAACTCGGTCATATCGTTAGTTGTGCATTAAGAATTCTTTCATGAAGGCGTTGAGGTCGCCGTCCAGGACGCCCTGCGTGTCGGCGGTCTCCCAGCCGGTGCGCAGGTCCTTGACCATCTTGTAGGGGTGCAGGACGTAGGAGCGGATCTGCGAGCCCCATTCGATCTTGTTCTTCTGGCCCTCGAGCTCGGCCTGCTTCTCCTGGCGCTTCTTGAGCTCGATGTCGTAGAGGCGGGACTTGAGGATGAGCAGGGCCCGCTGGCGGTTGTCCTGCTGGCTGCGGGTCTCGGTGTTCTCGACCGTGATGCCGGTCGGGAGGTGCCGCACGCGCACGCCGGTCTCCACCTTGTTGACGTTCTGGCCGCCGTGGCCGCCGGAACGGAAGGTGTCCCACTCGATGTCGCCGGGATTGATCTCGATGTTGATGCTGTCGTCCACGAGGGGATAGACGAATACGGAGCTGAAGGTGGTCTGGCGCTTGCCCTGGGCGTTGAACGGGGAGATGCGCACCAGACGGTGCACGCCGGACTCGGCCTTGAGGTAGCCGTAGGCGTAGTCGCCCTCGTACTGGATGGTGCAGGACTTGATGCCGGTCTCGTCGCCTTCGATCTCCTCGGTGACGGTCATCTTGTAGCCGTTGCGCTCGCCCCAGCGCATGTACATGCGCATCAGCATCGCGCTCCAGTCGTTGGCCTCGGTGCCGCCGGCACCGGAGTTGATGGTGAGCACGGCGCCGAGGTTGTCGCCCTCCGCGCCCAGCATATTCTTGAGTTCGAGATCTTCGATCAGGCTGCCGGCCTGCCGGTAGGTGGCGTCGATGTCCTCGCCCTCCGGATCCAGCTCCTGCAGGACTTCCAGGTCATCGACGGCGGAGGCCGCCTTGTCGTAGGCGCTGACCCAGGCTTTCAGGCCGCTGAGGCCCTTGAGGAAGGTCTCGGCCGCCTTGGGGTCGTTCCAGAAGTCCGGCGCCTGGCTCTGCTGCTCTTTCTCCGCTACTTCCGCCCGCTTCTTCTCGATGGCCAGGCATTCCCGGAGCGTCCGGAGGCGCTCCTGCAAATCCTTTATCTGCTCTTGTGTAATCATATAGATTACAAAGATAGCAAATCTTCACGAATTCTACTCCTTGTAGAGACCCTCGCGCGAAAGGAGGTGGTTCAGATTGGCCAGGCCGTAGGCCGTGACCGCATTGACGACGGCGGAGTGCTCGAGGTAGGCGGGGATGAGCTGGTCGAAGAGGTCGTCCTCCGTGTGCCAGATGTCCCGGTAGTTGAAGTCGAGCCCGAAGATGTCGGTCTCGCGGAAGGAGATGGCCGGGATGCCGTTCATCGCGAAATATGCGTGGTCGGAACCGCCCGCGCTCGTGGGCCGGGCCTGCGGCTCGCCCTCGCGCCGGTTCACGGCGAAGGGAATCTCGGGGTTGTAGTCCGCGAGCGGCTGGCAGACCTGGACGAAGTCGTCGTACATCGCCGGGGGAACGGTGACGGACGTGCAGGCCAGGGGGCCGCCGTCGCGGTTGAAGTAATTGGAAATCTTATTCCAGGGAACGGTCTTGTTCTCCACGAAATACTTCGAGCCGAGCAGGCCGTATTCCTCGCCCGTCCAGATGCAGAACATGATGGAGCGCCTGGGCTTGGCACCGGCCGCTGCGAGCAGGCGCGCGGCCTCCATCGTCACGCACACGCCCTGGCCGTCGTCCACCGCGCCGGTGGCGATGTCGTAGGCGTCCAGGTGGCCGCCCAGCAGCACATACTCGTCCGGGCGCTGCGTGCCCTTGATGACGGCGAGGATGTTGTGGAACTTCATCGGGCCGGGGAAGAAATGGTTGCGGATATCGAATTCCAGCAGGAAATCCTGCCGGTCGACGGTCTTCTGCCGGATGATCGCGAACTGGTGCTCGTCAAGCAGGATGTCGCAAGTGGTGGGCAGCGTGTCCATCGTCAGCTCGAAGCACTGGGCGCGGTTGTAGAGCACCTGCATCGGCAGTTGGGCGGGGCGGATGAATCCGAGCACGCCGGCTTCCACCATCTGGCGGTACATCGGCACCTGGACGTCCTTGTCGCCCGCAGCCAGTTTGGCGGCGCGGGTGGAGTCCGCCTTGGCGCTGGCGTCGAGCGCGAGCCCATTGGTCGGACCCGTCTCGATCAGCACCCAGGCGCCCTTGAGGGCCCCTTTGACGCGGTCGAATTCCCGCTGGTTCTTCGGCTCCAGCAGCACGGGGCCCTTCTGCGGGCCGCAGGTGCCGGCCGTGTAGGCGGGCGTACCGAAATGCAGGGTCATGCCGTCCTCGGAGAGCATGCGGCCGGACCAGGGACCGCGGTCGAAGCCGACGCCGATGGTGACGGCCTCCTGCACGGTGACCTCCAGGCCCCAGGAGCGGAACTGCTCCGCGACCCAGTCTTCGGCGTGGTTGAGCATATGCGTGCCCACCAGGCGGCCGCCGATGTTTCGGGCCAGGTATTCGGCGTGCTGCATGGTTCGGTTGTCCGTGCGGCCCAGTTCAAGGACCTTTTTGGTGACTTTGTCCTGGGCGTTCAGGCTCAGGACCGTCAGGAACACGGCGATCAGGGAGAGGACGGAATGTTTCATGGATATGACGGTTAAAGATTGGCAGCGAGGGTGTGGAGGGCCGTCGGGTCGCCGGAGGACAGCAGCGTTACTCTGGGAGATTCGCCGGTCAAGCCGGCGAATGACGGTTGATGCGGGATGTTGTGCTGATCGAGTACTCTGAGCACCTGCTGGGCGACGGCGGGGGCGGGGTCGATGACGCGGACGTCCGGGCCGGCGATGCGCTGGATGACGGGCAGCAGGAAGGGGTAGTGCGTGCAGCCGAGCACGATGGTGTCGGCGCCGGCGTCCAGCAGCGGCTGCAGGCTCGCCCGCACGACGCGCTCCGTCTCCGGACCGTCCAGCTCGCCACGCTCGACGAGCTGCACGAAACCTTCGCCGACGTGCTCCTCGATGCGGACTTCGTCCTGGAACTGCTCCTTGGTATTGAGATACTTGGACGCCTTGAGGGTGCCGGCGGTGGCGAGCACGCCGATCACGCCGCTGCGCGTGCCGAGGGCGGCCGGCTTCACCGCTGGCTCCATCCCGATGAAGGGAACGTCGAACTCCGCGCGCAGGGTCGCGATGGCGGCGCCGGTGGCCGTGTTGCAGGCCACGACGACCGCTTCCGCGCCCTTGTCCAGCAGCAGGCGCGTGATGACGCGCGCGCGCTCCTGGATGTACTCCGGGCTCTTCTCCCCGTAGGGACAGTGGGCGTTGTCGGAGTAGTAGATATAACGTTCGGAAGGGAGGACCTTCCGTATTTCACGCAATACTGAAAGTCCTCCCGAACCGGAATCGAATATGCCGATCGTAGCCACTACAGCGATTCGTACAGGTCGTATTTCTGGGCCAGGGAGCCGGTCATCTGGCCGAGCACCTCGAAGTAGGGCGATCCGTCGATGATGGTGAGCTTGTACAAGGTGTCGTCCACCTTGTAGTACTCCTCACCGTCGAGGGTGACCGTTTCGTAGTCGTCGGGCAACTCATCGACCAGGGCGCCGGCGGGTGGGACGATGGTCACGTACTTGCCGTTCGCGTCTTTGGTGAAGAACACGCCGTCCTGGTAGAAGTACTCCATGCCGGCGTCGGCGTAGCTCTGGACCAGGCCCAGGCGGTCGGCTTCCTTGTAGGACTTGGCGGCGCGCTCGCTGTTCAGGGCGATGTCCGCGTTCTGCCGGGCGATCGTGGCGTTGTTGGCCGCGATGGTCGCGTTCTGGCTGGCGATGGTCTGCGCGTTCTCATTGATCGTACGATAGGTGTTGGCCACATCGTAGTAGAAGGCGAAGTTGCAGGCCGTATAGATGATGTTGTCCAGCACGGCGTCGACGATGACCCCGAACGGCGGACGGCTCACGTAGTAGTATCCGCGGTAGTAGCGGTAGTAGATGCCGTCGAGCAGGTAGTACGGGACCCCGGCATACACCACGCGGGTGTAGCGGCTCGGTAGGTAGGAGACGCGGTAGCCGAAGTAGTGGTGACCGCCGTCCCAGAAGCGGACGGCACGTCCGTACGGCATCGGGTCGCGGCGACGCGGCGGAATACGCTCCATGTTGTGGCCGGGGCCCGGGTGCATCTTGATGTGGTGCGGCTCGCGGCCGCCCTCGAAGTTGCGCGGGGTGCCCGGGCGTTCGCGGACGGTGCGCGGTGCGTCAGGTCGCACGCTCATGCCCGGCTGGGGCTGGTTGCGGTTGACGCTGCCGCCCGGCTGGTTCGGACGCTGGCGGTTCTGCGGCTGCTCGCGGCGCGGCTCAGCCTTGCGGGCCTGGTTGCTGTTGCGCGGCGGCTGCTGCTGGGCGCGGGGCTGCTCTTTGTGCTGCGGCGGCTGGGGCTGGGCCTTCGGCTGGGAAGGTGCCTTCGGCTGCTGCTGAGCCTTGGGAGTCTGCTGCTGCGCCTGAGGACGCGGCTGGGAATTGGAGCGCTGCGGCGCCGTGCGCTGAGGTTGCGCGTGCTGCTGCGGCTGGGCGGTGCTATGGGAAGGCTGGGCGCTGCGGTTCACGGAACCGAGACCCTTGGTATTGCCGGACTGAGCGGCGCTTCTGTTCTGGGAAGCAGGTGCGGACATCGAAGAGGAAGGACGGGTGCCGCCGTTATTGCGGGCATTGCCGCCGCCCGATCCACTGCGGGAATTGCTGCCGCCCCTGGTCTGAGCGTCTACGGGGACCGCGATCATAGCCGCTGCGGCTACTGCGATCAGGGAGAGTGTGGTCAAGCGTTTCATAATCGTGTGATTTTAGTATAAGTAATACTGCTTGGACAAGGCTTTGAAAGCGGGAACGTCCGCGGACCAGAAGTCTGCGATGTCCGAGACTTTCATCGTCTGTCCAAACGTATTACTGACAAAATCAGTGCCGCAAACTTTATTGAACATGGAAAGCCTGTCTGAGGCCCCTGCAATGGGGTTTTTCCGGTACAGTTCCCAGACGGCCTGCATCACGTAGAACTGGGTGAGGGTGAGCGTCGCGGCTTCGTAGTCGGTGTAGTAGTACTGGACGCCGTGGATGAGTTTTCCGGCCAGGCGGCCGGAAATGGGCTGGTAGTGGATGGTGCGCCAGGCCACGCCCGGCACGTGGTAGCTGTCCAGCTTCGCCTTCAGCTCGTCGGCGTCGACCCATTCTTCCGCGAAGGTCGCGAAGGGGAGGGTGTAGCCGATGCCGATGTTGAGGTAGTTGTACATTTCGCCGCAGAGGCCGGCGGAAGGGTAGCAGATGGCCGTCTCGGCGTAGGGGATGTTCGGCGAGGGGAGGATCCAGGGGAGCCCCGTGTCGGCAAAGAGCATGTCGCGCGTCCAGCCCTCCATCGGGATGACGGTCAGCTTGCATTTCAGCGGCGCGGCCTTGCCGTTCTGGCCGCGGTTGAGGCCCTCCTCGTTGATGAGCTTCGCGAGCTCACCGACCGTGAGACCATAGATATAGGGAATCTTGTACTGGCTGACGAAGGAATGGAATCCGTCGCGCACGAGCGGCCCTTCGACCTTGCGGCCGCCCAGCGGATTCGGGCGGTCGAGCACCATCACGGGGATGCCCAGCTCGGCGCAGGTGCGCATCACCAGGCCCAGCGTGGAGATGAAGGTATAGGAACGGCTGCCCACGTCCTGGATGTCATAGACCATGATGTCCACGCCCTGGAGCATTTCTTTCGTAGGCTGGCGCGTGCTGCCGTAGAGGGAGTGCACCGGCAGGCCGGTGTGTTCGTCCTTGCCGGACTCGACCTTGCCGCCGGCATAGATGTCGCCGCGCACGCCGTGCTCCGGCGCATAGAGCGCGACCAGCTGGACGCCCGGCGCCTCGAAGAGGATGTCGATCGTGGAGCGCAGCTCGCTGTCCACGCCCGAGGGGTTGGTGACCAGGCCGACGCGCTTGCCTTCCAGGCCCGCGAAGCCGCGGTCCCGCAGGACTTCGATGCCCGGCTTGACTTTCGGGGCCGGCGCCGGAGCGGCGTTGGCGCAGGCGGCTAGGACAAACAGCGCCGCCGCGCAAAGAAGGTGACGGTAATGGTGGCGAGACAACATAGCATGACAACGATAAAGAATCCGACATAGCCGAGGGCTTCCTGCATCCAGCCTGCGAACAGGCCCGGGACCATCATCGACAGGGCCATGAAGGCCGTGCAGATGGCGTAGTGCGAGGTCTTGAAGTTCCCTTCGGAGAATTGCATCATGTAGAGCATGTACGCCGTGAAGCCGAAGCCGTAGCCGAACTGATCGAAGGCGACCAGTACGAAGATGCTCCACAGCGCGGTGGGTTGCACGAGGGCGAGGATGAGGTACACGGCGCAGGGCAGCGCGAGGGCCATGGACATCGGCCACATTGATTTGCGCAGGCCGTGTTTCGCGGCGAACAGGCCGCCGAGAATGCCGCCCACGGTCAGGGCGATGACGCCCACGGTACCATAGACGAGGCCGCTCTGGGCGGTGCTCAGCCCCAGGCCGCCGTCCTCGACGGGATCCAGCAGGAAGGGGGTCAGCATCTTGACGGAGAATGCCTCCGGGAGGCGGTAAAGCAGCATGAACACGATCGCCAGCCACACGCCCGGTTTTTTAAAGAATGTCACCCAGGCCTGTCCGAATTCTCTGAGAACGTCGGCGCCGGACGGCAGCGGCCCTTCCTCCGCTATCGAACTGCGCTCCGCTTGTTCGACCCTACCCGGGAAAACAGCTGCGGAAGGGCCCTGCCGCTCCGGCGACTCGACTTTCGGCAAGAAACGCCAATGCCAGAGTGTGATGAGCGCGAAGAGCACGGCGGAGGCGAGCAATGTGATGCTCCAGGCCCGCGGAATGACGCCCAGCCGCTCCTCGAGCACGCCCGCCAGCACCACGATCACACCCTGCCCGAAGACCGAGGCGATGCGGTAGAAGGTGCTGCGGATGCCCACGAAGGTGGCCTGCTGCTTCTGCTCCAGGGCGATCATATAGAATCCGTCCGCGGCGATGTCGTGCGTCGCGGAAGCGAAGGCGATGACATAGAAGATGACCAGCGACCAGCCGAACACGTCCGGGCTGACGCTCAGGGCCAGGGCCGCAAAGCCTGCGGTGCACAGGAGCTGCATCAGCACGATCCACCAGCGCTTGGTGCGGATGATGTCCACGAAGGGGCTCCACAGGGGCTTGATGACCCAGGGCAGGTAGAGCAGGGAGGTGTACATGGCCAGGTCGCCGTTCGGCATGCCCAGGCGCTTGAACATCGTCACGGAGATCACGTTGACGATGAAATAGGGGATGCCTTCGGCGAAATAGAGCGTGGGCACCCACCACCAGGGGGAGCGTTTGTTATTCGACATCAGTGCCGGGATAATAATGTTGAAGGATCTGTCTGTATTCGAAGCCGCGGGCGGCCATCACGGCGGCGCCGATCTGGCAGAGGCCGACGCCGTGGCCCCACCCGCGTCCGCGGAGGACCCAGGCGCCGCCCGGGTCGCGCGACACCTCGAAAGCGGAGCTCTTGAGGTGCGACGTGCTCAGGGCGCGGCGGATCTTCAGTTCTTTGCCGACGGTCTCCGTGCGCTTGCTGCCCACGATGCGGAGGTATTTGATGCGGCCGGACGGGCCGCGCTCGATGGGCTCCAGCGCCTGGATCTCGCCGAAATCGATGCCGGTGCGCTCGCGCACCAGGGCGGCGAGCTCGGCGGCGTCGTAGCGCACGGTCCAGTCGTGGAAGTCCTTGGTCTGCTGGTCGTAGTCGTTGAGGACCTGCGAGAGGATCTCGTCGTTCTCGCAGTCGCACCAGGGGTCGTCGACGCACTGCAGGTAGGGGTAGTCGATGTCTTCCCAGCAGGTGCTGAAGAGCTCGGTCTTGCCGCCGCAGCATTTGGAATAGCGGGTGTCGCAGAGCTGCCCTTTATAGCGGAGCACCTGGCCCCAGGTCTCGTCGATGACGGTGCGGACGCGTTCGCCCGCGGCCATCGTAAGTCCTTGATATCTTTGGCAATGGTCATCGGCGCACACATCGAAATTGTCGTGCGCGGAATGATCTTCCATGCGCGCCATCAGCCAGCTGCGGGAGATGACGGCGTGGGCCTTGAGCAGGTCGACGGAGGCGCTGGATTTCATCTCGGAGGAGATGACGCTCAGCAGATAGTCTTCCATGCCCACGAGGTTGACCGCTCGGATCTTGTCGCCTTCGACGATGAATTTCAGGCCGCCGGCGAATTTGAGCGTGCGCTTCTGCTGCCAGTGGAAGTCGATGCCGATCACGACGTCGTGCAGGATGAAGGACGGCTCGGCGAAGCGCGTCGAGCGGGTGATGGAGTCGAAGAAGAGTTCGTCGTAGAGCGCGCCGTTGTAGGCGATGCGGCCCTCGCTGTAGCGCACGCGCTGCGGGCCGGCTCCGTCGGAGATGATTTCGAAGCAGATTTCGTTTGCGGCGAGGATGCCCACGGCCACGCGGGGTTGGGTGCGCGTCAGGCGCCATTCGATCATTTCCTGCTCGCGGGCAGGGATCGTCACCTCGTCGAGGATGGCCTCCAGCAGCGCGGGGGTGGCTTTTTCGAAGTCTTCCCGGAAGGGGGTCACGAACACGCCGGCCATGTCGGCGGCGCCGGGGCTGACGGTCAGGTGCTCGTCGCCTTCGGCGTCGAAATGGTGGGAGCGTTTGGCGGAGCGGAGCACCACGAAGCAGCGCCACTCCGCGCCCTTGACGTAGGCGTAGAGGTTGAATTTGGGCTCCGTCTCGTCCGGGCGGCGGTCGCAGCAGTCCAGCAGACGGTAGAAGAGCTTGGTCAGGGATTTCGAGGTCGTGGCCTTGAGCGCATACACGCCCCGGCAGTAGCCGGGAAATCGGTACAGCGTCGCGTCCTTGACGGTGGCGAGGGCGTCGCCGGGCGCGTCGAGGAAGGCGTCCACGGCTTCTTCGAGCGGCATCTTGTGGCGCGGAGCCGCCTGGAAGTGCAGGTGGTCGGGCGCGGAGGCGCCGCTGGCCGGGCCGTTGTAGAAGGCCGTGAAGTCAGGGTATTTGCGGGCGAAGTCCAGGATGTCAGGCATGTGGTGCCAGATGGCCTGGGGCAGGTGTTCGTCGCGGACGATCACCAGGTGGTCCTTGAAGATGGGGAAGGGGTTGATCTGGACGTTGTACATCCTTCCCTTGCGCCCTTCGAATTTGATGTGGTGCTGCTCCGCGGGGCGGTTTTTCTCGCAGAGGAAGCAGGGCCGGGCGGCGATGGCCTCGGGGGAAGTGTCCGCCGTGGAGGAGCCGACGCGTTCGGGGTTCCACTGGATGCGGCAGGGGAGGCCGAGCACCGGGATTTCCCGGGTCTTGACAGCTTTCAGGGACCGGAAGTTGGTCGCGGCGAGCGGCCATATCGAGAGCTGGTCTTTGATGAATTTGCGCAGTTCTTGCATTACAGAAGGGCCAGGAGTGCGTTCTTGATGCGGTGGTATTCCCCCTCGAAGTTGGGCGTNNTCGTCGGGGTCCGGGTGGATGTCGTATTCTCCGACGGCGGCGAAGACGTTGACCAGTTCGCGCTCGTCGGCGGATTCGAAGATGTAGTGGCAGAGTCCCTGGGGCAGGAAGTCATGCAGGCCCAGTTCCTCGGCGGCTTCGCGGTAGAGGGCTTCGGGAATGTATTCGCCGTAGGCGACGTGTCCGCCCACGGCGGTGTCCCAGTAGAGCGGCAGCAGGTCTTTGTGGGCGCCGCGCTGCTGGAGGTAGAGTTCGCCGCTGCGCTTGATGACGTGCAGATGGACGACGGGGTGCAGCGGCTTGGTGCCGCCCTGGTGTGCGAGGGAGCGGGGCGCCTGGGCGCGGACGTTGCCGAGCTCGTCGATGACGGGCAGCATTTCCGCGGCGGTGCCGCGTTTGCAGCCTTTCAGAAGCGGAGCGGGCGAGGCGGGGTAAATCAGCTCGATCATGGGAGTCAGTAGTTGATGATCCGCAGCTCGTCCGGGGTGTACAGGAGATTGTCGATGAAATCCGGCGCGACGCGCGCCAGCACCATGAAGGCGACGAGCGAAAGGATCACGAGTCCGGCCAGGACGATCAGTACGATGAGCCAGGCCGGGAGGCCTTTGCGCTCCGGCTCTTTCCAGTCATCGTGGATCCACGCGGCGGGGTAGGTGGACGGCCGTGAGCGGCGTTCTTCTTCCTGCTCGGCCGGCGCTTCTTCCGCGGGGGTCTCCGCGGCCTCTTGCGCTGCGGGCTCGGGTTCGGGAAGGGGCTCCGGTTGCGGCTCCGGTTCGGGTTGCGGCTCCGGTTCGAGCGTGGGCGGCGGGACGTCGATGACGACGGGTTCCTGCGCGTCTTCTGCGAGGCTCTTCAGGGAGACGGGTTCCAGCCCGACGCCGGCGGGGTAGATGTCCAGGCCTTCGTCGGGGACGAAGAACAGGGTGTTTTCCCGCGTGGCGCGCAGACGGCCCAGGCCCGGGAGGACGATGGTCTTGCGCTCCTCGAGCACGCCTTTCAATTCGGCGAGGTACTGGGTGATGTAAGCGGCTGCCGCTTCGCGTGTGATCTGGTTGGACTCGGCGTAAAACTTGATGAGGAGGCTGTCTTCCAGGCGGCTGGGGTAGAAGGAGAGCCGCCGGTAGGGGGGATGGATGGTATAACCCTTGTCGGAGAAGGTCGCCGGGACCATCTCGGCCACGAAGGTGCCGACACCGGGCAGGCCCACCTGATCGTGATTGACGATCAGTTCGGCCACCATCTTTGATAAGAGATCGATATCCATACTAACATACAAAGATAAGCATTCTTTCTTAAATAGCATAATGTGGCTCACATTGTTGTTCTTTGCCGTTTGCTAATCAGCTTAAAGACGTTTTCATGAAAAGAATCTTTGCTTGCTTTTTCGCGACCGTTCTCTCTGCCGCCGCCGATTTCCCGACCGCCAGGATTGTCGACAAGCGACAGTGAAGACGCAAAAAAGTGTGAAAATAATTTGCGCATTCAAGAATTTGCCGTATATTTGCAGTCCCAAAACGAAAGTAGAGGGAAACAATCCTCCTTAGCTCAGTTGGTTAGAGCACCTGACTGTTAATCAGGGGGTCCTGGGTTCAAGTCCCCGAGGGGGAGCCAAGAGCGAGCACCGCACGGTGTTCGCTCTTTTTTATCCCCTCCCGCACCGCCGCCCTCGCCGGGCCCCGCTGATCCTTCCCCTCCTGGTTTCCCCGCCACCTGTACTCCCGTCCGGGGGAATGGGCGAGTCTTCTGATTCAGGTTTCTGCCTATGAGCTGGCGTGCAGAGAACGATTGCGCTATAGATACTTACATATTTGAATGAAAAGTTCTATATTTACACGGGAAAAACCTTGAATATATATGTCTGATATTGACCAGATACTGGCCGAACTGCGCCGCTTTAATCAGGAGCGTGACTGGGATCAGTTCCATAACGGAAAGGATTTGGCGTTGGCCATTTCCATTGAAGCCAATGAACTGCTTGAATGCTTTCTGTGGAAGTCTCCGGAGGATGCAAAGCCGGAGAAGATCCGGGAGGAACTGGCGGACGTGCTGAGCTATGCTTTCCAGATGGCAGATAAGTATGGTCTGGACATCAAGGATATTATGCTGGAGAAGATTCGCCGTAACGCCGAAAAGTATCCGGTTGAGAAGGCGAAGGGAAGTGCAAAGAAGTATAACGAATTGTAGAACAGATGATTGTCTATAGCGCTAATAAACGTCTGTTCGTTCAGGACGTCAAAGATAACATCATCGCTACCAAGATTCTGGACCTCATCCGGGAGAAGGGACTGAATGCCGGGCAGGAGCGGGAGTTCGCCGCCTGGCATAACTCCATGAAATTCATGCGCGACATCGTCGACGATTCCGAGATCGACGACGAAGTGCAGATAGCCATCGAGTACAATATCCCGCAGACCTCCAAACGGGTGGATTTCATTATCATGGGCTCGGACGATCGGGAGCGGGACAACATTGTCATCGTCGAACTCAAGCAGTGGAGCAAGGCGGAGATGGTGGATGACGATATGCATTTCAGCGTCCGTACCTATGTGGCGAATGATATGCGGATTGTCTGCCATCCTTCCTATCAGGCGTATTCCTATTCGCGCTTCCTGGCGAATTATTCCCATGTCGTATCCGAGCAGAATATCCGTCTGGTTCCGTGTGCATACCTGCATAACTATCTTCCTTCGTATAAGGAGGCCCTGTCGGCGGATATTTACAAGGAATGGTATACGACTGCTCCGTTTTTCGTGATGGACGAGGCGCGGGATTTCAACGATTTCGTGAAACAGTACGTGACGAAGCGATCCTCCCGCGGTGACCTTCTCTATCTGATCGATCACGGCCGGATCCGGCCCACGAAATCCTTGCAGGATGCCCTGGCCACGATGGTCAAGGGAACTCCGGTGTTCGATTTGCTGGATGAGCAGGCGGTCTGCTACGATATGTGCATCCGTACCATGCTGCAATGTCTGAAGGATCAGAAGAAGCGTACAATGCTGATTCGGGGTGGCCCGGGAACCGGCAAATCGGTTCTGGCTGTCAATCTGCTCATGCGCTTTATCACCAGTTCGTGCAATGCCGCCTATGTTACGAAGAACAGAGCTCCGCGAGATGCTTTCCTGTCGATTCTGTCAGGGAACAAAGCCGCTTATTTAGCCGATATCGGCCAGCTTTTCCGTTCGCCTTTCGGGCTGTCCCAGGTGCCGGCCAACTCCTATGATTGCTTGATCGTAGACGAGGCGCACCGGCTTGTGAAGAAGATGTATGGTGACTGGACGGGAGAGAATCAGGTGAAGGAATGCATTCAGGCTTCGCTTTTTACGATATTCCTGCTTGATGAGGATCAGGCGGTTACGACCAAGGACATCGGCAGTGTTCAGGAAATTGTCCGTTGCTGCAAGGACCTGGGCTCCGACGTAATCATGCGAGAGGAAACGAAACTCACCTCGCAGTTCCGCTGCAATGGCAGCGATGCTTATATCCAGTTTATAGATCATCTTTTGCAGAGAGGTCCGGAGACAGTCGATGTCCCGCTGTCGGAACTTAACTACGAATTCCGCGTTTTCGACGATGCCTCCCAGATGCGGGACGCACTGCGGGAGAAGAACGCTGTTGACAACAAGGCCCGTATGGTAGCCGGATATTGCTACGACTGGAATGTCAAGAACCGTCGCGGGGATGTGGATATCGAACTCCCCGGCGGTTTCCAAGCCAAATGGAATTTGGAGAACGACAAGATCTGGGCAATCAATCCCCGGTCATTCGAAGAAGTCGGTTGCATTCATACGGCGCAGGGACTGGAGTTCGATTATGTGGGCGTGCTGATCGGAAAAGACCTCAGATATGACCGGTCGACCGGCCGGGTCGTCACGGATCGATCCGCTATTTCGAAAGATGACAAGTCTTCCGGTATCCGGGGAGCGAGCGATGATGTTGCCCGCCGGCTGATCCTCAATACTTATAAGACGCTCCTCACGCGCGGCCAGAAGGGCTGCTATGTCTACTGCGAGGACGAAGATTTGCGAAACTATTTTAAAAGCAGACTTTTAAAATGAACCCTTCTGACGAACGACTGATCCGGGTGCGGGAGATGGAGGAGCGCTATGATGAGCTGGCCGGGGTGCTGGCGAGGCTGGAGGAGGCGGTGGCGGCCTTGCAGGCGGCCGAGCCTGGGCTGGAGGCGTTGCGGGCGTATATGGACTCCGGGCAGTGGCGGGAGGATTTCGAGGCGGATGAGCGCGGAGAAATCCCGGCGGAGGTGAAGCGCGGCGTGCTTTCCGAGGATGGTCTTTTTGATCTGCTGCAGGAGGCGGATCGTGCCCTGGAGCTGATTCGATAGCTCTTTCCTTACTTTTTCAAGAACTTATTGTACTTCTCCAGCTGCGCTTGCAGGGCGGCGGGGGGAGGGGTGGCTTGCGGGTGGAAGATTTCCACGGCGGGCTTGCCGCCGGGGACGGACCAGTTGCCGACGACTTCGCCGTCGAGCAGGATGACGGGCCAGAAGATGCCGCTGTTGTTGTGGGCACGGTGGCTGTGGTCGGGGTGAAGGGAGACGTGGCGGCTCTTGTAGCCGATGAGGTATTCGTCGTAGGAGGGGAGCAGGGTGACGGTGCCGCTGCGGAAGCCGCGGGTGCGGCCGTCCCGGTGGCAGAGGAGGGTGAGGCCCTTCCAGCGCTCGGGGGTCAGTTCGTCCCGGATGGCGTCCACGCCGGCCTTGCAGTCGCTGATGTTGAGGCCGCACCACCAGGCGAAGTCTTCCAGGGTGGCGGGGCTGTGGCTGCGGAAGTATTTGCGCGCGAGCAGGGCGAGCGCTTCTCCTTTCGGGAGAGGTGACTGCGCGGGGAGTTTGTCTTCCACGCGGGCGTAGCTGTGCTTCATCGGGAAGAGGTCGCCGCTGCAGAGGAGGCCGGAATACTCGGCCAGGCGGATGTGGTAGGAGAGGCGCTGGTCATCCATTGTGAGGCCCGCTTCGGCCACGGCCCTCGCGAAATCGGCTTTTTGCGCGATGCGGCTCCGGGAGAGGTGGTCGCTGAAGATCTGCTGCACGGCGTCCTGCTCGGACCGCGGGATGCTGACGCCGTTGGATTTCATCCAGCCGGCCAGGCCGCGCAGGGCGTTGGCCCGGCAGAGCTCCAGCATCCAGCGCCAGTCCTCGCCGGCGACAAGCTGCCAGGTGGAGCGGAAGAGGTGGCCCCGGACGATGCGCCCGGCGTTGTAGTCCTCCCCGAAGGCGCGGGCTGAGGGCTTCCGGGTGCGCATGCCCACCGCCCAGCGCATCATCCGGTACTCCTGGGCCTGCAGCGCGCCCATCCACGCGACGAGGTCGTGCGGGGCGGTGAACTGCGGGCAGATCAGCTGCTGGTTGAGGAGTCTGGCGGAGACGGGATTCATGGGTTGGGTGCTTGACGGATTCAAAGTTACGCAGAATCGGGGGCATTTCCATACGCTTTGCTGCGGGGGATTACCGATTTTGTCGAAAAAAGTGTATATTTGAGCGTTGAACCCTTGTTAGTTAAGTAGTTTTGAAACGCATTGTAGTCAAAATCGGCACGAATGTGCTGACGCGCGCTGACGGCACGCTCGATGTCACCCGCGTGTCCGCGCTGGTTGACCAGGTGGTCGGCCTGCGCAGGGCAGGCTGGGCGGTGGTGATCGTGTCTTCCGGCGCCGTGGCCTGCGGCCGCACCGAGTTGCGGCTGGACGAGGACCTGGACAGTGTGGAGCAGCGCCAGCTGTATTCCGCCGTTGGCCAGGTTCGCCTGATGGACCTGTATTACCGCCTTTTCCGGGACTACGGCCTGCCGATCGGCCAGATCCTGACCACCAAACAGAATTTCGAGACGGAGCGCGAACGCGAGAACCAGCGCGCCTGTATGGAGGTGATGCTCCAGCACGGCGTCGTGCCCATCGTCAATGAGAATGATACCGTGAGCGTCACGGAGCTGATGTTCACCGATAACGACGAGCTCTCCGGGCTGATCGCCGAAATGGTGGGGGCCGAGGCGCTCGTCCTGCTGAGCAACATCCCCGGCCTCTTCGACCGCCATCCGGACGATCCGGAGGCCCGCGTAATCCGGACGGTACACTGCTCGGACGACCTGTCCGGCTGCATCCGCGAGGAGAAGAGCGCCTTCGGGCGCGGCGGAATGTTCTCCAAATACAATACTGCCCGGCGCGTGGCGGCCGGCGGCATCCGCGTGCTGATCGCCGACGGCAAGCGCGAGCGGATCCTCCCGGATCTGCTGGAGCACCCCGAGCAGACCGTTTTCACCGAATTCCTCCCGTAACCCTGTCATTCTGAACGAAGTGAAGAATCTGTTCGAAGCAGCCAAGCGGGTTTCGACGCAAGTTGCGCTGATCCCGGACGACCGGCGTGCGGCGGCCCTGGAGGCCGTGGCCGACGCCATTCTCGCGCACAGCGCGGACATCCTCTCCGCCAACGCGGAAGACCTCGCACGCATGGATCCGCAGAACCCCCTCTACGACCGGCTCAAGCTGACGCCGGAGCGCCTGGAGGGCATTGCCTCGGACATGCGCCACGTGGCGGCGCTCCCGTCGCCGCTGGGTCGTGTGCTGGAGGACCGCACGCTGCCCAACGGGTTGCGCCTGCGCAAGGTGAGCGTGCCGTTCGGCGTGATCGGCGTCATCTATGAAGCGCGCCCGAACGTGACCTTCGACGTCTTTTCCCTCTGCTTCAAGAGCGGCAACGCCTGCCTGCTCAAGGGCGGCAGCGACGCGGACGCGTCCAATCGTGCGGCCGTCGCGCTGATCCGCCGCGTGCTCGCGGAGCAGGGCTTGCCCGAGGAGGCTGTCACGCTGCTCCCGCCCACGCACGAAGCGGTCGGGGAGCTGCTGGGCGCGGTCGGCTACGTGGATCTCGTGATCCCGCGCGGCGGCCGTCGCCTGATCAACTACGTCCGCGACAACGCCAAGGTGCCGTGCATCGAGACCGGCGCCGGGGTGGTGAATACCTATTTCGACGCAGCCGGCGACCTGGAGATCGGAAAGCGTATCGTGCTGAATGCCAAGACGCGCCGCGTCTCGGTCTGCAACGCGCTCGACTGCCTGATCGTGCACCGGGACCGCCTGGCGGACCTGCCCGCACTGCTCGCTCCGCTCGCGGAGAAGGACGTGACGGTCTATGCCGACGAGGCGGCCTTCGCGGCCCTCGACGGGAAATATGCCCGGCTGGAAGCCGCTACGCCGGAATCTTTCGGCACCGAATATATGGACTACAAGATGGCCGTCCGCACGGTGGCCTCGCTGGACGAGGCGCTCGCGCATATCGCCCGCTACGGCTCCGGCCACAGCGAGAGCATCGTCACGGCCGACGCCGCTGCGGCTGCGCGCTTCCAGGCGGAAGTGGATGCCGCGTGCGTGTACGTGAATGCGCCTACGAGCTTCACCGACGGTGCCCAGTTCGGGCTCGGCGCGGAGATCGGCATCAGCACGCAGAAGCTCGGCGCCCGCGGCCCGATGGGCCTCTGCGAGATCACGACCTACAAGTGGCTCATTGACGGAAATGGCCAGGTGCGTTCGTAGCACCCGGCCATTCTCTCTTTCCTATTGAAGCAGACCGCTAGCGATGGCGGGTCCACGGCTCGGCGGCTTTCTCGCAGAGCTGGAAGAAGTGCGTCCGGAGGGCCGGCCAGCTGTAGTAGGGGCCGGAGACGGGCTCGATGCCCGGGATCTTGATCTCCTTCTCGTTGTAGAGGATCTTGGTCAGGACCTCACCCTTGTTGTTCTTGTAGAAAACCATCTGGATGTTCGTGGCCATCGGAACCTGGAAGAAGGCGTACCAGTTGTGCAGGTGGGCCTCCTTGTAGGGGAACACGCGGCCCTGCGGGTCGTCCACGCCCAGGAGTGCGAAGAGCGGCAGGATGGAGGTGTCGTGGCCGAAGCGCAGGTCGGCGGCGCGGTGGCTGCCCGGCTCGAGCGCGGCGTCAGCCTTCTGGACGAAGTCCATCAGCAGCGGACGGATGGCGTAACGGATCACGTCGCCCTGCTCCACGGAGCCGCCCCACATGCGGTAGATGTTGTCGTTGCCGTCAGCCCAGAAGTAGGCGAGCTCCTCCGGGGTGAAGTAGTTGCGGTAGATGTCGATGCCGAGGAAGTCGATCAGCTGGCAGAGGCCGCCGGTGGTGAAGATGGCCTTCACGAAGGGCTCGGGGTTGCCGAGGGCCTTGACGGCCGCATCGTAGTCCGTGAACAGCGGGGTCAGGAAGCGGCGGAGATCATAGCCGGGCTCGCCCTCGAAGGGCGTGAAGCCGCGGGGCTGCTCCTGCTGCTGGCGGCCGAAGCCGGCCGGGTATGCATTCCGCGGACGCGGGGCCTCGCCCGGGCGCGGGATGGACAGGCTCGGGTTGATGTAGGCCATGAAGCGCTCGGCGCTGGTGAAGGTGAACTCGATCTTCGGGAACTTGTCCTTCAGGCCGTAGGTGAAGTTGCACATGCTGACGATGCAGCGGAAGTTGGTGCTGGAGAAGCAGTTGACTTCCTGGCGGTTCTTGTCCTTGAAGATGCCCGGATAGCGCTGGGCCATGCGGGCGGCGATCTGCTGGTGCTCGCGGGCGCCGCGCGGGGTCAGGGAACCTTCCATGCCCTTGTGGGCGTCCACGACGGCCTCGACGTCAGCCCAGAGGGCCTTGCCGGCCGGCGTCAGCAGGCCGAGGGAGTCGAGGTAGGTGAAGCCGTCCTGGGCCCGGCGGGCGAAGGTGGAGTTCTGCTCGTAGCGGGAACCGTGGCGGCCGTAATGCGTAATATAAAAAGGCTTGAAGCCCTTCGGGGCGGGGGTGTCCACGAGCGGATCGAACTCGTAAGAGTGCATGTTGTTGGATGCACGGTCAGGATTCTCCGCAAAAAGGCGGACGACATCGTCCTGCTGCGCGAGGGCGCTGAAGCTCAGGGCCAGCAACAGGGGGAGGGTCAGGATTTTTTTGAAGTTCATGTTGGGATACTGTTTTAGCATTCTTTTGAACCAAAGGTAAGGAATCACTTTCACTTTCCCAAACCCCTTGCACGCCGTAAACGGGTATTTGAAACATATTTGAACGCTTTTGGTCCGATGATACCCGAAAAATGCTAACTTTGTAAATATGATTCGAACCCTATTCAGAATTCTGCTTCCGCTGGTCCTGGCGCTTGTCTGCGCAGGATGTTCCGCGCGCGTGAAACAATATAAAGTCGAAGTCGTGAAGGAATACCCGCACGACACGGGCGCGTACACGCAGGGCCTCTTCTTCGACGGCGGGCGCTTCTACGAGAGCACGGGCCAGTTCGGCGAGTCGAGTTTCCGCGAGGTGGAGCTCGCCACCGGCAAGGTGCTCTCGAAGATGAACTTCCAGCAGAAGTATTTCGGTGAGGGATCCGTGATGCTGGACGGCAATCTCTACATCCTGACCTGGCTGAACAAGGTCGCCTTCGTGTACGACGCGAAGACGCTCGAATACAAGCAGACCTATTCCTATCCGCGCGAGGGCTGGGGCCTGACCACGGACGGCAAGTCCCTGATCGCCTCGGACGGCTCCTCGCGGCTGTTTTTCCTGACGCCGGAGCTCAAGCAGGAGCGCTATGTGGACGTGAAGATGGACGGCCGCGCGGTGCGCAATCTCAATGAGCTGGAGTACATCGACGGCAAGGTGTGGGCGAATGTGTACATGACCGACCTGATCGTCATCATCAACCCGGCGGACGGCACCGTGGAGGCCAGCATCGACTGCACGGGCCTGCTGCCGCGCAAGCTGCGCGAGTCCCGGACGGACGTGCTGAACGGCATTGCGCAGGATCCCGCCACCGGCAAGATTTACCTGACGGGCAAATACTGGCCGCGCCTCTACGAGGTCCGGCTCGTGCCCGCGAAATAGACACTGAGACAATAACATACTGGTATGAAAAAGACCCTTTTCGCGCTGCTTGCCGCAGCGCTCCTTTCCGTTGGGCCGGCCCTTGCCGGCGACCTGAAGTTCTCCTCCCTGCTGGGTGATAACATGGTACTCCAGCAGCAGACTGAGGCCCGCATCTGGGGCACGGCCGCCCGCGGCGCCACCGTGCGCGTGTCGGCTTCCTGGCTGCCGGAGACCCTTTCCGCGAAAGCGGATGCCCGCGGCCGCTGGGAGCTGCTCGTGCCGACCCCGGCCGCGACTTTCGAGCCGCAGACGCTCGTGGCTGAAAGCGGCACCGAACGCGCCGAGGCCGCGAATATCCTGATCGGCGAGGTGTGGCTCTGCTCCGGCCAGAGCAATATGGAGATGACCCTGGGCGGGGGCATGGGGACGCCCGTCGAGGGCGCGCTGGACGAGATCGCGATGGCGCGCCAGTATAAGGGCGTGCGCTATATGGCGGTCAAGAAGGACCGCGCGCTCGAGCCCAAGGAGGATGCCGAGGGCGTCTGGGAGGAATGCACGCCCGCCACGGCGCCGCGCTTCAGTGCCGTGGGCTATTTCTTCGCCAGCCGGCTGTCGCGGGCGCTGGATGTGCCCGTGGGCATCATCAACGCCAGCTGGGGCGGGTCCGTGATCGAGGCCTGGATGAGTAAGGAACTGCTCGCCGGCTGCCCGGACGTGGATCTGTCCAAGGCGTCCGATCCGAAGACCAACGACATGTACAAGCCGATGATCATGTACAATGCGATGTTCCGGCCCGCGAGTCGCTACACCGTGGCCGGCATCATCTGGTACCAGGGCGAGTCGAACATCAGCATCGCCTGTTACGAGTACGCCGACCGCCTGACGGCGATGGCGGCGCTGTGGCGCAAGGACATCGGCCGGGGCGATATCCCGTTCTTCATTGTGGAGCTTCCGCCTTACGACTATTATGACGGCCAGTATGGCCTGCAGGACGGCCATGGGCCCATCGTGCGCGAGCAGCAGTTTCTGGCCTCGCAGCGCATCCCGAACGCGGCCATCATCGGCACCAACGACCTGGCCTATGGGTACGAGCGCACGCAGGTGCATCCTTCGCAGAAGCGCCAGGTGGGGGAGCGGCTGTGCTACATGGCCCTGAATAAGGCGTATGGCTATCCTTCCGTGCCCGCGCTGAATCCGTGCTTCAAGTCGATGCGCGTGGAGGGGGACAAGGTGATCGTGAGTTT
>LXOW01430398.1_pt1 | contig 27386 bp, 26 predicted proteins | sample 1368591 | NCBI WGS metagenome assembly LXOW01 (sample SAMN04884650, study PRJNA319009) | bovine gut metagenome | isolation source: Cow rumen | host: Bos taurus | place: Italy: Legnaro (PD) | collected 2014-07-09
GCCTTGGTGATGTCGTCACTGCTCCAGGTGTAGCTCTTGTCCGCAGCGTTCTCGGGCAGCACGGAGGCGACGTTCAGTGTCATGGTGCTGTCCTTGGCGAGGAAGGCCGTCTGCTTGTCCAGCACGATGCTGCTCACGAGCACCGGCGGCACATACTTCACAGCCTTCACGCTCTTCACCTTGCCGGGCAGCGTGGCCGGAGCCGTCACCACCAGGCTGTCGCCCGCCATCACGTTCTGCAGCACCGCCGGAGCCGTAGCCGACCTCGCGCTGTCCACATCCGTCACCGTCCATCCGTCATTCCCACTCGCAAACCGCACGGTATGCGGCTGGGGAGGAAGGGCGCAGGCGACGGTGATGTCGCGGCTGATGGCATGCTCATTATAATCTTCACCCACGACATGGATAGTCGCCGTGCCCTCGAAGGTACCGCTGACGGTGATGGTCATTTGGCTCGGGCTGGACATGTTGACGCTCACCTTGCCCTCGCCGCCGCTGGTGACGCTTGCGCTGTTGAAGACGCTACCGTCGTTGCTAATCACCGTAAAGGGATAAAAACCTAAACCGCCAACTGCAGTAAAGGTCTGCGGCAGCGAAGCCACGTTGACCGTAGTGTTCATGACCGGTACGTTGAACCCGCCGAACGTCACGTTGTAGGAATTCNNACTTTTAAGATTTTGATTGTTAATATTAATTGTTAATTGTTCGTTTGTTTTCGTTTCAATCAGAAGTTTTTTTTTCTCAATCAGAACTTGTCTTTTTTCTCAATCAGATTTGGAAAGATTTGGAAAGATTTTTGCTTGCGTAGCCTTTCTTTTACAATCTTTTACAATCTGCCGGAGATTATATTTCTATCATAACTTTTCTTTTTCTATCTCAATCAGATTTGAAAAGATTTGGAAAGATTTTTGCTTGCGCAGCCTATCTTTTACAATCTTTTACAATCTGCCGAAGATTATATTTCTATCAGAACTTTTAACCTTTCCAAGTTTTCAATTTTCAATTTGCAAGGGTTCGGCGGCCGGCAGGTAGTCGGCGGCTTTCTCCTTCGACACCACGCTGCGGCCCAGGCGGCGCTCCATCGTGCGCCGTGCCTCGCGGGCCACGCCGCCGCCCTCCTGGGCGATGCGCTCGCTCTCGGCCATCGTCTGCGGGTTCGACTGCCGCGAGTACTCCGTGGTGGCCACCTCGGCCAGCGTGTTCAGCGCCAGCTCGATGTTGGTCATGTTGTCGCGCAGGTTCTGCTTCGTCAGGCCCTTGTAGCGCTTGTACTCGCCGGTGGTCATGCCGCTCCAGGCCTTGGTGAGGACGTTGGTGAGGATGGCGAAGTCGCTGGGCTCGTGGATGCCGGAGCGGTGCCACTCGTCGGTCAGCTCCTTGCGCATCTCGATGCTGCGCATGCGCTCGTTGATCCAGCGGTCGCTGTAGCCCTGGCGGCGGTAGTCGTCGACGGCCATCTGGAAGGTCAGCTCGGGGTCAATCATCTGGTCCACGCGCTGGGCCCCCACCTCGGCGAGCCACTGCTTGACGGGCTCGGCCTTCTTCGAGGGGATGGACTGTATGATGCGGAAGATGCCCTCAAGGTCAGCGGCTTGGGTCTTGCGGTGTTTCCCGTCGGGGGCTGTCATTCCAACAGGGGTACAAATTGTACCCCACTTGGAGTCGAGNNGCTTTCGGTCAGAATCTGCACGATGTCGGCGACGGAGAAATAGTACTTCTCCTGCTCGTCGTCCCAGACGACGCGGACCTTCTTGTCCTCGAAGAGTTGTATGGCAGTCTTTTGTGTCATTGTCGTTGTTCGGTTTTTAAACGTATCGAATTGCACACGGTTAAACGCAGGATTGTGGAGGCAATTTTCAATTTTCAATTTTCAATTTAAAAGCTTACCCTCGTTGTGTCTCCTATCCAGCTTGTGCTCAGGGTGAAGCTCGCGCCCGAGGCCGTGCTGTACATCGGGCCCTGCACCACCGTGATCTTGTTCCTCTGCAGCGGGACGTTCTCCACCGTGCGGGTGCTGTACACCGTGCCGTTGGGCTTGATGGTCTCCACCGTGAGGTTCATCGTCTGCTGGTCGCTGGCGAGGAAGAGGTAGCTGATGGTGCTGCTCTCGGCACCCACCGCCGTGCTGATAGCCACGCAGTTCGACAGGCCGTTGTTGCTGGACGCCAGCCCCGTCTGCGGGTTCACCCCTTTGCCGCCCGCCGCGAAGGTGACGCGGACAGAGTCCACCCCCACCGGACGGTTGTCGGTCGACCGCACAATCACCTTGCTCACCACGCGGCTCAGCTCGGCATTGAGGTTCAATGGATTGGTCGAGGCGACGTTCACCGTCACCGCCTGCGACGCCACGAAAGTCTCGCGGACGCGGTCGGCGGTATATATGGCCTCGCTGGCACCGTTGAGCGTGATGGGCTGCTCGGAGCCGTAGCCCAGCACGATCATCGTGTAGCTGCCCAGCGGCAGCGACAGCTCGAACTCGCCGAAAGTGGTGTAGGTGGTGTTGTCCGCCCGCAGCTGCGTGGTGTTGTAGACCGCCGTCCCATTGGCATCAAAGAACGCCAACGTCATCGCCTTCACATTGGTATAATCAGCCACGGCGTCCTTCGTCGGGAAGTCCTCGCTGCTGATGCTGAAGTCATTGAACGTCACCTTCACGGCCGCCGTGCCCGTGGTGATGTCGGTATCTTTGTGGCAGGCCGTCAGCAGCATGAAAATCCCAATCGCAATCAGGATACCCCCCACAATGACGCCCGTCCACAGCAGCTTCACCAGCCCTTCGACTTGCCTCTCCTCATCACGTTCGGCAATCATTCTTTCCTTCATTTCCTCGTAATCCATAATTCGTTTTTTTTTAAGTTACAAAGTGATTGTTTTATTTTTTCTCCGTGCAAATTTACATAATAATATACGCCCGTGCAAGCGCGCAGACAAACTATTACATAAATAGACAAAGTATTAACCCCGCCAGACAAAAAGTTACATCCTACCCCCCTGTAACAATTGTATTACAGTAAGATACAAAACCATGTAACAATCTGTCTGCCGACTTATTCCCTCAAAATAACCCCTCATTTCCCCTAAAACGGCCTCCAAAAACAGCAATTTATTCCCTCAACCGAGCCCTGCCGGGATGCCATCGCCGCTACCCAGAGGTTCGTTCGTGTTCTCCTTGTGGCAAGCTGTAGCCAGCGCCGCTATCGCCATAAGGGCTACCAGGGCCTTGAGTAAGTGTTTTTTCATGATATTGTTGTTTTTTTCTTTTTTTCTTTCTTTTTTCTAGGGGGTCCTAGGCTAGGCCAGGCTCTTCTAGGTTATCCTAGGACCGCTTCGCTACTCTAGGGGATCCTAGGCTATTTTCTTTTTTGCTTTTTCCGTTTTCCTCTTTCTTTATTCTCCTGCTTCGCGAGATCTCGTGGATCTGGTAGATTTTGCCGCTGCGCGGTAAGCTGGCGCCAGCCTTCATTTGCCTTAACTACTTAACTGCTTATCTACTGTCTACTTAACTACTTTTCACTTTTCACTTTTCACTCTTAACTCTTAACTTAAAGTTATCCGCTAAATCAACCGCAAAGGTACGAATAAATATTTATTCGCGCAAAAAAAAATATAAATATATGAAAGTGTGGAGGTCTAAATAAAAGTTTTAAGTATTAAGTTTAAGTGGCTGCCGCTTCACTTACAGCTTACCACTTACAGCTTAATACTTACAGCTTACCACTTACAGCTTAATACTTACAGCTTACCACTTACAGCTTAATACTTACAGCTTACCACTTACAGCTTACCACTTACAGCTTACAGCTTAAACCTACTTGAATAGTCTCCTTGCCGTGAGGTAGCGCTGGGCGTAGTAGGGCTCGGTGCTGCGGCTGATAATCACGCCGTTGTGGGTGGAGGCGTGGATGAAGGAGAAGACACCCGTGGCGGTGTCGGTATGGATGACGATGCCGGTATGTCCTACGACTTTGTGCTTGTGGCGGCCGCCGAAGAAGACGAGGTCGCCGGGCAGCAGGTTGCGGGTGTCGCTCACCTCGGTGCCTAGCTTGGCCTGGGCGCCGCTCCAGCCCGGCAGCTCATGGCCGAAATGGAGGTAGAGGTAACGGGCGAAGCCGGCGCAGTCGAACCCCTTGGGGGTCTTGCCGCCATAGCGGTAGGGGGTGCCGAGATACTCCTTGGCCATGGCGATAAGCATGATGCCGGAGTCGGCCTGGGAGATGATGTGAAAGGGTGGAGGCAGGGGAGTGGAGAGTGGAGAGTGGAGAGTGGAGAACGGGGAACGGTCGATGTCCCAGCAGTTGTGGCGCACAGGGTGCTGGGCCATCGTTGAATTAAGAATTAAGAATGAAGAATTAAGAATTAGGCTGATGCATAAAATCTTGTACAGCCTATGGCAATTCTTCATTTTTAATTCTTTATTCTTCATTTTTCTCTGAGTATAGGTCGAGGGCCACTACCACGGCGGTGAAGGCCCAGAAGGGGACGGAGAGCTTGTCGGTGTCGAGGAAGTTGTTGAAGACGCCGTGGACGTAGTAGGTGAGGAGCGAGAGGGTGAAGGCCAGGGCGGTACGCGCCACGGCGGGGTCTTTGGCGGTGCGGTAGACGCGTACGCCGGTGGCGAAGGTGGTGAGGAAGAGCGCCACCACGAGGAGCACGCCCGGCAGGCCCTGTTCGGTCATGGGCCCTATGTATTCGCTGTGGGCGTTGCCGAGGTCGCCGGCGTTGGTGCTGATGGTGCTGAGCTGGTAGCTCTTCTGATAGCTGCCGTAGACGAACTGGTAGGTGCCGGGGCCGATGCCCACCACGGGACTTTCCTTCCACATGCGCATGGCCGAGGCCCAGCGGTTGAGTCGTTCGAGGTTGCTGGCGTCGGTGGAGATATTGGAGATGCTCTTCACCTGGTCGGCCAGCGTGTAGCTGGAGTCCTGGTGGTTCTTGCCGAGCTTATAGAGTACGTCGCTCTGGTAGACGAAGAAGAGGCCCACGCCGAGGCCGAAGAGCAGCACCATCCACTTCACCTTCATGCCCATACGGATGAGGATGTAGACCCCCAGGGCCGCCACGACGCTGATCCATGCCGCCCGGCAGTAGCTGAAGATCAGGCCGACACATAATAAAATGAAGAATGAAGAGTGAAGAATGAAGAATGAAGAATTGGCTGCCGCGGTGTGTTTGCGCAAGCCTGATTCTTCATTCTTCATTCTTAATTTTTCACTTACGAAGTATACGGAGACTGGCAGCATCAGAGCGATGGCGCAGCCGTAGGCGGTGTGGTCGTTGTAGAAGGGGCGCATGACGCGGTGGAGGGTCTGCAGGTCGCTGAAGTTGCCCAGGGTCTTGGCGGTGGCTATGATGATGACGACGGCGAGGCCGAGGGCATAGGCCCAGTAGAACTGACGTATGCGGCGCGGGTTGCGGAATATCAGCACGGCGGCGAAGTAGAAGGGGATGACGAACCACAGGCGCGCCAGCAGGTATTTGAACGACACCCACGGCAGGCGTGAGGTGCAGCTGGTGACCAGCCACCAAGCCAACGAGGCCAGCAACAGCAGCGTCACTGGGTGACGGAGGAGTGGAGAGTGGAGAGTGGAGAACGGAGGGCGGAGGACCAGCAGGCGGAAGAGGAAGATGAAGCTGAAGAGGATCATCATGGGCTCGACGGGCATGGAGAGTTCCATGCCGGGCATGAGGGCCATGTTGACGGCGAAGGGGGTGAGCAGGGCCATGAGCAGCAGTCCCGTCTCGAGGCGCACCACGAAGAGCCACACCACCACCAGCGCCAGCGGCACCAGGGTCATCATGTAGCCTCCCTTCCAGTAGAACACCAGCGCCTCGGCGGCGATGAACAACGCCGTCAGCGCCAACGCTGCCAGGAGGCCTTTATGTTGCTTGAGCCAGTCTTTCATCTTTTCTAGTATACTAGTATTACTAGTTAAACTAGTATTACTAGTTAGACTAGTTCAACTAGATAAACTAGTTATTCCTCCTCTTCTTTCTTGCCGAATACCAGCAGTCCGAAGATGCATACCACCACGGCGCCGAGGGCGCCGGCCAGCACGATGAGGAGGCGCTTGGGATAGGCTTTCTTGTCGGCCACCACGGCCTCGTCGACGAGGTACTTGTAGCTCACCTCGAGGCTCTTATCCACGGTGGTCTGCATGGCGCGGGTCTGCAGGTCGGCCAGCTGCTCGCACTTGTCGGAGATGAGTTTGGTGCGCCAGGGGGTGGGGGAGAGCTGCGAGAGGGAGTCGATCTCGTGTTCCAGAGCCGCCACCACGCCGTCCATCACCTCGGCGGCGCTCTCGGCGCGGTCGTGGTGTATCTCGTGGCAGAGCGTGTCGTACATGGCGGCCATATAGTTGGCTATGTCGGCGGCCCACTGCGGGTCCTGGTCCAGCACGCCGATCTCCACGCCAAGGAAGTCGGTGCGCTTCACGCTGATATTGCTCTTATACTGCTTCTCGAGGCGGAACAGGGGGTTGGGCCCTTTGATGGCATAGTGCTCCATCAGGTTGAAATGGTCGCATACCGCCTGCTGCATCCGCTTCGACGAGAGGATCTGGATGGCGTACTCGCAGTCGCGCTCGATGCCGTAGTCCATGAAGTCGAGGCTGTAGTGGTAGTCCATGATGGCCTTCGAGAGGCGGTTCGAGTTGGTGGGGAAGATCACCGCCGACGATTTGTAGAGGGGCTTGATCAGCCAGGCGGNNGTCCATGATGGCCTTGGAGAGGCGGTTGCTGTTGGTGGGGAAGATCACCGCGCTCGACTTGTAGAGGGGTTTTATCAGTAGGGCCACCACGAGCGAGACGACGCCTGCCGCCACACCCACGATGACCAGCACCTTCCACCAGCGGCGGAAGAAACGCACGGTAGCCTGATGGTCGTAGTTATTTCCGATTGTCTGTTCCATATAATTAGATATGTTATAAATATGTCCATAACGACACCCATAGGGAAATATTGTATCGGGAGGAAATAAGTCTTCCTTTTCTTCGATTAATCTCTTATTGTTTTTTCATTGATCTTTCATCCAAATGAAAGAAGAATGAAAGAACAATGAAAGAACAGCAGGCGTTGGGACGGTCTTATGACGGTCCCGGGGCGCATTTTTGCAGGGGTAAAATGAACCTAATAATGTTAAAATGTGTTAAATATTTTGGTAGAATGAATTAGTGTTGTACTTTTGCAGTGTATTAGATAACTGATACACCAGACTAATAACACTACAACGAGATGAAACACACTAAGTTAATGAAAAAAATGATGCTTGTGGCGATGGCATTAATCGCCTTTTCGGGAGTCGCGGCGGCACAGGAAGTGCATGTCCGGGGCCGGGTGACAGACCGTGAGACGGGGGAGGGGTTGCCCTTTGTGAACGTGGCCCTGATGCGGCCGGCCGACACGGTATTTATGCGTGGCGCCACCACCGACATGGAGGGGCGTTTCGACATCGTGAGTGCCGACGCCGGGCGTTATCTGCTGCAGGCGAGTTTTGTTGGGTATGCCACATATATGGAAGAGATAGAGGTGATAGAGTCGATCGAGGGGATAGAGATCAAGTTGCTTCAGGGGACGACTCTGGCGGAGGTGACAGTGACCGCGGCGAAGCCGCTCTACGCCATGGACGGTGAGAAAAACATGTACAACACCAAGGAGGACCCGAGCATCCAGACCGGCACGGCCAGCGACGCGCTGCAGAACGCGCCGGGCGTGGAGGTGGACGCCGAGGGCAACATCACGCTGCGGGGCGTGAGCAGTGTGGAGATCTGGATTAACGACCGGCCCAGCCACATGAACGAGGAGGCCCTGAAGCAGTATATCAAGACCCTGCCGGCCAACGCCATAGAGCGCATCGAGGTGATCACCAACCCCTCGGCCCGCTACTCGACCAGCGGGGGCGTGATCAACATAGTGACCAACCAGAAGATTACCCGCAACGAGTTGCTCTGTCTCGGCGTGCGTGGCTCCACCACGCCCTCCGTGGCGCCGTGGGTGAGCTATGTGTGGGCCAACGAGAAGGTGGACTTCAACATCTACCTGACGGGCAACTACGGCAACCACAACGGCGAGTCCGACGGCACGAACACCCTGCTGGCTCCTAACGGCGACACCAGCCGCTATCAGGACTTCAAGACCAAGATGCGGATGCCCTACTATGGCGGCTACGCCGGAGTCAACGTGAACTGGAACATCGACAGCGTGAGCAACCTCTCGGCCTGGGCGGGCTTCTACCCCTACTGGGACCGCAACGCGATAGACCACGACTATAAATACTATGAATATAGCGGGGGAGTGCGCAGCGCCGACCTTAGCTATACCGAGACCGAGCGTAACCGCGGCTTCAGCAGCGGCGCCTACGGCGGCGCCTGGTACGAGCACCGCTACGACACCACGGGCCGCAAGCTGAGCGTCACCTTCAACGGCAACTACTGGAGCAACGGCGGCTACAGCGACCAGCTGCGCGACTACCGCTCGGCCACGCTCACCGACTTCAGCCGCCACATGACGGGCGACATGTTCAACGGCAGCGGCGAGCTGGGCGTGAACTACACCCTGCCGCTGAAGCACGACATCACCATCGAGGCCGGCGCCGAGTTGGGCTTCGGCTACAGCCGCGACAACGAGATGTACGACAGTCTGCTGCCCTCGGACGACTGGAGTCGCATGCACTACCGCTCGTATCTCTCGAACGGGACCTCCATAGATCCCAACGTCTATGTGACGGCCCAGAAGCGTTGGGGTGGCTTCACCACCAAGCTGGGCCTGCGCTATAACAACAGCTTCCAGAGCGGCATGATGGAGCACCCCGCCGTCGGTGACCAGCGGCGCATCGACACGCTCTTCTCCGGCTTGGTGCCCAGCATCCACCTGAGCTACCAGACCAAGACTTTCGAGAGCTACAGCCTGAGCTACACGCGCCGCTTCTCGCACGACGACGACCTCAGCAGCTACCTGCCCTTCCGCATCTACGACGACTACAGCTTCCGCACCGGCAACCCCAACCTGCTGATGTGCTACACCCACAACCTCGAGGCGGCCTTCAACAAGTACGTCATGGGCTTCGGCAACATAGGCCTCAACGCCTATTGGCGTGCCAACACCAACGAGATAGGCACCATGACCGCCGCCACCGTGGACCCCGTCCTGGGCCCCAACCTGGTCAACTACACCTTCTCCGACAATATCGGCTCCGAGCCACACCGAAGGGCTCGAGGCCAACATCACCTACCGTCCCACGGGCTTCTTCAACATCAGACTCAACGCGTCGGTGTTCAACTACGGCTACAACTACAATGGCGATCAGGAAAACCAGTGGAGCTGGAGCGCACGTCTGAACGTGTGGGCCAAGGTGAAGGGGTGGCTGGAGCTCTTCGCCAACGCACACTACAGCTCGCCGCGCCTGGGCCTCTACAGCCTCACCAACGCCAACAAAGGGGTCGACTTCGGCGCCAGCGCCGACTTCTTCGACCGCCAGCTGAGCGTCAACCTCACGGTCAACGACATCTTCGGCTGGGCCGAATGGGGCAGCAACACCCACGCCCCGCAGTACCAGACCACCGGCGGCAGCCGCTTCGACTCGCGCTTCGTGGGCCTCGGCATCACCTGGCGTATCGGCAAGATGGAACTCGAAAGCAAAGCCAGACAAGGCGCCACCGATATGAAGAATTAAAAGTTAAGAGTTAAAAGTTAAAAGTTATAATAGTTATGATAGAAATTCGCAATCTAGACTTCAGTTACAAGAAGACGCCGGTCTTCAGTGACATCAATCTGAGTTTTCCGCAGGGGGCCATCTACGGCCTGCTGGGCGAGAACGGAGTGGGCAAGACCACGCTCTTGAAAATCATCTGCGGCCTGCTGCGGCCCACGCAGGGCACCTGCACCGTGGACGGCATCACCAGCCATGACCGCCTGCCGGAGATGCTGCAACGCATCGTCTTCCTGCCCGACGAGGTGAAGCTGCCCGACAACAGCACCCCGCAGAGCTATGTCGACGAGCTGGCCCCCTTCTACCCCACCTTCGCCCAGGGCCTCTTCCTGCACCTGATGCAGGAGCTGGAGGTGGAGCCGGCCAGGAAGTTCCGCGAGATGAGCTTCGGCCAGCAGAAGAAGAGCCTCATCGCCGCCACCCTCTCGCTCGGCACCGACTACATCCTGCTCGACGAGCCCACCAACGGCCTCGACATCCCGTCGAAGAGCCAGTTCCGCTCCATCCTCAGCAAGATGGCCGACGAAGGGAAAACCATCATCATAAGCACCCATCAGGTGAAGGACGTGGAGAACCTCATCGACCCCATCGTGATCCTGAGCAACAACGCCGTGCTGCTCGACGCCTCGGTGCAGACGATCACCGAGAAGCTCTTCTTCGAGTACGGCGGCGAGGAACGCCCCGAAGCCCTCTACAGCGAGATGCTGCCCGGCGGCTACCTCAATGTCATCCCCAATGAGACCGGCGAAGAGAGCCAGATCAACATCGAAGCCCTCTTCAACGCCGTGCTGAGGAATAAGAATAGGGTTAATGATTTGTTTAAATAAGGAGGAATTGCTATGAACAACACTTTTGATTGGAACCGTTTCTGCAAGGTGGTCAACAAAGACTTCCGCAACCTGTGGCCTATGTTCGGACCCACCATGCTTATCTTGGCTGCGCTGCCCTTCGCCGCGTGGCTCTTCATCGCCGTCCTCAAGAGCGACGCCTCTATGCCGCCCGACTTCCGTCTGATCATGATCGAAGGGGTGGCGATGATCGCAGCCTTCATGGCCCCCTCGCGCATGTACCGCACCTGGAACCTGCGCAACGAGGGCATCTACTACGCCATGCTCCCCGCCTCGAAGCTGGAGAAGTACTGCAGCGCCCTGCTCTTCTCCTTGATCATCTGCCCGCTGGCCGTATACCTCGGCAGCATGGCCCTCGACATCTTCCTCACCGCCTTGCCCTTCGGCCCGTGGCGCGACTGGCTGTGGCAGGGCATGATGGGATTCCCCTTCACCTTCAACCTCTCCTTCTTCGAGAACCCGGAATTCGCCGAAGAAGGGGCTGACTTCTTCGTGCACTTCAACACCTGGTGGGTGGTCAGCTGCTGGACGGGATATCTCGTCACGGTGCTTATGTTCCTCTTCACCAGCACCCTCTTCAAACGCCACAAGGTGCTGCAGACCCTCCTCTGGCTTTACCTCATCGAGTTCGTCATCAGCATCATCCTCATCCCCGTGTTTATGGCTATCTTCAGCAATACCGACACCATGGAGTGGCTCTACGACACCTTCGTCAACGACAATCCCCAGCTGATGTTCAACTGGATCTTTATCGGCACCAACGTCTTCAACGTGCTGCTGACGGCCCTCTTCGGCTGGCTCAGCTGGCGACGTTTAAACCGCATGGCGTATTAAAGCCTCACCCCCGGCCCCTCTCCTAGAAAGAGAGGGGAGGAAGAGGAGTAAGGTAGTGAAAAGTGAAGAGTGAAAAGTGAAGAGTGAAAAGTGAAGAGTGAAAAGTGAAGAGTGAAGAATTACTTACAGCTTAACACTTAACACTTACAGCTTAACACTTAACACTTACAGCTTAAAACTAAACATCATTTTAAGAATAATGTCAAACAAATAAAACAACCGACGGCCATGGGATCCGCTCCCCTCTCTTCTTAGGAGAGGGGCAGGGGGTGAGGCCGATATACTATGAAAATCGTAACAGTAGATACCCTGCAGGGTGTGAATTATGAAGAGATGGGGGTCGTGAGCGGCAGCACCATCCAGAGCAAGAACTTCGTCAGCGACTTCGGGCAGAGCCTGAAGAGTATCATCGGCGGTGAGCTGGGTAGCTATACCGNNGGGTAGCTACACCGACATGATGGAGAAGGCCCGCGAGAAGGCCACCCGCCGCATGGTGGACCAGGCCGTCCGCATGGGGGCCGACGCCATCGTCGGCGTGCGCTACACCACCAACAGCATCATGGCCCAGGCCGCCGAGGTGCTGGTCTTCGGGACGGCAGTGAAGTTTAAGTAGACGGGAGATAAGTAGATAAGTAGTTAAGTAGACAGTAGTAAAGTAGTGAAAAGTGAAAAGTGAAGAGTGAAGAGTGAAGAGTGAAAAGTGAAGAATTGTGACCTGTAGTTAAGTAGACAAGACGATACAACCAGCAGAGCGCAATATGCTACAAAGATGCATTTACCCCAAAAAAAGAAATAATAACCAATAAAAAATAAGAAAACGATGAAAAGCAATAGTAACAACAGTCGGTCGGCGGATCCGCATCCCTCTCTTCTTAGGAGAGGGGCAGGGGTGAGGCCGATAGCATTTATGGCCGTGATGGCGGGGCTGGTGCTCTGCGGATGCAGCCACCGGAAGGTGGTCGACGAGACCGTGGAGTGCGACCGCTACACGCTGCACATACAGGACCTGAAGTCCTGGAATACGGCCCACGACAGGGACGTGAAGTGGATCTCCTACTTCTCGCCCGACACGGTTATACTGAGCAACTCGATGCCCGAGATGGCGCTCTACCTGGCCAGCATGACACAGGGGCCGCGCCTCGACAGCACCACGATGTGGTACATCGACGTCGACAAGCAGCGCTTCCTGCCCTGCTATGTCTACACCCTCGTGGACCACGATGACGCCACGTGCCGCGAGGACTACACGCCGCTGCTGCAAGCCCTGATAGAGCGGGGGCTGCTGTGCGCCGACACCACCTACGAGCCCATGCAGCTGCTGGAGCTCTGCGACACGGCCCGCTATAACGACTTCCGCCGCGTGTATGTCGACAGCAGCGACCTGCAGAGCGTCAGCGTCTTGGTGGTCCAGCTGCGGTCGGCCTTCCGCGTCCCGCTGGCCCTCGCGCCGGAGATGGATTCCGACATGCTGATGGAGATGCACTACGACGGCAAGAACAGGAGCTGGGAGCAGGACAGCGTATGGCTCGGAGACCACGGCCTGCGGATCGTCCCCGACCCGCAAGGCCGGAAGCTGCGAGTCGTAACATTCAACAGAGCAAAAGGGAGGATATAATTATGGAATTCAGGAAACAGAAATCGATATATCAGCAGATTGCCGACCGGCTGATGGACCAGATCGTGGCTGGCAGTCCGGCGGCCGACGAGCGCATGCCGTCGGTGCGCGACGTGGCCGTGGCCCTGGGGGTGAACCCCAACACGGTGATGCGCAGCTTCGACTACCTGCAGCAGGAGGGCATCATCTACAACCGGCGCGGCGTAGGCTATTTCGCCAGCGCCGACGCCAAAGAGAAGATCCTCGCCATCCAGCGCAAGGAGTTCCTCGAAGAGGACCTGCCGCTGATACGCCAGCGCATGAAGCAGCTGGACATCAGCATCAACGAGCTGACGTTGGACGACGTGGTATGAAAAAGGGAGGGCCGCCCGATGGGGCGGCCCTCCTCTTCTGTTTTGTCCCTCTTTTATTTGTTCATCGGGTTGAAGATGATCTCGCTCTCGAACGGATTTTCGGGGTCCGTATCGGTGTTGACGATGATGAGATTGGTGCGGGTGTCGTTGAAGTGGAAGTCGGTGGCTTCGGTGAAGGGCACACCCGACTCTTCGTCCACGTCATCAATGTAGAAGACACCCGAGTTGGTGGTGGCGTCGAAGGTGTAGGTGAAGGGCATGGTCTCGGTGAATTCGCTGCCGGGGATAACCATGTCGCCCATGGTGGCGAACATCTGCACGGTGGCGGTGCCGAGGGTGTCGGCGGTGAACTGGACCATCAGCTTGATGGAGATCTCATAGGACATCTTGCGCTCATCTTCGATGGTGTCGGTAAACACGCCCTCATAGAGCCAGCTGGTGCCCACGGGGAAGACGGCGGGGTCGGGACCGGGGCCGGGGTTGGGGCCGGGGTTGACCTTGACCATGTGGATGTTTACGCTAGCCTCCATGTCGGTACCAGGGACGACGTTGCCCGAGAAGGAGCACTCGGTGGCTGTCAGGCTGGTGATGGAGAAGGTGGCTTCATCGTCATAGTCGGGATTGATGGTGATGTTGCTGCCATGGATGCTCCAAGAGAAGCCGTTGTGCTCGGTCACGCCGTTGTCGTTCATCAGACCGCGGCCGTTGGCCTCGAAGGTGAACTGCATGTTCTGCGGCGTCATGATGTCGCCGTCGACAATCATGTTGTCGATGCGCCAAGTGCCGACGATGAGGGTGCTGTAATTGTTGTCGTCGCTACCGCCGTTGTTTTCTTCGGGGTTGCAGGCTGCAAAGCACATCATCAGTGCCGCTGCCAATGTGAGAAAGATTCCTTTTTTCATAATTTTTTTTTTTTAAGGGGGTTAATATTTCTTAGTGTTAAGTGTTAAGCTGTAAGTGTTAAGTTTTAAGCTGTAAGTGTTAAGCTGTAAGTGTTAAGTGTTAAGCTGTAAGTTTTAAGTGGCTGGCGCCAGCGGATTCTTCATTCTTCACTCTTCACTTACTGCGCCGTATGCTCCATGGGCACCACCTTGTTGTGGTCGATGCCGTAGGGGTCGGGTTCTTCGTCGGGAGTGGAGAGTGTAGAGTGGAGAGTGGAGAGCGAGTCCTGGCGGTATTCGAGGCCTTTCTCGGGTCGTGCGCAGTCGCTCATATTGCTCTGGATGCGGGCCACCTCTTCGGCGGTGAGGCTGTGGCCGTTGGCCACGAAGCGCTCACGGCGGAAGGGGAACACGGTGCCCAGCTCGCCGCTATAGTAGAAGTCGAATCCTATGGCGCCGAAGGTGTATTCGTGGTCGCCCACGGTGATGTGGCTACCGCCGGGCACGGGGTTGGGCTTGGGTACCGACTGGCTGAAGCCCACGTTGAAGAGGGTGAAGAGCACGTCGGGCCGGTGGCTGATGTCGTAGCCGGCGCGGCGCCACTGCAGCATGGTCTGGTGCAGGATGCATCCGGTGTAGATATAGCTGTAGAGGTGGTTGCGATAGTCTACGAGGCGGCGGTAGCGCTCCTCGTCGACATCGACCCCTTCGGGGTAGTCGAGCAGGTGCTCGTAGGCGGGCCCCATATAGTATTCCGACGCGGGGTCTTTGAGGTGTTCCTCGACGGCCTGGGCGGTGAAGTCCTTGATGCCGTTGACGCCGTAGCTGAACTGGCTCTGCACGCTGAGCACCTTGACGGGGCCGAGGTATTTCTTGAACATCTCGCGTTTGGAGTTGAAGAGGCGTATCTGCTCGCCGATGAGGCAGCCCACGATGAGGCGGGGTTCCACGCCGGTGAGGCGGCCGGCCTCGTTGATGAGGGCGCTGTCGCGTGCGATGGCCTCCTTGAGGGCCGTCCATTCAGGCCCTTGCATCCAGGGGATGACGTTCTGAGTGGCGAGTGGAGAGTGGAGAGAGGAGAGTGTGTCGGTGTAGATGCTGAGGGCGGCGACCATGGGGTCGATGACCATGGGGTCGTCGGAGGCCACGGAGGCGTTGAGGATGAGGCGGGCGTTGACGGGGTAGCGGTGGGCCAATGCCGCCAGCCGGTCGAGCTGGTCGGCCCACATCTCGTCGAGCTGCTCGGGACTGTACTGCCCCTCTTTGAGCTGCTGCATCTCGCCGACGGACATGAGGTAGCGGTAGTTCTTGTCTACCGCGCCGCGGTTGTTGGTGACGCCGAGCTGGTAAAGTCCCCAAGCACCTATGATGGCGAGGCCTGCCAGTGCGAAGAGCAGCAGCAGGATGTCGACAACTTTGCGCCACGCGGGGCGTTGCTTGAATTCAAGCCAGAATTTCTTCATTTTTAGCAGTTAGCGGTTAGCAGTTAGCAGTTAGCCTTTCACCTTTCACCTTTCACCTTTCACCTTACGCCAGGTCTCTGAGCCAGGCGATATTTTCGAAGAGGGTCATGTCCATGGCGATGAACACCAGTGCGCCGGCGACATAGCCTGCCAGTGCGAGGAGCGAGATCTTCTTGAGGTACCAGATAAAGTCTATCTTCTCCATGCCCATGACGGCCACGCCGGCGGCGCTGCCGATGATGAGGAGGCTTCCGCCGGTGCCGGCGCAGTAGGCGAGGAACTCCCAGAAGGGGTGGTTGACGTCGAAGATGGCGCCATCGCCCAACGGGTACATCCCCATCGTGGCGGCCACGAGGGGCACGTTGTCGACCACCGACGAGAGGACGCCGATGATGAGGTCGATGAAGAAGAAGCCGGGGGCTTCGATGCCGAAGGCGTTGTTGAGTCCACCCGCCAGGCTGGCGAGGATGCCGCTGACCTTGAGGCAGCTCACGGCCATGAGGATGCCGAGGAAGAAGAGGATGGTGGGCACGTCGATATGCTCGAGAGTGGAGACGGCGGTGGGCAGATTGTGTCCCTCCTTCTGATACTTGCGGCTGATGATCTCGGTGGTCATCCACAGGATGGCGAGGCCGAAGAGCATTCCGAGGTAGGGGGGCAGGTGGGTGATGGTCTTGAAGATGGGTACGAAGATGAGGGCGCCGATACCCATGAAGAGGATGAGGCGGCGCAGGTGTTTGGGTACCTCGATGCCGCTGCCGCTGTCGGTGGGGCGCTCAATATTGCCTTTCAAAGTAGCTCCGACGATGAGCACAGGCACTATCATGCAGACCAGCGAGGCGACGATGGTCTTGACGATGATATTGACGGTGGTCACCTGACCGCCAATCCAGAGCATGATGGTGGTGACGTCGCCGATGGGGCTCCAGGCGCCGCCAGCGTTGGCGGCGAGGATGACCATGCCGGCATAGAGCCAGCGCTCCTTCTTGTCGGCGATGAGCTTGCGCAGCAGGGCCACCATGACGATGGCGGTGGTCATATTGTCAAGCAGGGCCGAGAGGAAGAAGGTGAGGATGGAGATGACCCACAGCAGCTTCTTCTTGTCGGTGGTGGTGATTTTGTCGGTGATGACGCGGAAGCCCTGATAGTCTTCGATCAGGGTGACGATGGTCATGGCGCCGAGCAGGAAGAAGACGATCTCGGCCGTCTCGCCGAGGTTCTCGATGAGGTGGCTGCTGATGAAGCTGTGCCAGGCCTCCGGGGTCATCTCGGGATGTGCCGACCCGTGGCAGAAGACGAAGAACGTCCACAGGAAAGTGCCGAGGGTGAGCGCCGTGGCGGTCTTGTTGATTTTGAACGGATGCTCCATCGCGATGAAGAAGTATCCGATGATGAAGATGGTTACTAATGTTACTACCATAGTTTTTAGCGGTTAGCAGTTAGCGGTTAGCGGTTAGCCTTGGCTGACTGTTAATTAATATTGTATTGTTTATCGGTTTTTCTTTTTGAGCGGTTAGTGGTTAGCAGTTAGTGGTTAGCGTTTTTTTCTGTATTTAATTTTGTTAAGAGGGAACTAATCATTTTCCCGATTTCGTCTAAGATATTCATGACGGGGGTGATATCCTCATCTGAGAGGTACCCGATATTTGTGCATAGTATCAATTGTGTTTCCAGTTCGGTAAGAGAGCCATGAGCTATTTTCAGGAATCTGGCGAACTCTGTGTCTGAGTCACGTCCGTATCCTTCTGCAATATTAGACGGTATGGAGACGGCAGCACGGCGCATTTGGTCGGATAGGGCAAATGATTCCTCTTTGGGAAGTCGTTTCACCACGAAGTAGACTTCCTTGGCAGCGGTCATGGACTTCTGCCAAACGATTAATTCTTTATAGGATTTTACTTTCATTGCCGTATCCTGCTAACTGCTAACCGCTAACATTGCCGTATCATGCTAACTGCTAACAGCTAACTGCTAACCGCTAATAATTATCTATTCTTCTGCATCTGCTCGGCTTGTTTCTGGAGCTCTTCGAGGCGCTGCTGGAAGCTGCTCTTTTTCTTCTTCTTGCCCTTGTCGCCGGCATGTTTCTGATCGTAGGCGGCCATGCGGGCGCGCACCTTCTGCTCGCTGGTGAAGCGGCGGATAAGCATCATGGTGCACATGGTGAAGGTGAGGGAGATGAGGTAGTAGAGGTTCAGTCCGGCGCTCTGGCTGTTGAAGATGAAGAGCATCATGAAGGGCATGAAATACATCATGAACTTCATGCCGGGCATGGACTGGGTGCCGGCCTGCTGCTTCATGGTGTACCAGGTGTAGAAGAACTGCATGCCGAACATCAGCAGGCAGAAGAGGGAGATGTGGTCGCCATAGAGCGGTATGTTGAATCCGAAGTCGAGGATGGAGTCGTAGTTGGAGAGGTCGTCGCACCAGAGGAAGGGCTTCTGACGTAGTTCGATGGCCTGGGGGAAGAACATGAACATGGCCGTGAGGAAGGGCATCTGGATGAGGATAGGCAGGCATCCGGCCATGGGACTGTAACCCGCTTTCTTCTGCAAGGCCATCATCTCCTGCTGCTTCTGCATGGCCTGCTCCTGTCTGGGGTATTTCTTGTTCAGCGCGTCCATCTCGGGTTTGAGGATGCGCATGATGGCGCCGCCCTGGTAGCTCTTGAATACCAAGGGGAGCAGGACGAGGCGGATGAGGAGCGTGAAGACGATGATGATGATGCCGTAGTTCCAGTTGAAGCGCTCGAGGAAGTTGAATGCCGGCACGATGAGGTAGCGGCTGATGCTCTTGGAGATAACGGTCCATCCGAGGGGCAGCATGCGGTCGTAGCTGCGGTGCATATGGCGCAGGTCGCGCAGCTTGGTGGGACCGTAGTACCAGCTCATGTGCATCTGGCCGGTGGCCTGGTCGTAGGGCAGGCCGATGACGGCGCCCATGTCGGTGAGGTAGTTGGCGGTGGTGTCGTGCTTGTCGGTGGCCACGGCCAGGTCGGCGTTCTCGAAGACCCCGTCGCCTTCGCTATTGAGGATGGCGGCGAAGTACTGCTCCTTGAAGGCAATCCATTCGAGGTTGGTCTTGACCTGCTTCTGCTTGTCCTGACCCATGGTCAGGGAGTTGGGGTTCTTCTCCTTGGGCCCTTTGAAGTAGATGCTGCTGTAGTAACGTTCGCGGTCGCTGTTGCGGTTGCTTTTGCCGCGGCTGCCGCTATTGACCTTCTCCTGGCGCAGCATGCGGTTGTGCCACTGGAAGTCCATATAGGGGGTGTTGCGCACCACCCCGTTGAGGCCCACGAAGTTGATGTCGAAGTCCACCTCGTAGCTGTCGTCGTGCAGGGTGTATACGAACTCGAGACGTCCGTTAGTGGCGCTGTCGGCCACGTCGGCACGGAAGGTGACCTTGTTGCCGTTGACGATGGGGGTGAAGACGAGGTCTTTGGTGTTGACCACGCGGTTGTCTTCGGTGGAGAAGACGAGGTTCATATTGTCCTCCGAGGGGGTGATGAGCACCAGCTCGTTGCTGTCGTAGGTGGTATAGTCGTTGAGCACCACCTTGTCGACGCGGGCGCCGAGGGTGTTGAAGGTGATCTGCAACTTCTCGTTGCCCAGCACCACCTCCTGGGCTTCGCCCTGAGCGGCGGCGTTGAAGATGCCCATGTCCTGCACCTGGCGCTGCACGCCGGGCAGCACGGTGTCGCCGGCGGCGGCCAGGCTGTCGAGCCGGGCCTTGGCGGCGGCGATGGAGTCCTCCACGCGCTGGGCCTCGAGGTTGGCCAGCATGGTGCTGTCGTAGACACGCTGACGTTCGGCCATCTCCTCCTTGGAAGGGGCCACCCAGAACATATATCCGACGAAAATAGCGAATATCAGTACCAGTCCGATGATAGATTTCTTGTCCATTTAGTTTCTTTGATATGCTGTTATACTAACTAATTTACAATACATTACACCTTCCGTACAGGGGAAGAATATTCTGCAAAGATACAACTTTTTCTGGAATGGGATAAACATTAATGGTTGATACAGGGAGAAGTAGGGGGGTGTTGATATCTTTTTCCGGGAGGGATGCAATAATGGTCCCCTTCGTGCGTTCTAATGTATTATGATAAAAAAGGGAATACTGCTGTTGGTTTCTGTTGTGTGCTGTGTGGCAACGACATGGGCCTATGATTTCGCCGCCGTGATGCCGACGGGGCAGACCCTTTATTTCTCGGAGGTGGCAGGAGGCGTGCAGGTGGTCTATCCCGCCAATGTCACGGCTCCCACTTCGGGCTGGGACGGCTTTGTGCGTCCGACGGGGGCGATGACCATCCCCGCCACGGTGAGTGACGGGACCACCGACTATGCCGTGGTGTCGCTGGGCAACTTCGCCCTGTATGGCTGCGTGGGACTGACGTCGTTGACGCTGTCGGAGGGCATCGTCACGGTGGGCACCTCGGCCATCCGGCTCTGCTCGTCGTTGACCACGGTCTACCTGCCGTCGACGTTGACACAGTTGGGCAACTTTGCCTTCGCCTATGACGCGGCGCTGGCCGACGTGTGGGTGGCGAGTGCGGTACCTCCGACATTGGGGAACAACGTGTTTTATGATGACCAACTCGCTGCCTGCACGTTGCATGTGGCTTGCAGCGCCTATGCGGATTATATGGCGGCGGCGACCTGGGGCGACTTCGGGACGATACAGGACGAGGGCTGTCAGGTGACGGTGAGCGTGTCAGCGAACTATCCCTCGCGCGGCACGGTGACGGGCGGCGGCACCTACAATGCCGGCACCCTGGTGACGCTCCAGGCCTTTGCGGCCTCGGGCTACTGCTTCGTCTGCTGGCAGGACGGCGACACGCTGAATCCCCGCCTGGTGAACCTTACGGCCGACTGCGCTTTCCGGGCCATGTTCTTCGCCGTGCAGCACGATACGGTGACGCTGGTGGAGGGCGACACGGTGCAGATACGTGATACCATCTATGACACCATTTACCTCACGGTGACGGTGCACGACACGGTGCCGATACACGACACCATCGTGCCTACCTTCTTCACGCTGACCGTAGGGTCGGCGGACCTGAGTCTGGGGGTCGGTGTGGGCAGTGCCGTGCTGCCGGCCGGGGCCGAGGTGGAGGTGTGCGGACTGCCTATGGAAGGGGCCCGCTTCGTGGGATGGGAGGACGGCGAGACGGTTAACCCGCGCCGTGTGACGGTGAACGGCAACAAGCAGCTGCGGGCCTGCTTCGAACGCCTGTCGGTGACCGGCGTGGAGGAGCTGAAATGGACGCTTGCGGTGATGCGTCGCGACGTGACGGTGGCCGGCGTGGCCGGTCAGCGGGTGCGGGTGTACGATACGATGGGACGTCAGCTGATGAGTGTCACGGCACAAGGACCGTCGCTGACGCTCCGGATGCCCGCGGCAGGCGTATACCTGCTGCAGGTGGGCGACGGGGCGGCCCGCAAAGTGACGATATTATGAACGCAACGATAACTAAGATATGAAACTGCAATTTATGGGTGCCACCCGCGAGGTGACGGGTAGCAAACACTTGATAACCACCAGCCGGGGATTGAAGATACTGCTCGACTGCGGCATGTACCAAGGCAAGGGCCTGGAGACCGACGCCATGAACCGCGACCTGGGCTTCGAGCCTGCCGAGATAGACTATCTCATCCTCAGCCACGCCCATATCGACCACAGCGGCCTGATACCCTATATCTACAAGCACGGCTTCCGCGGCACGGTGCTCTGCACACCCGCCACGCGCGACCTCTGCTCCATCATGCTGGCTGACGCCGGCCGCATACAGGAGCAGGATACCTTGACCTTCAACAAGAAACGCAAGGCCCAGGGACTCGAACCCGTGGAACCCATCTATGATGAGCAGGATGCGCAGGCCTGTATGAGTTGTTTCATCAGCGTCCCCTACCACAAGCAGTTCAACATAGAAGGGGAGGTGACGGTGGAGTTCTTCGATGCCGGCCATATCCTCGGCTCGGCGCTCGTATACCTCGAGATAAAAGACGGCCGCCGCACCGTCAAGGTGGGCTTTACGGGTGACATAGGACGCTACGACAAGCAGATCCTTAAAGACCCCGAACCTTTCCCGCAGGTGGACTACCTCATCATGGAGAGCACCTATGGCGACCGGCTGCACGAGAGCATGCAGGATGCCGAGCAGGAGCTGCTGATGGCGGTGCTCGACACCTGTACCAAGAAGAAAGGCAAGCTCATCATCCCCAGCTTCGCCATCGGCCGCGCCCAGGAGATTATCTATGCCCTCGACAGGCTGGAACATGCCAAGCTGCTGCCCGATATCGACGTCTTTGTGGACAGTCCGCTCAGCATCAGCGCCACAGATATAATGAGGATACATTCCGAATGTTTCAACGACGCCATCGCCGAATACTGCAAGACCGACCCCGACCCCTTCGGGTTCAATAGGTTGCATTATATCCAGAGCGTCATGGAGAGCAAGCAGCTCAACATACGCCACAAACCCTGCGTTATCATCGCCGCCAGCGGTATGATGGAGGCTGGCCGCGTGAAGCATCACCTGGCCAACCATATCGACAACCCCGCCACCACGGTGCTCTGTGTGGGCTATTGCGAGCCGAGTACGCTGGGCGCCAAGATTATGCGTGGCGACGAGGAGGTGAGTATCTTCGGCCAGCGTCACAAGGTGAGAGCAGAGTTGCGCCGCATAGAGTCGCTGTCGGGTCATGGCGACTACAGCGAGATGCTGCGCTATATCGGCTGTCAGAACAAGAAGAAAGTGAAACGGCTCTTCCTCGTCCACGGCGAGGAGGCCACCCAGCAGCACTTCGCCGAAACCCTCGGTAAGGAGGGCTGGAAGAACGTGAGCATACCTGCGTTCCGCGAAGAAGTGGAACTATGAAAATACTGATGCTCATAGTGATGTTGTTGGTCTCGACCTGCGCTTCCGTAGGGACGCAGCAGGTTGTGTCTGCCGCCAAGGGCGTGGAGATGCCTGCCTACGACACCACAGAGGATATCGTGGAGCATCTGGGCTATACCGCCTCCTACAACCACACGACCCTCTGTCCCGACTGGGTGGCGTGGGAGTTGACCGCCGAGGAGGCCAGCGGGCAGGTGGAGGGACAATATCCTTTCAGCCGTGACCCGCAGGTGGCCTTCCCCAAGGCCAGCCGTGAGGACTATGCCCACAGCGGATGGGACAAAGGGCATATGGCGCCGCGGGCCGACATGAAGTGGAACCAAAAAGCACTGGAGGAGAGCTACTATTTCACCAACGTATGTCCGCAGGACCACGAGATGAACAGCCAGGCATGGCGCAAGATAGAAGAGATGACGCGCAGGCTGGCCCGTCGTTACGGGTCGGTGTATGTGGTGTGTGGACCGATATACACCACCTGCAGTTTCGGCACTATCGGCCAAGGCGGTGTGCAGGTGCCCGACGCCTTCTTCAAGGCGCTGGCGGTCAGTACCCCCGAAGGGTACCGCACGGTGGGTTTCCTCGTCGAGAACAGCCGCCAGGATGGTTCGCCCCGTCGTTATGCCGTGTCGGTAGACAGCGTGGAGGCGGTCGTGGGCCGCAACCTCTTCCCCTCGGTGCCCGAGGCGGCAGAGGCCGATTATGATTGGAATGAATGGAAATAAAAAAAACATTATAACGATATGAAGATACACTATGTGATTATCCCGATGCTGGCGGCGACCCTCGTGGTCGGCTGCAAGCATAGCAACGAAACCCCAGCAGCACCTGTTGTCGACAGCACGGCCACCGTGTCCGAGGTGTCGGCCCCGGAAGAGCAGGCCCCCGAAGCCCAGCTGGTGCCCGTCATCCGCGACGTGAAGCGTCCGGTGCAGCAGAAAGCCACCGCCGCCGCTCCCAAGGCCAAGCAGGCCGACAAGGGGCCCGCAGAGACCATCTATGTAGAGACCGACGGAGCCCAAGGGCGCGTATGGGGCCATGTCACCATGCGTGGCGACCGCGGCACCGGCACCATCCACGACTGGGACGAGAACACCTGGGCCGTCAGCGTCACCCGCCACGGCGACGAGCTCTATGCCACCGACCAGAACTCGCGGCTGTATGTATTCAAACTGAAACAAAATAAAAATCAAGAATAATGAAAAGTACACAGGAACTCCAGCAGATTGCGACGCAGGTGCGCCGCGACATTCTCCGTATGACCACCAACGCCAAGAGCGGCCACCCGGGCGGCTCGCTCGGCACCGCCGACTGGTTCGTGGCCATGAACTTCAACATCATGGACTTCGACCCGAAGAACTTCACCATGAGCGGTGAGGGCGAGGACATGCTCTTCGTCTCGCAGGGCCACATCACGCCGGTCATCTACAGCACCATGGCGCGCCGCGGCTACTTCCCCGTCGATGAGCTCAAGACCTTCCGCATGTTCGGCACCCGCCTGCAGGGCCACCCCAGCACCGAACACGGCCTGCCGGGCATCCGCATGGCCAGCGGCTCGCTGGGTCAGGGCATGAGCGTCGGCGTCGGCGCCGCCCTCGGCAAGAAGATGACGGGCGACAAACACCTCGTATACACCATGCATGGTGACGGCGAGCTCGAAGAAGGCCAGATCTGGGAGGCCGTGATGTTTGCCGGCGCCAAGAAGGTGGACAACCTCATCGCCACCATCGACTACAACAACCAGCAGATTGACGCCACCGTTGATGAGGTGATGACCCTCGGTGACCTCAAGGCCAAGTTCGAGAGCTTCCTCTGGAAGGTCGTGGTCATCGAGAACGGTAACGATATGCAGCAGGTGCTTGACGGCATGGCCAAGGCTAAGGCCATGAGCGGTCAGGGTGCACCAGTGTGCGTTATATTGACCACCAAGATGGGCTATGGAGTTGACTTCATGCAGGACACCAACAAGTACCACGGCTCGGTGCTCAGTGCCGATGACCTGCCCAAGGCCCTCGCCCAGCTGCCCGAGACCCTCGGCGACTTCTAAACCTCCTGCTCGCTCCGCTCGCGAAGCGCAATAATATATAAGATTTATGGATTTCTGCCCGCAGGGCTAGGAGAATATAAAGATATACGGAGACATGCGTAGAGTATTCATAGTGATATTGCTGTTGCTGTGTGGCGCCGTGCAGGCGCAGCAGCCCGAGAAGACGCGGCTGCTGCTCATCATGGACTGCTCCAACTCCATGTGGGACCACTGGCAGAGCAACGCCAAGATCAAGGTGACGCAGCAGGTGCTGCTGTCGTTCCTCGACAGCATCTCCAGACAGCATGACGTCGATGTGGCGTTGCGTGTGTTCGGCCACCTCAACAAAGACCAGTTTGCTACGCGTCTCGAAGTGCCATTCGGCGAGGACAATATCTATCGTCTACAGAGCAAGATAAAGACCCTTGTGCCACAAGGCGGCTGCACGGCAGCGACGGCATTGACCGACGCTTTGAGCGACTTCCCAGCCACAGGTTCCTCCCGCAACCTGATACTTATCATCACCGACGGCATGGACGACTGCGACGCCGAGATATGCGACGTGGCGCGTCAGGTGCAGCTCAGCGGCGTGGTGGTGCAGACCTTCGTGCTGGGCATCGGCGGCGGCGCCTTCAGCCACGCCGCCTGCGCCGGCAGCGTGTTCCCCGTGCCGCACGAGGAGGAGTTCGCCAAGACACTCTACGACATCTTCCGCCTCAGCGGCAAGAAGGCCAAGGTGGTGCTGAACATGGTGGATGCCAGCGGCGAGCTCTACGAGACGGAACACCCTGTGGCTTTCTACGACCACCGCACCGGTGTCATCCGCCAGAGCACCATCTACAGTGTCGACCAGAAGCTGAAGCCCGACACGCTGCTGATGGACCCCCTCGTCACCTACGACATGACCGTCTTCACCCATCCGCCGCTGCGCCGCGAGGCCATGCAGTTCAGCATCGACCGCCCGAACAATATCGACATCACCGTCAGCGAGGGCACCCTCAAGGTACAGTTCAATGGGCAGCGTCCGCAGTGGCAGCAGCCTAACGTGGATGTCATTGTGAGGCGTGCCAACGGCGACCGCGTGGCAGCACAAACTATCAGTGAAACAGGACAATACTTGTCCGGACGCTACGATGTGGAGGTGCAGACACTGCCGGTTAGTGTGCTCCGCAATATCGAGGTGCGTGGCAATGCCGCCACCGAGCTCTCGGTGCCCATGCCCGGCATGCTGGTCCTCAGCAAGCCCAAGGGCATCACCACCGGCGCCATCTTTAGATTAAGAGACGGCCAGGTGGAGTTCGCCACCGACCTCAACCCCAGCACCGCCGGCGAACGGTTATTATTGCAGCCCGGCCAATACGAACTCGTCCTCCACCCCCAGAACGCCACCAAATACGACAAAGTCCAGACCAAACGCTTCGTGATAGAAAGCTCACAGACCACAAAGATACAGTTTTAGTATGATGAAAGTTGCATCCCTGACAACGATAATAATCTGCACAATATTATGTTTTTCCTGCGGGAAAAATAAAGAATGCAGCAACGATGACCTTTGGGTAAACTTGCCAGCGAGACAGGATATTGTGATGCCTTATCAAGTGGATCAACTGGACAGCCTTGTAATAAAGTTTGATTTGCCTTATATGTATGTTAATGATGGCAATGAGAATATAGTGACGGATTCGGCAATGGACTATATCACTTCAATGGGATATTATGAGGATCATTGCATAACTGAATTTAGAACAGCTGGTAATTCGACAGAGATTGTGAAATTACAAAAAGGAAATGCTTATTCCGTATTCCATCGCACTAGCGAACACGAAGGCAGATGTGTATACCTTTATGTTGAAGAAATAAGCAATGCCACAGGAATAATTTTTTTCATTCAGAAAGGCTGGACTACGTTTACTTATTAATTTGTTATGGACAGCAGGGACTTTATACGGCAGGATAACAACTACAGGACGTTGAAGGCGTTCCGCAAGGCGGAATGTGTCTACGACGTGACCTATTATTTTGCCAATAAGTTCTTGGCGAAGGGCGACCGAACTATTGACCAGATGGTGCAGGCGGCGCGGAGCGGCAAGCAGAACCTGGCGGAGGGAAACATCGACGGTGTGACCTCGAAGGAGATGGAGCTGAAGCTCACCAACGTCAACCGCGCCTCGCTGCACGAGCTGCTGCTCGACTACGAGGACTACCTGCGGGTGCGGGGTTTGGAGCAGTGGCCATACAACGACCCGCGCTGTGTGCAGACGCGCGAGTTCTGCAAGAAGCATTTAGACTCGGCGGTGTACCGCGAGAAGATAAAAGACCGCTCGGACGAGACCATCGCCAATATCGCCATCACGCTGATACACCAGTGCGACGTGCTGATAAAAGGCCTGATAGAATGGCAGAAGAAGAACTTCCTCGAGAACGGAGGAATAAAAGAGGAGATGTACAGGGCGAGGAAAGCATATAGAGATAGTCATGGGTTTAATGGGCAAAATGGGTTTAATGGGTCTAATGGGCGATTTGGGCAATAGCCATCATGCGCCAGCCGCCCATTAAACCCACTAAGCCCATTAAACCCATATAAATAGAAAATAACAATCAAAAACAAAATAACAATGACCCACTACGAAAAACAATCAAGCAAAGAGTTGCGCGCCGGCATGGGCGAAGGCCTGGTAGAGGCTGGCCGCAAGAACGAGAATGTCGTCGCCCTGAGCGCCGACGTGAAAGGCAGCGTCAAGATGGACGGCTTCGCCAAGGA
>LXOW01227672.1_pt1 | contig 27342 bp, 24 predicted proteins | sample 1368591 | NCBI WGS metagenome assembly LXOW01 (sample SAMN04884650, study PRJNA319009) | bovine gut metagenome | isolation source: Cow rumen | host: Bos taurus | place: Italy: Legnaro (PD) | collected 2014-07-09
GCTCCGGGGTGGGCGTGGGGGACGTTGTGGGCGTGGGCGAGGGCGTGAAGGTGGGGGCCATGGTGATGGGCACCGCGCGCACCTCAGGGGTGGGAACGGGGGTAGCTTCCAGGTCGGAAGCCTTCGTATCGTAGGCCGCGGCAGCCTTCTCCCCGCAGCCCAACAGGGCGACGAGCAGCAGGCACAGCAGAAGAACGCAGACCGGTTTCAGATAATCTCTCATAGCCGACAGTATACCAAAGGAACCGTCGGTCTGTAAAGCGATGATTTGTTTCCTTTTTCTGTCTGGGAAGGGAGGCGGTTCAGGCCCTGTGGCCGCCGATCTGCTCGTTTCGTTCCCTGGCGGTGGCCTCCTCCTTCAGGTCCATGCCCTTCAGTATGGCGTTGCCGCCGAACTTTTTGCGGATGTCCAGCACCGCCTGCTGGGCCTTCTGCTCCCGCTGCATTTTGGCCTCCCGCTCCCGGCGGGCCTGCTCCTCGGCTTCGGGGTCGGAAAAGAGATCCAGCTGCCGGGATCGCCCTCCCACGGGGACCACGCCCGCCTCTTGGAGGCGTCCCGCGGCCACCTGGACGCGGCGGACGGTGAGGGTGGGGTCCGCCACACGGTCGAAGACGTCCATCAGGGCCTCCACCACGGCCTTTGTGGAGGCGGTGGGTTCCCTAAAGCGATGGCTGCCATGGGTGGGCTTGGGCATGGGGCGGCCGTAGTAGTCGATGACGATCTCCCTGTCGTAGGGCCGGGGGCCCTGGAGGTTCTCCACGTCGTAGCCCAGGTAGAGATACACCTCCCCCGCCAGCAGGCCCCTGTTAACGAGATCGAGGCTCAGATTCTCCGCCATCTCCCGGGCCACCAGCCGGGCCTCCGAATGGGCGTAGGGCCGCATGAGGACCTGGCCGCTGCCCACGCTCTTCGATTCCGGAGTGTAAGCCCGGACGGCCGCCAGGGTGCAGGGCTCATAGCCCCAGGCGTGGTCGATCAGCAGTTCCGCATTGACGCCGAAGATCTTGTAGAGGGCGTCCTCGCCGGTCAGGGACATGCGGGCCAGGTCCCCCATGGTGTACACGCCCCGGCTGGCCAGCCGCTTCGCCGTGCCCCGGCCCACCCGCCAGAAGTCGGTGAGGGGCCTGTGGTCCCACAGCTGTTCCCGATAGGTCCGCTCCGTAAGCTGGGCAAATCGGGCCCCGTGCTCGTTGGGTGCGGCACGCTTGGCCACGATGTCCATGGCCACCTTGGCGAGGTACATATTGGTGCCCACCCCCGCCGTGGCGGTGACGCCGGTCTCCTTCAGCACGTCCTCCATCATCTTCTCCGTCAGAGCCCGGGGCGTGAGGCCGTAGGTATTGAGGTACGGGGTGAGATCGATGAACACCTCGTCGATGGAATAGACCTGGATGTCCTCGGGGGCCACGTAGCGGAGGTAGACGCTGTAGATCCGGGCGCTGTAGGCCACGTACTTGCGCATCTGGGGCGTGGCGGTGATGAAGTCGGCGGAAAGCTTCAGGTCCCCCTGGAGCTCGTGGGCGAAGGTGGAACTGCCCTGGAGCTTCCGGCCGGGGGCCGCCGTCCGCCGCAGGACGTTCACCTTAGCCATGCTCTCCTCCACCTCATAGAGCCGGGGCCGGCCGGGGATGCCGTAGGCCTTCAGGGCCGGGGACACGGCGAGGCAGATGGTCTTCGCCGTCCGGCTCCTGTCCGCCACCACCAGGAGGGTGTCGAGGGGGTCCAGCCCCCGCTCCACGCACTCCACGGAGGCGTAGAAGGACTTCAGGTCGATGGCCGCATACCAGCGATCTTCCATATCCGCGCCTCCTTTCCTGTGTATAGCATATCACATCCCGCAGGCGTAGCACAATAAAACATCCCGTAAACAGTCCCGGAACGAGGACTATGTTTACGGGATGGCGTGAAACTGGAAGATTCAGGAAAGGGCGGACGTGATGGCGGCCAGGAGGTCGCCGTATTCCGTGAAGGCGGGGAGCTGGGGGTAATCATGCTGTATCTTCTCCGTGGTGCGGAAGAGGAAGCCCGCCTTGCTGGCGAGGATCATGTCAAGGTCGTTGTAGCTGTCCCCCACGGCGATGGTCTCGAAGCCCACGCTCTGCAGGGCCTTGACCGTGGAGAGCTTGGAGTCCTTGCAGCGCATACGGATGTCGGTGAGCTCTCCCGAGGGCGAGACCACCAGGGAGTTGCAAAAGATGGTGGGCCGGCCCAGCTTCTCCAAGAGGGGCTTGGCGAACTCCTCGAAGGTGTCGCTGAGGATCACCGTCTGGGCCCGGTCCCGGAGGGCGTCCAGGAATTCCCTGGCTCCGGGCAGGGGGTCGATCTCAGCGATGACGGCCTGTATCTCCTTCAAGCCCAGGCCGTGCTCCCGCAGGATCCCCATGCGCCAGTGCATGAGCTTGCGGTAGTCCGGCTCGTCCCGGGTGGTGCGTCTGAGCTCCGGGATGCCGCTGACCCGGGAGAACTCGATCCATATCTCAGGCGTCAGCACGCCTTCCATATCCAAACAAACCAGATCCATATCACCATTCCTCCGCTACAGCTTTTGTCAAAACATAGTTCAGCATATCCTCGGGCCCGATCACGTCCCTGTGCCGCACGGACCGGTCTTTGAGGCCCCGGAGGTTCTTCGGCATGGGCACGGCGGTCAGCTCCTCCACCCGGTCCATGGCCCGGAACTCGTCGTCCCCCGGCGCCTCGCCCAGCGCCTGGAGCACCGCCGCCGGGAACTTGTAGGGGGAGGCCGTGGACAGGATCACCACGGGGGCGTGGCCGGGGCAGGCGGCCTTGTACTGCTGGGCCACGTCGTAGGCTACGCCCGTATGGGTGTCCATGAGATAGCCGTACTGCTGCCAGACCCGGCCGATGGCTTTCTTCGTGCCCTCGTCGTCGCAGCAGCCGGCGAAGAACAGGCCGTCCAGCTGCTCCTTCAGGGCGGCGGGCACGGTATAGGCCCCGGTTTTGTTGAGGGAGTCCATGAGCGACCCGACCAGCTGCGCGTCCCTGGAGAGTAGGAACAGCAGCCGCTCCAGGTTGCTGGATACCAGGATGTCCATGGAGGGGGACACGGTCTTGTAGAAGGGCCGGTTCCGGTCGTAGACGCCGGTGGTCAGAAAGTCGGTGAGGATGTTGTTCCTGTTGGAGGCGCAGACCAGCTTCCCCACGGGAAGCCCCAGGCCCTTGGCGAAGTACCCGGCCAGGATGTCTCCGAAGTTGCCCGTGGGCACCACGAAGTCCACCAGATCCCCGGCGGCGATCCGGCCCCGCTTCACAAGATCGGCGTAGGCCTTGAAGTAGTACACCACCTGGGGGGCGAGGCGGCCGATGTTGATGGAGTTGGCGGAGGAGAGGCGGACCCCCTTCCCCTCCAGCAGTCCATCCCGTTCCACGGCGGCGAAGATGCGCTTTACGCCGGTCTGGGCGTCGTCGAAGTTCCCCCGAACGGCGCAGACGCACACGTTGTCCCCCGCCTGGGTGGCCATCTGGGCCTGCTGGACGGGGCTGACCCCGCCGTGGGGGTAGAAGACCATGATCCGGGTGCCGGGCACGTTGGCGAAGCCCTCCATGGCGGCCTTGCCCGTGTCGCCGCTGGTGGCGGTGAGAATGAGGATCTGGTCCGTGACGCCGCACTTCTCCCGGGCGGCGGTCATGAGCACCGGCAGCATGGACAGGGCCACGTCCTTGAAGGCGCTGGTAGGGCCCCGGAACAGCTCCAAAACGGTGTCCTCCCCCACCTCCGTTGTGGGCGTCAGCTCGTCTGTCTCGAACTTGCCCGCATAGGCCCGCCGCACCAGCTCCCCCATCTCTTCTTCGGAGAAGGACGGGAGCAGGGCCGACAGGATCTTCACCGCCATCTGTTGGGTGGACAGGGGCAGCAGGGCCTGCCAGTCGAAGGGGATATCCAGGGACGCGGGGCTGTAGAGGCCCCCATCCTTGGCCATGCCGTCCAGGATCGCCTGGGCGCTGGACGCCTTCAGGCCGTCGTTTCGTGTGCTTTGATAGATCATATTCCTCCCCTTTTGTCAACGCCGACAAAAAAGCCTTGCAAATCATTGGTACATATGATATATTGTCTGCTATTGAAAGTCAAGTGTTTTTCTGTCGCGGACAAATGACCGGGAAACACGGGAAGGAGGAAGGTCCATGCAGATCGGATTGCTGGGCTTCGGGACCGTGGGCAAGGCGTTCTACGCCCTGTGCGAGGAGCAGCCGTCCCTGAACGTGAAGACGGTCCTGACCCGCCGGCCTCGCTATCTCAGCTGCCGGGAGACGGCCGATTTCGCCGACATCGTGAACGACCCGGAGATCGACATGGTGGTGGAGCTCATCGGCGGCATCCACCCTGCCTATGAATACATCTCCGGGGCTCTGAAGGCCGGGAAGCACGTGGTCACCGCCAACAAGGCGGTGGTGTGCGCCTACTATACGGAGTTCATCCGCCTGGCGGAGGAGAACGGCGTGTGCCTTCGGTGCACGGCGGCGGCGGGCGGCGGCATCCCCTGGCTCAGCTCCCTGAGCCGCGTGGCGCGGATGGACACGGTCACCGCCGTGGAGGGCATCCTCAACGGCACCACCAACTACATCTTGTCGGAGATGACGGCCCGAAACGCCGCCTACGACGAGCTTTTGGCGGAAGCCCAGCAGCTGGGCTACGCCGAGGCGGACCCCACCGACGACGTGGAGGGCTACGACGCCCGGCGCAAACTGGTGCTCAGCGCCAACCTGGCCTTCGACGTGCTGCTGCAGGAGCAGGATATCCCCTGCATCGGCATCTCCCACATGACTGTGGGAGACATCGCCTGGGCCCGTGAGCGGGGCCTGGTGTGGAAGCTGATCGCCCGGGCCGAGAAGCGGGGCGACAAGCTGGGGGCCTTCGTGTGCCCCACCCTCTTCCCCGCCTCCACCCCCGAGAGCCAGACCAACGGCAGCGCCAACCTGGTGTCCCTCTATGCCCAGCGCATCGGCAAGCAAAGCTTCTCCGGCGCGGGGGCCGGCGGCTGGCCCACGGCCTCCAACGTGCTGGCGGACTGCCTGGGTATCTCGAACGGCGCCCCGTCTTTCTACAGCGACAAAGCTGTGACGCCCACGAAGATCGACAATCAGGACCGGCCCCGGACCTGGCTGTTCCGCAGCTACGGCCGGTACACGGTCCGCCAGGAGACCGCCGCCGACGCCTTCGAGGCCTACCAGGCCGTGTTGGAGATCGACCCCGGCGCCCTGCTCGCCCACCTGCCCTACGGGATGCTGTAAAAGCCCCCACTTGAATCAAAAGGAGGAAAGACCATGAATTCCAGTTCTCGCTATTATCTGGTGGCGGCCGAGGTGCTGCCGGAGATCTTCGTGAAGGTGGCGGAAGCGAACCGGCTCCTGCGGGCAGGCGAAGTGGCCACGGCGGGCGACGCCGCCAAGGCCGTGGGCATCAGCCGCAGCGCCTTTTATAAGTATCGGGACGCCATCCAGCCCTTCACCGACATGACCACGGGCCATATCATCACCTTCTACGCCCTGCTGAAGAACCGCTCGGGCGTGCTTTCCAACGTCCTCTCCGTCTTCGCCCGGTCCGGAGCCAACATCCTGACCATCAACCAGAGCATCCCCACGGACGGCTGCGCCGCCGTGACCATCGCCGCCGAGACATCGGGCATGACCTGCTCGCTGGAATCCCTTCTGGCCGCCGCCACCGCCCTGGACGGCGCAGTGCGGTTCGAGATCCTGGCGGGATAACGACAGCATCCAGATCTGATTACAGCAAAAAACCGGCCGGAAACATGAAAAACGGCCGGTTTTGCTGTATGCCTCAGGAGAAAGGCAGGAAATAAGCTTGGTTCAGAACTCCAGGTTCTTCTCGGTCTCCTTGGAGAAAACGTGGGCCACCTTGCCGGCGAAGGAGAAGTGGACCGTATCGCCCATCTCGTAGTTGCCCTTCATGTCGATGGTGGGCACGATGATGATCACGTCGTGACCGTCGGCGTTCACGTGGAGGTGCACAGAGGAACCCATCATCTCCGCCACTTCCACCTTGGCCGCCACGCCGTCCTCGCTGACGTCGGTGTGCTCGGGGCGCACGCCCAGCGTCACGGCCTGGCTCTTCACGTCGTTCTTGAGGAGCCGCTCTTCCTTCTCGGGGGCCAGTTCGGTCTTGAAACCGCCCACCTCCACGAAGTATTTGTCGCCCTCGCGAGTGAGCTGGGCGTCGAAGAAGTTCATGACAGGCATGCCGATGAAGCCGGCCACGAACAGGTTGGCGGGATGGTTGAACACCTCCTGGGGCGTGCCGATCTGCTGGATGTAGCCGTCCTTCATGATGACGATCCGATCGCCCAGGGTCATGGCCTCGGTCTGGTCATGGGTCACGTAGATGAAGGTGGTGTCGATGCGCTTGCGGAGCTTGATGATCTCGGCCCGCATCTCGTTACGGAGCTTCGCGTCCAGGTTGGAGAGCGGCTCGTCCATGAGCATCACCTTCGGGGCCCGGACGATGGCGCGGCCGATGGCCACACGCTGCCGCTGGCCGCCGGACAGAGCCTTGGGCTTGCGGTCGAGATACTGGGTGATGTCCAGGATCTCCGCGGCCTCGCGGACCTTCTTGTCGATCTCGTCCTTGGGGGTATGCCGCAGCTTCAGGGAGAAGGCCATGTTCTCGTACACGGTCATGTGGGGATACAGGGCGTAGTTCTGGAAGACCATGGCGATGTCCCGATCCTTGGGGGCGACGTCGTTCATGAGCTTGCCGTCGATCAGCAGCTCACCGTCGGAGATCTCCTCGAGACCGGCCACCATGCGGAGCGTCGTGGACTTGCCGCAGCCGGAGGGGCCGACGAGAACGATGAATTCCTTGTCGGCGATGTCCAGGCTGAACTGCTGGACGGCCACCACGCCTTCATCGGTGATCTGGAGGTTAACTTTCTTCTTCTCCGGTTCGTCGGCCTTCTTCTTGCTCTTCTTCTGCTCGCCGCTGACGTAGGGATAGACCTTCTTGATGTTCTTGAGTTGTACGGTTGCCATCTTGTTTGCTCATAACGGTTCTGCCTTCGCCTCCCCGTCTCGCCCGGCGGCAGCGATATCCGCCGGACTTTACGGCAGGTCTCCACACTGCCGCACCGCTGAACAAAGCGGTATGCTCCTTTCTTTTTGCCCCTCCCCGACATAGAGTGGAGTGCCGCGGGAAGGGTTTAAGTGGGATGTATAACAGAGACAGCCATGCCCTCTCTATTATCTATGGATACTGTACCACCCTTTTCGACGCTTGACCAGTGTCAATCTGGTTTTTTTGCTTTTTCCCGGTCAGAAGGGGTGGCCGCCCTGCTTTAGATCGTGACCGTGACGGTGCAGACAGGGCCAGCGCTCAGGGGCACCAGGTCCCCTACGGCGGGCTTTCCGTCCACGACCAGGCCCTTCTTTTCGCCCCGGCGAACGGTGATCCCATAGCGGACGCCCCGGAAGATCCGGCTCGCCGTGAAGCCGTCCATACTGTCCGGCAGGCAGGGATGGACGCGAAGCCCGTCGTAGTCGGGCCGGATGCCCAATATCCCCTGGCTGACGGCCACGAAGGACCAGGCGGCGGTGCCGGTGAGCCAGGAGTTCTTGGCCTCGCCGTAATTCTGAGCGTCCCGTCCCGCGATGGTCTGGCTGTAGCAGTAGGGCTCGGTGCGGTGGATATCGCTCTTGTCCTCGATGTACGCGGGAGCGTTGCGGGTGTAGAGGTCGAAGGCCCCGTTGCCGTCGCCCAAGGTGCAGTACGCCAGGGTGACCCAGGGATTGTTGTGGCAGAAGACGGAACCGTTCTCCTTGTAGCCCGGGGGGTAGGAGGAGATCTCGCCGAGATAGTCGCGGTAGGCGGTGTAGCAGGGGTGCAGGACCTCGAGACCGTAATCGTTGCCCAGGTGCTTCTGGGCGGAGGCCAGAGCCTTCACGCCGTATTCCCGGCCGCCGATGCCCGCCAGGACGCAGAAGCCCTGGGGCTCGATAAAGATCTGGCCCTCGTCGTTCTCCTTGCTGCCGATGGGCCGTTCGAAGGCGTCGTATGCCCGGCGGAACCATTCGCCGTCCCAGCCGGCGGTCCTGGCCGCGGTTTCGACCTCCTCCACGGCGGCAAGGACAGTCTTCGCTTCGTCCCTGAGGCCCAGGCGGTCCACCAGCTCCGCGTACTCCTTCCCGTACTTCACGAACATACCCGCGATGAACACGCTCTCCGCCTTGCCGCTCTCGAAGTTGGAGCAGGTCTGGAAGCTCTCGCCGGGGGTATTGCTGAAGCAGTTCAGGTTCAAACAGTCGTTCCAGTCGGCCCGGCCGATGAGGGGCAGACCGTGGGGGCCCCGGTGGGTCACGGTGTAGTTGACGCTGCGGCGAAGGTGCTCGAGGAGGGGCGCCTCGGTGCCCTTCTCGTTGTTGAAGGGGGTGAGCTCGTCCAGGATGGTGAAGTCGCCGGTCTCCCGGATGTAGGCCGTGGTACAGGCGACGAGCCACAGGGGATCGTCGTTGAAGCCGGAGCCTACGTCCGCGTTGCCCCGCTTGTCCAGGGGCTGGTACTGGTGATAGGTGCTGCCGTCGGGGAACTGGATGGAGGCGATGTCGATGATACGCTCCCGGGCCCGCTCGGGGATCAGGTGCACGAAGCCCAGCAGATCCTGGCAGCTGTCCCGGAAGCCCATGCCCCGGCCCATGCCGCTCTCATAATAGGAAGCGCTGCGGCTCATGTTGAAGGTGACCATGCACTGGTACTGGTTCCAGATGTTCACCATGCGGTCCAGCTTCTCCTCGCTGCTCTTCACGGTGAAGCGGCCGAGAAGGCCGGTCCAGTAGGCTTTCAGCTCGTTCAGCGCCTTGTCATACTGCTCTACAGTGTCGTAGGCGGAGAGCAGCGCGTGGGCACGAGTCTTGTGGATGACGCCGGGGGCGGAGAACTTCTCCTCCCGGGGGGTCTCCACGTAGCCCAGGCGATAGAGAAAGCTCCTGCTTTCGCCGGGGGCCAGGGAAACGTCCAACCGCAGGGCCGCTATGGGGGCCCAGCCGGAGGCCTTCGAATTATAGGAAATGCGCTGCTCCACGGCCTGAGGATCGCTCCAGCCCCGGAACCGGCCCAGGAAGGTGTCCCGGTCGGTGTCGAAGCCCGCGACGGGGGCGTTGACGGAGTAGAAGGCGTAGTGGTCCCGGCGCTCCCGGTACTCGGTCTTGTGGTAGACGGTGCTGCCTTCGATCTCCACCTCGCCGATGTTCCAGTTTCGCTGGAAGTTGGTGGAATCGTCCACGGCGTTCCACAGGCACCACTCCACGGCGCCGTAGACCGTCAGCTGTTTCTTCTCATCACTAATATTGGTAAGGGTCAGCTTCTGGAGCTCGCAGGCCGCGCCCATGGGCACCATGACGGTGAGCTCCGCCTTCACACCCTGTTTCTCCCCTTCGAAAACGGTATAGCCCAGTCCGTGACGGCAGCGGTAGGTATCGAGAGGCGTTTTGGCGGGCAGGAAAGCGGGGCTCCACGTGACGTCGCCGTCGCAGATATAGAAGCAGCGGCCACCGTCGTCATGGGGCACGTTATTATAGCGGAAGCGGGTGATGCGCCGGAGCTTTGCGTCCCGATAGAAAGCGTAGCCCCCGCAGGTGTTGGAGATCAGGGAGAAGAACCCCTGGTTGCCCAGGTAGTTGATCCAGGGCAGGGGCGTGTCGGGACGGGTGATGACGTATTCCCGGGCCCCATCGTCGAAATAGCCGTATCGCATGACGTACCTCTTTCACTATCCAAGATGCTTTTGCTTTCGAAATCGTTTTCGTTACCCGTATTATATACGACAGGACCCTGATTTGTAAAGGGCAAAACGGAGATTCGTCGATGATTTAGGCGAAGAAAAGCCGTTTCACGACCGCTTCCCTCCCCCGGGGCAGCCCCCGCTGGCAGCCGGACGCCTTTTGCGTGACGGATCAGGCATAAGTCCTGCCTGCCTTTACATGGACCTGACGTCGCTCCTTTACAAAAGGGGGCCCGTGTGGTATAACCAGGGGCGAAAGGAGCGGCGCGGGCATGATCTATCGGCGGCTTCCGTTTGAGGAGTATTTCATCAACACCAGCGAGGACTTCACCCACACCGGGCGGGTGACCTACCCCGTGAAGTACGTGGCGGTGAAATACAACACCACCCGGATCTGGCGGCTGCTGAGCCTCGCCCACGAGGTGAATTACGAGATCCACTACGAGCCGGACCGGGACGTGATCCAGATCCATTTCCAGCGGACCATGGACGCCACGGACTGGATCGCCAACGTCATCGAGGCCTCCAGCCGGTACTATCGGGCCATCGAGTTCGAGGGGGAGCCCCTGCAGCTCAGGGTCCATCACGGTTGGGGAAACATGTATCTGGCCGTCAAGGGGCAGGTGCGGGAACAGTGGAAGGCCCTCCAGGAGGAGCACCCGGAGGCGGCCACGGAGATCCTGGGCTGGTCCCTGGGCTCCGGCATCGCCTGCCTCTGCTGCCAGGACCTCAACTACAACTTCGGTGCGAAGCCCTACCTCTACACCTTCGGCAGCGTCCGCCCCTTCCAGTGCACGCCTCTGAACCGGAAGCGGATGCAGAAGTATCTCTCCCCCCTCTACACGGACTGCGCCAACTTCGCCGACATCAACGACCTCATCACCTACATGCCCCCCTTCCGGGGATTCACCATGATCCGCCGGGTCAAGGTGGGCACGGAACTTCCCCGCTCCTTCTTCCGGCTGATCCACCCCCTCCGCTTCCACGTACACTACGACCTGCCGGAGCTGTACAAGAAGTATATCGGCAGGACGGCGGAAAAGTCTGACGATAGCCAACACGCTGCATAAAGCTGCGCGATATGCATTGATGCCCGGGGAGATTCGAACACTTGGCTGCGACCTCGCTCAGGGGGCCGCTCTCAGGCCCCACCGGAGCCTCATTCACTACGGCCCCCAGTTCGAATCTCCCATGGGCAAACAAAAAGACCGCCGGATGGCGGTCTGTTTGTTTGGCGCGCCCGGGGAGATTCGAACTCTCGACCTACCGGTTCGTAGCCGGGCACTCTATCCGCTGAGCTACGGGCGCAATGGGCATTCCGGAATGAACCGGAACGCTTACTTATTGTAGCCATCCGGGACCGAAATGTCAAGAGGAAAAACAGGAAAAAGAGACGGGAAATTCAGACCGGACGGTCCTCCGCCTGGTTGATGACAGTGGCGATGCCGGCGTTCTTGATCATCCGGGCGCACATGACGCAGGGCTCCGGCGCCTTCATGGGGGCGCCGTTCTCGAAGCCGAAGAGATAGAGGGTGGAGCCCAGCATCTCGTTGCGGCTGGCAGAGATGATGGCGTTGCACTCGGCGTGGACCGCCACGCACTTCTCGTACTGCTCCCCGTGAGGGATGTTGTGAGCGTCCCGCCAGCACACGCCTACGTCGCAGCAGTTCTCGTCGCCCCGGGGGGCGCCGTTGTAGCCCGTGGCCACGATCTCGTCGTTCTTCACGATGACGGCCCCATACTGCCGCCGCAGGCAGGTTGACCGCCGCGCCACCTCCGCCGCGATGTCCAGATAGTATTGCCGCTTGCTGACTCGTTCCATAGTCGTCCTCCAAAGGTGTTTTTGTTAGTATAGCACAGAGATGCGTAACACTACAATGGAATTTACCTTTAATCTCACGAAAAAAAAGAATTACAATACCACGAACACATTCAAGATTGCAGAATCTTATCAAGACGATCTGGAGAAAGCATCTACATATGTTTCTTATTGGAGAGAAGCGGTCTTTGACGAAGGTGTCACTTTTCAGGATGAAATATGCCATCTGCCGCAAGATGCTCAGACACCCGGCACAATCCGTTCTCTATGCCCACGTGCCTTTATTCCTGCCATTTATCCATCAGCGCGGTCAATACTGTTCTTCGCTTATCTAATGACTTCTAAATACTCTATACATCTGCCGAATCAACGGATGCAAGGCTATAGCTGATACAATCGTAGAAATCGCGACTGAAAACGAAAAAAGATAAGGATTTGATATAAAAGCAATGTTTGAATGAAACAGTAATATAAAGACGCCCTGCATAGCATATATTTCAAATGATATGTTGCCCAGGAAACGCGTCACCTTATTCTCTATTCTGGCTTTTTTCAAAAGCAGAATTACTGACGGGATCAGAAAATAATAGGACACTCCACGAAACAACACAGGAAAGGAGAAAGAAGACATCAAATAGGTTCCCATAAAGAGCAAACATGATATGCACCAAATGCATGCCCATCTAAATCTTTTGCGATCTATCCATCCATCAATGACATCTCGATTCTTTAGCCAAAGAATCCCAATAACGAAAATAAAAGTTCGCTCATAATACAATGAGCTTAATCCTACATATTTACAAATGATAACATACGCTGTATTCAACACCATCATCACTATCATTTGCCATTTCTCATTAAAAATACGAAAAGCAAAATAAAAAAAGACATAATACAGTAGTTGTACCTGAATATACCACCCGTTTTGTATAACTGTATCACCGAAAGTCAACGTTTTTAGTAAGATACCAATTGTTATTGGTTCGCCAACAAGCAATCTCATACCGCAATACAATGCACCAAGGAAAATGTTTATCACATAAAAAGGTGCAATTTTATGCTTTCCAAAATGATATATACTTGACGGTGTTTTTTGATAATTAGCAGCTAATCCATATCCGGAAAGAAAGAAAAAAATCGCTACTATCAAATATCCTGAAGCCTGAAGACAATATCCCAGAAGTCTTGACCAACCATCACGGAATAAACCCGTATGTTGATAAAGGTGATGGACAAGTATGCCTATTGCCAAAACTCCTTTTAAACAATTTGTATTCTCTTTTGACAGGTAGTCTGCCTGTCCATCTCTCTGCTCGTCTACCTTTCCGCCTGTGATATTCTGCGTCATTTGCTGCATTTCATCTACTCCTACATGATTTGCTGATAGTTGTTTTGAATCTTTACTCACCCGCGCTTTACCTCTTCTGCCCCTTTATGAGGTTCTTGTTGAGGCGGACGGCGCCGGGGAGACAGTTGATCTCCAGGTTCTCATTGGGGGCGTGCATGCCGGCCATCTGCTCGGGGCCGTAGACCACGGGGGAGAAGCGGACGCAGTCCCGGAAGTAGCGCTGATAGAAGCGGGCGTCGGTGGCGCCGGTCATGACGTAGGGGATGGCGGGCAGGCCCGGGAAGGTCTCTTTGACGGCGGCTTCCACGGCCCGGAAGGCTTCGCCGTGGATGTCGGCGGAGGGAGAAAAGTCGCTGCTGTTGACCACCGTCATCTCCAGGTCGTGCTTCCTGGCCAACTTCTCGAGGATGGCCAACGTCTCCTTCTCGCCCTGGTGGGGGATGTAGCGGAGATTGGCCCCCAGGGTGGCGGTCCGGGGCAGGACGTTGTAGGCCTGAGAGCCGGAGGACATGGTGAAGGCGACGGTGGTCTTGAGCATGGCGGCGGCGGTGGCGCTGATGGCGGGCAGGACCGCCTTCAGGACGGGGCCGAAGAGCCACAGATTCCCCAGCACCAGCTTCAGGGGGAAGGAGCCATAGGGGGCCAGGCGCTGGAACATGGCGGCGACCTCAGGCAGCAGTTTCTTTTTGAAGGGGTATTTGTTCACGTCCTTCACGAAGGCGGAGAGACGGTCGATGGGGGTGTCCTTCCCCGGCGCGCTGGCGTGACCGCCCTTGCCGCGGGCAGTGAAGTCCACGTCGGCGCAGCCCTTCTCGAAGGCGCCCAGCATGGCGAAGTTGCCGGGGATGCCGCCGATGGGCTCCCGGACGATGGCGCCGCCCTCATCGAGGACCAGGAACAGATCCACGCCCCTTCGGCGGATCTCCTCCACCAGCTTGGGGCAGCCGTCGCCGCCCACCTCCTCGGTGCAGGAGGAGGACAGGTACACGTCGCAGTCGGGGGTGTAGCCCTCAGAGAGGAGCTCCTCCACGGCCTGCAGGAAGGCCATGACGGAGCACTTGGTGTCGCCGGTGCCCCGGCCCCAGACCTTGCCGTCCGCGATCTCGCCGGAGAAGGGCGGGTACTTCCACTCGCCGCCGGCGGGGACCACGTCCTGATGGCTCATGAGCAGGATGGGCTTCTCCCGGGATTTGCCCTGCCAATAATAGAGGAGGTTGCCGTCGATGTCCGTGACCTCCAGCTTCTCATGGACCAGGGGAAACAGCTCCCGAAGGACCTGGTGGAAGGCCTCGAAGGGGGCCGTGTCCGTCTGCCCCTCATAGGAGGTGGTGTCGCACTGGACCATTTTGGAGAGCTTCTGCGCGAGGGGCAGGGAGACCTCCTCCGGCTCGTCGGCCACGTAGGTGCTCACCTTGTTGGGGGTCAGGAGGGTGCGGATGACGGCGACGAGGAGCAGCAGGACGACGACGCCCAGGATGATGCCGACGTATAGCATATCAGTTTCCTTTCTTGCTCTTCCGATAGAGCAGCCAGGCGATGCCGATGGCAAGAGCGCCCGAGGGGATGATCATCATGCTGGTGGAGGAGATGAGGCTGGGCACCAGGACGAACAGCACGCTCATCAGCACCAGGGGCGCCACGGCCACGTCCATGTGGCTGCGGTAGTACTTGTAGGCCATGGCCCCGAAGAGGGCCGGGACCACATTGGAGAAGGCGGGCTGCAGGGCCTCGCTCTGGAGGATGGGCTGCAAGGGCGTCAAAAGGAGCACGCCCAGGGCCAGCACCAGGATGGTCACCAGGGACGAGGTGGCGATGGACAGGGTGGAGATGATCTCGTTCTCCGGCGTGCCGGTCTTGGCGCCCACGATGTCCCGGGCGTTGACGGCGCAGGGGATCTTCATGTTGATGAGGTTGCCGGTGATGAAGGCGAGGTAGCCGCCGCCGGCGCCCAGCATGGGGGTGTAGATGAGGAACTCCACCACGCTGCTGACGGTCCAGACCAGGCCCACGGACAGGAAGGCCTTGGCGACCGCGGAGAGGTCAGGCAGGGCGCCCAAATACGTGCCCATGAGGAAGGGGGCCCCCACCAGCATAAGGAGGGTGACGAGGGTGCAGACGCGGCCGATGCGGTGGGTGCCGCGGGTGTAGGCGGCCCAGCTCTCGTTGACTTGCTTCGTTTCCATGGCTCTCCCCTCCCTATTTTACCAGGAGCCCTATGACCACCGCGGCGGCCATGCCCACGATCATGCTGCCTGCCACGGAGAAGCTCTCCACCCAGGCTTTCTTTTTCTTCTCAGCCAGGTACACGAACCCGGCCATGACCAGGGCGCTGACAGCCGCCACGGCGATGGGCGTCCAGTCGCCGGAGAAGGTGAACAGGCCGTTGCCGGAGACGAAGCCGCCGATGTAGCTGCCCAGGTAGGCGGAGACCAGGCCGATGAACATGGCGGTCATGGCCAGGTCCCCGAAGCCGCCGCCTGCTTTCTCCTTTGTGACGGTCAGCTTCTGGGTGTATTTCTTGTTGAAGAAGATGGACAGGACCATGCCCCACATGATGCAGATGCTCATCAGGAGGGCGATGGTGGCGAAGCTCCCCGGCGTCATCTTGGCCGCGGACAGGGTGCCCATGCCCACCTGTTCCGCCGCCGCCTGGGCTACCTGGGTCTCATAGTGGAGGGCGCCGATGACGCTCAGTCTGAGCCAGGGCCAGGGGATGCCCAGGCTCCCGGAGAGGGCGATGACCCCCAGCAGGATGCCCACGCTGGGCAACAGGGAGAAGGTGGCGCTGGCGGTAATGGCCCGCTTCATCTTGGTCTTGTCCATGCCCAGGGCGATCCCCGCCCGCCAGGCGCGGAGGAGGAAGACGACGCAGAGGATGGCCACGAAGGCGATGATGCCGCCGCAGATCAGGTAGATGGGCGGGGCGTTGAGTTGGGTGAGAATGGTCATGGGGTACCTCCTGTTGGCAAAGGCGCCCGGAGGCCATAGGCCCCAGGGCGCAAAAGTCCTTTATTCGGGTTTGAGCTTCCCGCCGGCGGCCGCCACAGCAGCCCTCGCCAGCAGACGCGTGGGATCGATGAAGGGCACCCGGCCCCCGTCGTGGAACACCAGCGGCAGCTCCGTGCAGGCGAGGAGGAAGGCCTGGGCCCCCTGCTCTTCAAGGCCCACCAGCTCCGGATACAGCCGCTCCGGATGGGGCGTGACGCCGGCCTTGATCTCGTCGTAGATAAGGAACATCAGGTTGTCGACGCCTACCTTGGTGGGATGGAGCAGCTGGACGCCCACCTTCTCAAAGAAAGGCTCGTAGATCCGGGCCCGGACGGTGCCCGCCGTAGAGAGCAGGGCCACCGAGGCAAAGCCCCGGTCGGCGCAGTACTGGGCGGAGATCTCGGGCATGTTCAGCACGGGCACGTCCACCGCCGCCTGCACGCCGCTGTGGAAGTAGTGGGCGGTGTTGCAGGGGATGATCAACAGGTCCGCCCCCTGATCGACGAGCCGCTTCGCGCTCTCCACCATGGGGCCGAGGGGCGCGTCGCTGCCCGCCAGGATGCAGGCGGTGCGGTCAGGGATGTCCGTGTTGTTGTCGATGAGCACGTGCAGGTGCTCCTGATCGGTGCTGGCCGCGGTGCTCTCAATGATCTTGATGAACAGGTCCGCCGTGGNNCGGTCCTGTCCGGGATGTCCGTGTTGTTGTCGATGAGCACATGCAGATGCTCCTGATCGGTCTTGGCCGCGGTGTTCTCGATGATCTTGATGAACAGGTCCGCCGTGGCCATGGGGCCCATGCCCCCGATGATGCCGATGACTTTTCTTCCGTGGATCACAAGTTTTCCTCCCTGAATAAGGCGATGTTATGTTTCCATATTTTGCTTCGCAGTAGTGACAGAGGCGATGAGCAGTTTCCTAATCTTGCTACTCTGCACAAAAGCCTTATCATATTCATCCTTAGAAAGGATCCCCGCCTCGCGGAAAACGCCTAACCAATAATCCGTTTCATAGCATTCCTTTAATGCGATCTGGAATTTGTTGATGAAATCTGCTTTGCTGGAAGCGTAGTTCGCCTCGTGTATGTTCGCGCCGATGCTTGTACCGCTTCGAAGAAGCTGGTTGATAATTGCCGTTGCCCTGCCGCGCGTCTTCATCGCTTCACATAGTTGGATCATATCAACAGCAAACTGTTTCGACAGTGTAACCAATAGATTATCACTCATATTGACCCTCCAAATGGAATGATTTGCGCTTCGCGCATGAATTGGCTTTGCCATGATTTCTCGCATTTTTCCTTACGAAAAACGCTCCATGAATTGAATTGCGCCTGATGCCCCGCAGGGCAATTCATGACGCGCAGCGTCAATTCATGCCATCCGGCAATTCACGCGCCGCCAGGCGCAATTCATTGATTCTGATTCCATCAGAATCAGAATCTGTGTCCGCCGCCGCCGCCGTGGAAGCCGCCGCCACCGCCGCCATGGAAGCTGCCACCGCCGCCGGAGCGTCCGCCGGAGGAGCTGCTCTCCACATGCTTGGTCTTGCGCTGGTTCAGCATGGTCAGGGCCACGGCCGCCACGGCCCCGGCCTTGACGGCGGAGCTGGCGGTGTTCACAGCCACCTGGACCTTGAGGGCGTTTTCAGCCGACACCTTCTTGCGCCGCTGGAGGCTCACGAGGACGAAGTTGCCGAGGAGCGCCAGGCAGATGGCCAGGAAGGCGTTGGTGACGTACCTAAAGGGCGCGGCCACTCGCTGGCCCTCCAGAAGCTTGGTCACCTGCTCGAAAGCCTTTGTGGCACAGGTCAGATAGTCGCTCCGGGAAGCGTAGGTATAGATATTGTCCACGATCTCGTTGGCCCGGGTCTTGGTGACGGTCTTATAGATGGCCCCGTCCGAGATGAGCTGGATGTAGCGATTGTCCATGTCGATGATGAGCAGGGCGCCGGATACGTCGCCGAAGAACTCCATGAACTTGTTCTCCGCCAGCCGCTCGGTGGTGGTGGAATTCTTATCCACGGACACGAAGGCGGCGTTGCCGTAGGGCAGCACCTTCTCCATGACGGCGCGGAGGGTCTCTTCCTCCGCCTCTGTCAGCAGGTCCGCCTCGTCGTCGATGACCACGCGGTAGTCCCCCTCCCCCGTCTGGGCGGCGAAGGCGGAAAGGGGCAGGACCGTCAGCAGCATCAGCAGGCACAGGAGCGCCGAAAGAAGTTTATTACGACCTTGCATTGTTGGCGCCCTCCCTTCTGAAGAAATTGGGGACCGGCCGGGTGGCGAGGTCGTTGTACCGGCCGATGGTGAACAGAGCGTTGAAGACGATGCCCGCGAGGCACCCCGTGGCCAGGGCGTAGTACCAGGCGTCGTTGGGGAACACCTCCGGATTCACGCCAACGTAGGTGCCGAAGACCAGGATGGCGGGCGCCAGCAGAGCCGGCAGCATGCCGGACTTGTTCTTCATGCCCCCGGCGTTGCGGATGAGCTTCACAGTGAGGACGATCTGCCCGATGAGGGCCAGCAGGAAGGTTGGCCCCACGGACCCGTCGCTACCGATGGTGGTGCCGAAGGCCATGGCGGCCATAAAGCCGTAGTAGATCCAGACCAGCCCCGCGCCCAGGCAAGAGATGGCCTTCGCCTTGGGCCTGGCCTTCTTGCCGCCGGATGTATCGCCGTAATCGTAGACGTGGCGCTCCTGGAGCCGGATCTGCTTCAGCTCCCCGTTGAGGAGCCGACCGGACAGCACCAGCAGCACGGCGCATAGGGCGGCCATGGTCATGGGCTGGATGAAGGCAGGCACCAGGCTCAGGACCAGGAACAGGACCACCGCCGCCGCCAGGGAATAGAGGAAAAACTGCTTCATGTCCACAGGGAGGTCAACCGTGATCTTCCCGGTCTGGCCGTTCATGACGGAGTAGGCCACCCTATCCTTCTTCCGCCAGGTGAGGAACCACACGGGGAACAGGGAGACGGTCTGGCCGGTGGCCTTGGCGCCGATGGCCTCGATGCGCTTCTCCCGACCTGTAGGGAAGGAAACGGTGACCTTGCCCGCCTGCTTGCTGATGTTGTCGTAGACCTTGTCCGCCGCCTGCTCCGTGGCGAGGTCAGCGTAGACCTGGGGATCGGCGGTCACCTTGTCCGCGTAGAAGCCGGCGAGATACGCCTCGTCGAAGGCCCGGGCCCCCTTCTGGTCGAAGGGCGCGATCTGGGCAGCCAGGGTGTCGTCGAAGGCGGCGGAGGCGTCATAGATGGCCCCCTCCACCTGCCCGCCCACGGAAGCGTTCACGTCGTAGGTCTCGTAATAGTCGTATCGGCCCTGGGTGTAGCTCCTGTGGCCCTTGAACTGCAGGTCCCGCTGGGGGATCTCCACGTCGATGCCCCAGTAGGGCAGGTACACGCCCCGGAAACCCTCTAAATAGTCGGCGTTCTTCAGCTCCTTGGGCACGTAGAGGACCTTCTTCACCGCAGCCTCGTAGGCCTGGATGGCCTGCTGCTTGGTCTTCTGGAAGGGGATGATCCGCTTGGGACGGATGGTCTCGGCCTGCTTCTGCTCCAGCATGGCTTCGCCGCCGCAGTAGGAGCAGTAGGCCACGGTCTGCTCTTCCGGCGCCGTCAGCTCTGCGCCGCAGTTCTTGCAGCGGTAGGTGCTGACGCTGTAGTTGTCGTTCACGTATTCGGCGGCGTTGTTCAGCCGGTACTCCCGCACCGTACAGACCGTGTCGCAGTAGGGGCAGGCCAGCTGCTGTCGGCCCACGTCATAGACCATTCCAGCGCCGCAATTGGGGCATTTGATACCCAAAGGATGGCACCTCCTTCTCTCCCGTTGTATACAATAGAATACCACGCCGCTAGGACAGCGTCAACCAAAAAGCGCCGCTCCCAGGGCACACAAAAAGCGCCGCCGAATGGCGACGCTTCGTCCGATCTGATCGTTATGCCACTGGTGCTCCGCAGTACTCGCAGCAGCCCTTTTCGTCGGGGGTTGTGGTGGCGCCGCAGTAGGGGCAGACCACCTTCTTCTTGGGAGCCGCAGCCTCCGCCACCGCCTTGCGATGGTCGTCCCGGATGCCCAGCAGGAGCTCCCGGATCTCATTGGCCACCTGCTCCGCCTGGCGATACTCAGCGCAGGTCCGATACTTGATCTCGCCGTCGTTGATCTGGATGGGGATCTCGTTGAAGTAGGGGTTGTTGACGGCGATGGTCATGTTGAAGTCGTAGCTGTATTCATACCGCTTGGGCTCGTAGCTCACGTTCTTGCCCTCGGCGTTCTTGCGGTAGATCTCCGTCCGGCTCTCGTCCACGTCGAGATCGCAGCCGGTCACGTCGGCGAAGCTGATGACGTCCGGGTTCTCGTCCTTCCAGTTCTTGCGGCTGGTGACGATGAGCTGGCCCTTATCCTCGTCCAGAATGAGATACTCCCGGCAGTTGAATGTCCGGGTGGGACGGAAGGCGGCCACCTTCTCCTTGTTGGCCTCCCGGTAGGCGAGCTGCTCCTCGATCTCCGCCACGGTGGAGTGCCGCCGCTCGCTGAAGAAGGGGGACAGCTTCCGGGCGCAGTCCTTGCACAGATTCCCGTCCTCCAGCTTCCGGTTCCCCAGAAAGCCGATCTTCTCCCCGCAGACGCTGCAATACTTCTTGTCAAACAGGCCCATGTCGTTTCCTCCCGTTTTCTATGGTTTGGTATCACTATAGCACATGCGCCGCCAAAAATCCACAGAAAAAACGCCGGGAAAGGTCCCGGCGCTATTGCTTCAGTCGTTCAGCATCAGCTTGGCCTTTTTGAGGGCCGCCACCAGGGGCGGGATCAGCACCAGCTGCAGGACGATGCCCGGCCAGGCGTTGGCGAAGGCCCCGGTCCAGAAGGCGGTCAGGGTGAAGCTCTTGCCGGTTGCGCCCATGAGGATCATCATGGCGAGGCCCCAGACCAGCCGCCCGCCGATCATGGCCAGGATCAGGGCCACGTAGAGATAGGGGGTCTTCTTGGGCAGGAGCTTATAGAAGAGGCCCGAGAGGAGGCCGTAGGCCGCCAGCTCGAAAGCCATGGCCGTGGCTGTGGGAAAGAGGGGCGGCATACCAAAGAGGAGAGACCGGAGGATGGGCGCCACGAGGCCCACGGCAAGGCCCCACACCGGCCCGCAGAGGAAGCCGCAGAGGAGCACCGGGATGTGCATGGGCAGGAGCTTGCTGCCGATCTGGGGGATCTGGCCCGTCAAAAAGGGCAGCACCAGGCAGAGGGCCAAGCACACGCCGGCATAGGTCAGCTTCAATACGTTCCTGTTTTTCATGTTCTTTCCTTTCTTTGATGCAAAAAGCACCGCCCTTCGTTCACGAAGGACGATGCTTTCGAAGCATCCTTTTCGAATAGTGATTGTGGCGGGCGTGCGGCCCCGTGTCGGCTTCCTGTCGACGGGAAGAGTATACCAGAGGGGCGGGTGGCCTGTCAATCGGCAGTTTTCAGCAGGGTCACGATGCGGCGGACGGCGTCGTCCAAAAGCTCGCCCATGGGCTTCTCCGCCACGCCGGCCACCAGGGTATCGCACCGGTTCATGGGGATCAGCACCCGGACGGCGTCGCTCTGGCCCACAGCCCGGGCCATGGCGGGGGTCACCTCACCCAGCAGCGCGTCAGCGATGACGATGCCCAGGGGGCCCGCGATGACCTTCGCCCGGCGGGCGTTGACCAACACGGCGTTCTCGCCGGTGGCTGCCCGGTCCGCCCCGCCCTTGAGCATGTTCTCCGTGGCGGTGGAGTTGGTGCCCACCGCGGTGACGTCCGCCTGGGGCATGGTCTCCTTCAGCTTTCGGGTCAGCTGCCGGCCCAGGTTCCCGCCCTGGCCGTCGATGATGAGGATATCCATGGGCCCTGCTTACTTCCAGAGCTCGTCTGGATAGAGGCCCGCGGCCTTCATCTCCCGAATGCTTTGCTGCAGGGCGGGCATGTCCTGCTTGTAGGTGACGCCGTGCCACTTGGCGCCGCAGTGGAGCACCTTCACACTGGCCTTGCCCTCCAGGATCAGATCGTTGGTGAGCCGGGGCACCAGATATTCGCACTTCAGGGGGTTCCTGGGCAGGTTCTCGTCCAGGAACGCGGGGAATCGCTTTTCCGCCTCCTCCAAAAAGTCGGGCATGTAGCCCCAGAAGTTCATGGACACGGTGGCATCGGGATCGAGGGCGGTGTAGGTCTGGCCCTCGTCCTCGGTGAAGGCGATGCCACCGTCCCGCTTCTCGATGCGGAGCCGCTCGGCGATGGAAGTCAGGTTATCCTGCTCGTCCACCACGCACACGCCACGGGCCACGTGGCCGTTGTCGGTGACGGTGTTCTTGAGGAGATACCCCACCATGGCGTACTCGCCCTTCTCATGGGGTACCTTCAAGTAGTCGTAGATGGTGCCGTAGGCTTCCCGGCCGTAAAAGTCGTCGGCGTTGATGACGGCGAAGGGGGCGTCACCGATCAGGTCCTTGGCGGCCAGGACGGCGTGGGTAGTGCCCCAGGGCTTCACCCGGCCCTCGGGGACGCTGTAGCCCGCCGGGATAGCGTTCATGTCCTGAAAGGCGTATTCGAGCTCCAGGAAGGGGCGGACGCGGGCGCCGATGACCTCCTCGAAGTCCTCGGCCATCTCCCGCTTGATGATGCACACGGCCTTCTCAAAGCCAGCCCGCTTGGCGTCGAAGAGGGAGAAGTCCATGATGACGTGGCCTTCCTTGTCCACCGGGTCCATCTGCTTGAGACCGCCGTACCGGCTGCCCATGCCGGCTGCCATGATGACGAGAATGGGTTTGTTCATTTCAGTTACCTCCAATAGTATTTATAGGTGTGATGCTACAGTTCTCTTGGACCGCCGCCCACCTTTGCCACATAGAAGGCGCATGGATAGCCAACGGTCTCTTCGTAGGCCTTGCCCACCCGGTCCATGACTTCGTCCACGGCGGCTTTGTTCACGATGGCCACGGCGCAGCCGCCGAAACCGGCGCCGGTCATCCGGGCCCCCAGGACCCCCTCGCATGCCCGCGCCTCGTTCACCAGGGTGTCGAGCTCCTTGCAGGACACGGCGTAGAGGTCCCGCAATGAGTCGTGGGAGGCGTTCATGAGGCGGCCGAAGGAGGCGAGATCCCCCGAGCGCAGCTTCTTGCAGGCCTCCACGGTCCGGGCGCACTCGTAGACCACGTGCTCTGCTCTATCACGCTGGGTATCGTCTTCGATGAGGTGCTTGTTGGCCTCGAAGGTCCGAAGGTCCACCGAGGCCAGGTCCTTTACAGGCAGGGCCTTCTGCAGGGCCTTCAGGGCGCTCTCGCACTCGGAGCGCCGCTCGTTGTACTTGGAGTCCGCCAGGGTGCGCCGCTTGCAGGTGTTCATGATGAGGATCACGTTGTCCCCCAGCGCCACAGGCACGTACTCGTAGCTCAGGGTGCCGGTGTCCAGGAACACGGCGGAGTCCTCCCGTCCAAGGGCGATGCTGAACTGGTCCATGATGCCGCTGTTGAGGCCGATGAACCCGTTCTCCGCCCGCTGACCGAGAAGGGCCAGCTCCACGTCGGTCACGTCGAGATCGTAGCAGGCCCGGAAGGCTGCCCCCGCCACCACCTCCAACGAGGCCGAGGAGGAGAGGCCGGAACCGTTGGGGATGTTGCCATAGATCAAGAGCTCAAAGCCGGAGCTAAGCTCGATCCCCCGCTCACGGAGGGCGAAGAGCATGCCCAGCACGTAGTTGGTCCACTGGTTACGCTGGTGGAAGCGGACGCTGGACAACGTCCCCTCCAGGATCCCCGCCTGGGGGAAGTTCAGGGAATAGAACCGGAGCCTGTCGTCGGACCGCTTCCGCAGCAAGCCCCAGGTGCCCATGGTCAGGGCGCAGGGCAGCACGTGGCCGCCGTTGTAGTCCACGTGTTCGCCGATCAGGTTCACCCGGCCCCCCGCGAAGAAGGTCCGCGGGGCTTTTCCCGGCCCGAAGGCCTCATAGAATGCTTTTTCCAGCTCTGCTTTGGTCATGCTTCCTCCGCCGGTCTGATGTAGTATAGGTCGGAGCCGAAGTCGCTCAGCATCCGGATGTCCTTGTTGTAGCCCGTGCCGATGAACCGGGTATGGAGAGGCACCCCCTCACTAAGGGCCCGGCCCGTGGCGGTGAATTTTTCCTCCCCGTCGGGGAGCATGAAGAACTTGTCGATGGTGCGGATGATGAAGCCGCCCTTCTTCACGCTCACGGGGGCCACGTGCTTGAGGAGGCTGGCGAGAGGCCCCACCCGGACGCCCTTGGTCTGGCGCTCCACGGTGTAGGTTGTATCCCTGTCAAGGCCTGGCACCCGCAGCACGTCCCCGGGAGCAGCGGCCTCGTTGTCCATGAGGAACCGGGCGGCCATGGCCTCCCGCGCCCCCTGGACCACCCAAGTCTCCATGCCGTTCTGGCGGCCCAGGCGCTGGAAACGGCCGAACTGGAAGGTATTCCGGTGGGCCTTGTAGAAGTCCATGTCCTGCTTCGCCTCCTTCTTTTCGGCGAAGGTCAGGGTGCCCATGTCCATCTCCCACCCGAGAGCCCCGAAGGCGGAGGTATGGAACCGGGTGGAGAGGGGCGTATCCCGCAGGGTCTGCTGATGAGGCGCTTCGGAGATGTGGGCCCCCATGGTGGACACGGGATAGAGGTAGGAAAGGCCCCCCTGTATCTTCACCCGCTCGATAGCATCCGTGTCGTCGCTGGCCCAGATCTGCTGGCAGAAGCACAGCATGCCGAGGTCGAACCGGTTGCCGCCGGAGGAGCAGCTCTCGAAGAGGATGTGGGGCCGAGGATAGAAGATGCGGCCCAGCACGTCGTAAAGGCCCTTGATGTACTCGTGGAAGAAGGCCCCGTTCTCGCAGAAGGGGGAGTACATGTCGGACATGTGCCGATTCATGTCCCACTTCACGTAGGTGATATTGGTGCTGTCCAGGACCCGGCTCACGTTCTCCACGATGTAATCCCGGACCGCCGGGTTCACCAGGTCCAGCAGCAGCTGGTTCCGGCCGTAGGAGGGCTTCCGATCAGGCAGTTTGATGGCCCAGTCCGGATGGGCCCGGTAGAGGTCGGAGTTCTCGTTGACGCTCTCCGGCTCCACCCAGAGACCGAAGCGCATGCCCATCTTGTTTATCTTCGCACAGAGGCCCTCGAGACCGTGGGGCAGTTTCTTTTTGTCCACGGTGTAGTCACCCAAGCCCCCCTTGTCGTCGTTCCGGCCCTGGAACCAGCCGTCGTCCAGGACGAACAGTTCAACGCCCGCCTTCTTCGCCCGCTTGGCCAGGGAGAGGAGCTTCCTCTCCCGAAAGGAAAAAAAACAGGCTTCCCAATCGTTGCAGAGCACCGGCCGTTCCTTTCCCTTCCAGTCGCCGCGGACCACGTTGTGGTTGATGAAGTCGTGGAAGTGGGCCGAGAGGCCGTTGAACCCCCCGTCGGAGTAGGTCATGACCCCCTCCGGCGTCTCGAAGGAAGCGCCAGGGACCAGGGTATAGCGGAAGCAGCGGGGGCTGATCCCCGCCATGACCCGGACCAGGCCGTTCTCCGCCTTCTCCACGGCGGTGTAGTGGTTGCCGCTGTACAGGAGGTTGAAGCCCCAGCAGCGTCCCTGCTCCTCAGAGCAATGAGCCTCACTGAGGAGCACGCCGGGGTTGTGCTTGTGGCCGGAGGCGCCGGTGCTGCCCTCGTTTACGTAGATGCCGGACATAACGGGCCGGTCATGCCGCCGGGCCTCCCGGATCCAGCCGCCGTCGAAGGTGGTGAAGGCGAGGTCCGCGGCGGGGGCAAGGTCCAGCATGTAGCTCATGAGCTTGTCGACGACGACGGGCGCTTCGCTTTCGTTCTTCAGCACCGCCCGGCGGGTGATCACGTCAACGTGAGGGTAGACGGTGTAGACGAGGTCCAGGGATACGGGGGCCACCTTCTCCTTCAGGTGGAGGATCAGCGTTTCCGCCTCGTCCCCGTAGGCCGTAGGCAGGGTCGCCATGGGCAGGGGCCCGGTCACGGTCTCGTGGGACGCGTAGACGAAATCGTTGGTGAAGGTCCCGTCAGGCAGGGTCAGCTCCGCGGGCGGGTTGCGAAAATCCCCCTTACCCACGCCGCTCCATTCGAGGGCCATGTCGTCCAGACAGTAGGTGTCGCTGCTGTCGTCGTATAGGATGGAGGAGCCCCGGGCGATGGTATTCTTGACCCCCAGGGCCGGGCCGTCAGCCATGGATACGGGACCGCCGTAATGGAGATGCTCCAGGTGACCGAAAGGGGTCACCCGAAAGAGATAGGCCGTGTGGTCCGTCAAGAGACGAAATGTCTTGTCAGTGCATTCGATCATGGTACCGCTCCTTCTGTCAAATCTTTATGGGTTCCATTTGCCGCCCGCAGGTTCTTCGATCATGACGGCCTCCCAGGGCTGCAGCACGCAGTCCACCTTTTTCGTGCCGTGGGTGGAGAGGACGGGATGGGCCACCAGGGGGACTTTGGCGGGCGCGGCGGACAGGTTCACCGCCACGGTGACGCACGCGTTCCCCAGCCGCCGCTGGATCTTGATCCAGTCCTTCTCCCGGCTGACGAGGCGGAAGGAGCCCTGCTTCAGCACGTCGCTGCCGTTCCGATATTCCATGAGGGTGCGGAACCAGTGCAGCACGGAATTGGGGTCCTTCTCCTCGCTTTCGGCGTTGACGGTGACGTGGTTGCCGTTGACCTTCAGCCAGGGGGTGCCGGTGGTGAAGCCCGCCTGGTCGCCAGGAGCCCACTGCATGGGCGTCCGGGCGTTGTCCCGGCTGGCCAGCTTCATGCGCCTGAATATCTTCTCATCGTTGAGGCCCAGCTTTTTCAGGGTGGGCACCATGTTCTTTGATTCCACGTCCTGGATGTCCGCCATGGAGGTGTAGTCGAAGTTGGTCATGCCCAACTCCTCCCCCTGGTAGACGAAGGGGGTGCCCCGAAGGCTGAGGAGCAGGGTCAGCAGAGCCTTGGCCGCCGCGGGGCTATTATCGCCGAAGCGGGACACGGACCTGGGCTGGTCGTGGTTCTCGAAGTAGAGGGCGTTCCAGGGCAGCTTTTTCTGCCACTTGACCAGGCTCCGATACAGCCGCTGGGCCTTGAACTTCCGGGGCAGCCACTTGACCAGGAAGCAGTCGGCGTTCATGTGCTCGAAGGAGAAGACCATATCGAGCTCGCCGTTGGCGGGGTCGGTCAGCTCCCGGGCCTTTTGGGGGGACACCAGGACGGTCTCGCCCACGGTGAAGCAGTCGTACTTAGAGAGCACCTCCCGGCGGAACCGCTTGAGGAGGTCGTGGCAGCCGGGCCGGCCGATGTAGTATTCGCTGCCCACCAGAGCCCCCTTGGGAAAGCCGTTCTTCAGGCTGTCCTTCCACAGAAGGTTGATGACGTCGCAGCGGAAGCCGGACACGCCCCGGCTGAGCCAGAAATCCATGACCTGCTCCACCGCCTCAATGACGGCGGGGTTT
>LXOW01305653.1_pt1 | contig 27341 bp, 20 predicted proteins | sample 1368591 | NCBI WGS metagenome assembly LXOW01 (sample SAMN04884650, study PRJNA319009) | bovine gut metagenome | isolation source: Cow rumen | host: Bos taurus | place: Italy: Legnaro (PD) | collected 2014-07-09
TCTGGAATGGACGTCCCTGTGTGCGCAGCAAGCCGGGCTATGTGCGCAATCCGCGTACCCAGGCGCAGCAGGACGGGCGCCGGCAATTCGCCGCCGTCACCTCGCTGGCATCGGCCATGGGAGGGGTGATGGTGGTGGGGTTGCGGGGCGCGGCCCGCCGGCGCAAGGTGACGCCCTACAACCTCTTTGCCAGCCTCAACCGACAGTGTGTCGCCCTCGACGACGAGCGTGTGGTGGTCGACTACCCCATGCTGCGGGTGTCGGAGGGGCCGTTGGCGCCGCTAGACTTTGAGGCGCCGCAGCTGCCGTCGCCCCTGACGGTGGAGGTGGAGTTCCGCACCCCTTGCACGTCGAGACGAAGCATGGGTAGCGACTACGTCTATCTCTATGCCTTCGCGCCCGACCTGGGTTATGGCAGGCTCTCGCTGCCGGTACACCGCGCTCAACATCGCCTGTCGCTCCCACTGCCCGCCGCCTTCGCAGACCATGAGGTGCAGCTGTACGGATTTGCGTGGGATCTCGCCGCCGCCTCTTCCCCCAGCACCTGGATAGGCAGCATCGTGGTTTAAAGAAATGCCGTTTATCATCTCAACAAGGGCATAGACTTTGTTGCGGTTGTGGCCGACAAAATCCCCCCGGGAGGGTTCATTCGGCGGATTGGCGGCGGGAGAAGAGGCGCTTGAAGACTCGTTTCCAGGCGGCTTCGTCGAAGAGCGAGGAGTCGGTGGTGGCCTGGACGGTGAGGACGATGCCGATGGGGAGCATAGCAAAAGAACTGATCCACATGCCTATAGGTCCCATGACGCCTTCGCGGACCGATTTCTCGGCAATCATGCCGATGACATAATAGATGACGAAGAAAAGCACCGACGCCACTAAGGGCAGTCCCAGGCCGCCTTTGCGCACGATGGAGCCGAAGGGGGCTCCGATAAGGAAGAGCAGCAGGCAGGCCACCGAGAGGGTGTATTTGCGCTGCCATTCGATGTAGTGGCGGTTGATATACTCGGCGTCGGCCTGCTGCAGTTCGGCATGCATGCGGGCGTCCTTGGCCACGGAGTTGGCGCTGTTGATGGCATAGCCATAGGCCTGACGACGGCGGTCCTGCGGGGTGCGGCTCACGATGCCGTTTTCATCGTCGGCACCACGTCTCTCTACCACCCCCTCGGGATAGCGGTTCCAGGCATGGAGGCCGCTGACGAGGTCCCTGCGGCTCTGCTCCCGTCGCTCGTCGAGCGACTGCTCGAGGCGACGTACCGTGGTGTCGAGCTGGGCCACATTCATCATCTGGTAGCTTCCCTTGAAGAGGTCCTCGCCGCTGCGGTTGAAGGCGAAGGAGGAGATGTCGAAGGTGATGGTCTGCTCGTCGAAGCCGATGGTGGTGAGGGGGCGCCGGTTGTAGTTGGCTCCGCCGGAGGATTCGAGGTAGGAATAGCCGTTGTAGAGGGTGAACCGCAGGTAGCGGTTGTCGGCCGAGGCCTGCATAATACCGCGGTCGGCGAAGATGACAGCAGATTCGTTCATGCCTTTGGAGTGGTCGTAGATGACCACATCGTGCAGCATGCGTCCGTCGGGGTCTTTGGTGCCGACCCGGATGACATAGCCTTCGATATCCTTGTAATATTCGCCGGGGCGTATGTTGACGGCCGGTTTCTTGCGGGTGATGTCGTATAGGGTCATGCGATATTTGAGCATAGCGCTGGGCATCACGTTGTTGGCGAAGTAGAAAGCCACACCTGTGAGCAGGAGCACCACCAGGGTCATGGGCATCATGATGCGGCTGACGGAGATGCCGCCGGCTTTCATGGCCACCAGCTCGTATTTCTCGCCGAAGTTGCCCATGGTCATGATGGAGGCAAAGAGCACGGCGATGGGCAGCGCCATCGGCACGAAGGTGGCCGACGCATAGAGGAGGAGCTCGGCGATGACATTGAACTCAAGTCCTTTGCCCACTAGATCGTCGATATACTTCCATACGAACTGCATGAGCAGGACGAACACCGAGATGGTGAAGGTCAGCGCCAGCGGCCCGACGAAGGAACGGAGTATCAGACGATCTATCTTCTTCATGAAATCAGAACTTGCTGGCAATCCAGCGCCAGAGGTCATTACCGTTGGCCAAAATCATGAGCGCCAGGAGGAGGAACATGCCTATATTCTGCGCCACGGTGAGGAACTTGTCGGACGGCTTGCGGCCCGACACCATCTCCCAGAGGGTGAACAGGAGGTGTCCTCCGTCGAGCCCGGGGATGGGGATGATATTCATGAAGGCGAGAATCAGCGCCAGGAAGGCTGTGATGTTCCAGAATGACTGCCAATCCCAATATTCGGGGAAGATGCTGCTCATGGTGCCGAATCCGCCGAGGTTCTGCAGACCGCCGGGCGAGAAGAGCACCTTGAGCGAGGAGATATACTCTACGAGGGTCCTCCAGCCGTGGCTGATGCCGGCGGGGATGGCCGAGAGGACGTTGTAGTCGATATGCTTGACGACAAACAGTCTGGCGATATCGGTGACGAGTTGCACACCCAGTTTTCCAGCGGCGTTGATATGGACGGTAGCCGAGTCAAGTTGTCCATGACGGTAGAATCCTATCAGGATATCGCTGTCGGCATTGTCGGCCAACATCGGCGCAATCTCGCTGTAGGAGGCCATAGGTACGCCGTTGATACTCACCACGCTGTCGCCTTCCATCATGCCTGCCTGCTGAGCCGGCGAACCGCTTTGGAAGCCCGCCACCACGAAGGGCATACGGGGAGACATGAGGTGTTTCACATGCCCACGGTTGACCCGTTCGAGCAGCTGACCGCTAAGGGTGAGGTCGACGGTGGAGTCGCCGCGTAGGACGGTGACTTGCTTGGGGTTGTCGAGCAGCAGGGCCTTGGTGGCGTCGGAGAAGTCATACATCTCCTGTCCGTCGACGGTGTAGATGATGTCGCCGGGTTGGAACCCTTCGTCAATCATCACCTGGTGGTAGTCATAACCCAGGGTGGCGTTGCGCAGCGGCAGTTCGTCTTTGCCCCAGTGGGAGAAGATGACGGAGTAGATGAGGAGTGCCGAGAGGAAGTTGACCAACACGCCGCCGCTGATGATGAAGAGGCGCTGCCAAGCGGGCTTGGTGCGGTACTCCCAGGGCTGTGGCTCGCTCTCGAGGTCGTCGGCACTCTTGGTCTCGTCAATCATACCGGCGATGTCGCAGTAGCCGCCCAGCGGTATCCAGCCGATACCCCACAGGGTGTTGTCCAGGTCTTCGGGGGCCAGATTTTTCTCGTCCCAGCTGTCGGGCGTGGTGGCGTTGAAGAAGAGAAAATGCCACTTGCCGCCAAACTTCTTGGCTTTGAGGATGGAGAACTTGTAGTTGAAGAAGATATAGAACCTACGCACACGCGTATGGAACAGTTTTGCGAAACCCAGGTGTCCCAGTTCGTGGGTCATCACCAGGAGCGAGAGGCTGAGTATCAATGCAAGCCACTTCATGTAGTCGATTGTTTGATGGTGTTATTGTTTGATTGCTTGAATATTTATATCGTCTGTTTCCTTACCTCTTTGTCTGTGGCGAAGAGGTCGTCGAGGGTCGGGTTGGCCACATAGGGGGCCTCCTGCATGGCCCGTTCCACGCAGTCGGCGATGTCGAGGAAACCTATCTTGCCGTCGATGAATTGCTGCACGGCCACCTCGTTGGCAGCGTTCATCACACAGGGCATGTTGCCTCCCTGCGCGATGGCGCGATAGGCGAGGTCGAGACAGCGGAAGGTCTCGCGGTCAGGTCTCTCGAAGGTGAGGTTGGGATAATTAGCGAAGTCAAGCCGCGGGAGGTGGCTCTCGATACGTTCGGGGAAGGTGAGGGCATACTGGATGGGGGTCTCCATGGTGGGGATGCCCAGCTGCGCCTTGATGCTTCCGTCGCGGAACTGCACCATCGAGTGCACCACCGACTGGGGATGTACCACCACCTCGATATCGTTGGCGTCGACGCCGAAGAGCCATTTGGCCTCAATCACTTCAAGCCCTTTGTTCATCAGCGAGGCACTGTCGATGGTCACCTTGCGGCCCATGCTCCAGTTGGGGTGTTTGAGGGTTTGCTCGAGGGTGACATGAGCCAGTTCTTCGCGTGTGCGGCCACGGAAGGGGCCGCCGCTGGCGGTGAGGAGTATCTTGTCGACGGGGCTGTGTTCGCCCACCAGGCACTGGAAGATGGCCGAATGTTCGCTGTCGACCGGCAGGATAGGGGCGCGGTGACGAGTGGCGGCGGCGGTGACGATGGCACCTGCCACCACCATGGTCTCCTTGTTGGCCAGCGCCACCGGCTTGCCTTTCTCCAGCGCCCGCAGGGTGGGTCTGAGGCCCGCAAAGCCCACGATGGCGGCCACCACGATGTCGATGCTCGCCATCTCCATGAGGTCGACCATCGCCGCCTCGCCAGCATAGACCTTAACGTCGCTGTCCTTCAGGGCTTCCTGCACCTGCGCATATTTACGCTCGTCGGCAATCACCACCGCGTTGGGTTGGAACTCGAGGGCCTGCTGTATCAGCAGGTCGGCGTTGCCTCCGGCACAGAGCACCTCGACGGCGAAACGGTCGCGGTGACGACGCACTACATTGAGTGTCTGCGTGCCGATAGAGCCCGTCGACCCCAATATAGCTATTCGTTTGATATCAAGATTCATTTGTCTTTACTCTTGTCGTCTTGACTTCTAAAAAGAGATGTATTCTTCGGGGTTGACGGCCACGCCGCCGACCCATATCTCGAAGTGCAAGTAGGCTCCCAACTCACGGCGGCCACCGCTGCCCACATAGGCAATGGGCTCGCCGGCACGGACGGCATCGCCCTGCCGTTTCAGCAACGAGCCGTTGTTCTGATACACGGTGACCACATTGCCAGGATGCTGAAGGGCAATCACATGGCCTTCCTCGACGGTGAAACCGGAGAAGATGACCGTGCCGCTATAGGCAGCACAGACCGCCCGGTTGGCCTCACCGGCGATGTCGACCCCATGATGGGTGGGGCCAAAAGGCGTAAGTATCTTGCCTTTGAGGGGCGTATAGAAGAGATGTGTGATGGACGACGACGATTCCGATACCGAGGCGACGGCCGCCGAAGGGGTCTCTTTCACCTGGTAGCGGTTGTCCTCACGCTCCACCTCGAGGCGCAAGAGGCTGTCTTCCTTCGAATGGCGGTAGGCTTTGGCCAACTGCTGCAAAGAGAGGGTGGTGTCTTTCGTTATCTCGGTGGGGTCGGCACCTAGCTGCTCGCCGCGCAGCACCGCCTGCATGGTGGCAATCATCCACTCCTGATTCTCCAGTTGCACCTGCAGAGAGTCGATCTTCTTGGCATTCTCGTAGGTCTGCTCCACCATCTTGGTATCGGTATATCCCGGTATCCACTCGCGCAAGGGGGTGAAGGCGATGAGGATAGTGGTGAGCAGAATGAGGACGATGATGGTGATGCCCACGGTGACAAAAAGGTTGACACCCGACAGTTGGAAAGAGAACTTCTCCTTGAAGGTGTCGGTATCCATCACCACGAAGCGGTGCTTCCGCTTGATTACGTCGGTGACGGGATTGTCCTTGAGGCTATACCACCATTGCTTCAGGCCCATTGTGGGGAGGTTTTGAAAGAAAAAATCAAAGAGTCAAAGAGTCTGAGAGTGTTTGAACTTTTCGACTCTTTGACTCTTTGACTTTTCTACTTCCTAGATTAGAAGAACTTATTGCGCTGATCGGTAATCTTAGCGGCACTGCGCAGCACCTGGCTGACATAGCGCGGTTTGATACCGAAGCTCTGTTCGATGCGGGTAGGCTCGTCGGCGTTGACCTCGCGGGCCACCTTGCCGTCGACATTCACCACATACACGCCGTTGGCGCCCTTCACAGGACCGGCAATACCGCTCTTGGTGGCGGCCACAGTGGCCAGCACCTTGGGTTCCATACCGAACTGCTGCAGGTTGTAGTCTCCAAAGGCCACACCGAGGAGGGTATCGACATTGACATTCATGGCAGTGGCCACGGAGTTGATATCCTGACCGGCCTTGACGGCGGTGGCGGCACGCTCCATCAGCACCTGAGCCTTCTTCTCGAGACGCACCTGCTGTTCAATCATCGGACGCACCTGCTCCAGCGTAGCATAGCCTTTCTTGTAGACGTCTTTCAGAGCTACCACGACGAACATACCGTCGCACTCGTAGACCTGGTCGGCCACAGCACCAATCTTGGTATCTTCGTTATAGGCCCACTGAACGATGCTGCGGGCGTTGGGCAGACCAGCCATATTGTCGCTCATCATGCCGACGCGGGCGCTGCGCACCTGCATATTCTGCTCACGGGCAGCGGCGTCGAAGGCGTCGATGCTGCGGTTCTGACCAGCGAAGCGGTTAGCCTCGTTGTAGACGGCACGGTTGGTATTGTTGGAAGCGGCAATCTCGCGGCTAACGAGAGCCACACGGTACTTCTTGCTAGCGGGGGTCTTATCGGTCACCTTCACCACGAAGTAGCCCACACCCTGAGGATGGGTGAAGAGGAAGCTCTTTCCGACAGGAGTGTTGACAATGTCCTCGTTGAGGAAGCCATAGCCGCCATCGAGCTGCCAATTCATATCACCTTTGGTCTCACCCTTCTGGGGGTCGTCGCTGAACTGAGCCACAGCATCTTCGAAGCTCATCTTGTTGCCGTTGACCAGCGTGAGGACGCTGTCGGCCAAGCGCTTGGCCTGGTCGTCCGAGCGGGTGATGTTGCCGCCGGCATTGCTATTGAGGATGTATACGACGCTGGCACGCAAGCTGTCGGGGCGCACGGCGCTGCTCATCAGCTTGGCCATCACCCATTCGTTGCCAATCATCTGGGGCTCCAGCATCGAGCCGGCAGCGGCGGTGCTTAACCACTCGTCGACGGGGGCTTTGAAGTTGGAGGGTTTCAGATAGGTGGAGTCGTAGCTGCGGTCAGACTCGGCATTGACGAAGAAAGCAATCTCTTCGTTGTCCAAAGCCTGGAACTCACTCCACACCTTCTGCACATCGTTCTCGATCTGAGCCAGATCTTCGGCCGTGGGATTCACGGGGAAGGTGATGAACTCGAGGTCGCGCATTTCCTCCTGCACGCGGAATTCTTTGCGGTGCTCATCGTAGAAAGCCTTAAAATCGTCATCGTTGATGGCAGCCTCTTCGTCAGCCACGCTGCTGAAAGGAAGGGCGGCAATGCGGATGTCGGAAGCCTCCTTGTTGTAGGAAGCAATCTTCTCACGGATAGCCTTGGGCATGTAGAAGCCACCACCGATCAGGGTGTTGTACTTCTGCTGCTCGCGGTCTTTGCGCACATATTTCTCAATCTCGACCCACTGCATACGGAAGGTGGTATCGAGCTGGTCGAAGTTCTCAACCAAATAGTTGACCTGACGCACATCGTACTGGCCGGTCTGGGGGTTGGTGAACATCTGACGGAGGTAGGGGTGGATAAAGGAGCCGGTGTACATATCGCTCACCTCGGCGGCGCTCACCGTCATACCCAGCTTGGTGGTCTGCTCCTCCATGAGGGTCTCGTCGACAAACTGCTGCCATACCTGCTCGCGGATTTGGCTCTCCACCTCGGCGGGCACCTGAGCCACCTGCTGCTGAGTCTTGTAGTTGGTCTCCATCTCGGCCACCAACTCATTGAAACGCTGGTTAGTCAACGTGGTGCCGTTCACCTTACCCATGTCGGGAATACCGCCACGGTTCTTGGTCAAGTCGCCAAGGATGAAGGCCAGAATAGCGATACCTACGATAGCCACGGCTATCCACGAATGTTTTCTGATAGTTCCAATAATTGCCATTTTCTGTAGTGATTAATTTTATATTTTGTTATTAATTATCTATTTAAAAAGCGTGCAAAAATACAAAGAAAAACGGGTGTGGTAAAATTTTTTTTGTCCTGCACACCAATGAAACCATGCAAAGAACACAGAATCAACATAATGCACAACGCCTTGAATAATAAAAAAGAAGGGCCGAATCGAGAAAAAACTTCTTGAATAGGTCTTTGAAATCCAAAAATAAGCTATTCAAAACACGAACGAGAACGGCAACAGGGCAGCCACACTAGGAAACACCCGTACACCGCCGTCCTGCAGGTAACAGATTACCCGCATCGGATGCCCCTGATGCTGCTCGTATTCCGACATCACCTGCCGGCAAGCACCACAAGGACTGGCCTCGCAGAGGCGCCCGTCGGCATCGCGTCCGACGATGGCAAGCGACTCGTAATCACGCATCTCCGGCCGTTGCGACGAAGCAGCAAAGAGGGCCGTCCGTTCAGCACACATACCCGACGGATAGGCCACATTCTCCTGATTGCTACCGACGACAATGGTGCCGTCTTTCAACCGCAGCGCCGCTCCCACACGGAAATGGGAATAAGGGGCATAGGCGCCCTCTGTCGCCTCGATGGCCCGCTGCATCAATTCGCGGTCTTTCTCCTCAAGCTCGTCTATCGTAGAATACTCTTGATAATTGATAACATGTACTTTATCCATACTTCTCACTCGGTTAACATACTGCAAAAGTAAACAAAAATAGCAAAACGGCCAAATGCAAACTGTCGACGGAAGACGACACAATATTCATGGTGGTTCGACGTTTATTTATTATTCACAATATGGCCAACGAACGGACATATATTGCCATCGACCTCAAGTCGTTCTACGCTTCAGTAGAGTGTGTGGAGCGAGGGTTTGACCCATTGACTACCAACCTGGTGGTGGCTGATGCCAGCCGTACCGAGAAGACCATCTGCCTGGCAGTGACCCCTTCGCTGAAACAGTATGGCATCGGAGGACGAGCCCGATTGTTCGAAGTGGTGCAACGGGTGCGGCAGATCAACGCCCGGCGGCGTCGCAATACCCCCGACTGGCAACTCAGGGGGGAGTCTGCCGACGACAATGAGTTGAAAGCCAACCCCTCGCTGGCCGTCACCTACCATGTGGCACCGCCACGCATGGCCTACTATATCGACTACAGTGCCCGCATCTACGGCATCTACACAAAATATGTGGCCCCCGAAGACATCCATGTTTATTCTATCGATGAGGTATTCATGGATGTAACCAACTATCTGGGAACATACAAGATAACGGCCCACGAACTGGCCCAGCGCATGATAGGGCACGTGCTGTGCGAGACAGGCATCACCGCCACCGCCGGTATCGGCCCCAACCTTTACCTCTGCAAGGTAGCTATGGATATCGTAGCCAAACATATTCCGGCCGACAAAGACGGCGTGCGAATTGCCGAACTGGACGAGATGAGCTACCGACGGCATCTGTGGAGCCATCGCCCATTGACCGACTTCTGGCGCGTGGGGCGCGGCATCGCCCACAAACTCGAAGCATGCGGCATGATGACCATGGGTGATGTGGCCCGCTGCTCGATAGAGAAGGAAGCATTGCTATACAAACTCTTCGGTGTCAATGCCGAACTGCTTATCGACCATGCCTGGGGTTGGGAGCCTTGCACCATTGCCGCCATCAAGAGCTACCATCCCAAAAGCAACTCTTTCAGTTCCGGGCAAGTACTCTCCGAACCTTATCCCGTTGAGAAAGCCCGCATAGTGATGCGCGAGATGGCCGATGCGATGGCCCTCAAGCTGGTGGGGCTTCATATGGTAGCGCATCAGGTGGGTATCTTCGTCAACTATGACACAGCGAGTTTGAAGCAGAGCGCTTATGACGGGGAGATTGTTAGCGACTATTATGGCCGTCCAGCCCCCAAGCCGGCTCACGGGGGGGCACTCCTTCCCCACCCCACCTCGTCGGCTCGCCTCATCAGTGAGACAGCCATGCGGATTTTCAACCAAACAGTGAATCCCCATCTGCTAATTAGACGGCTTACTATCACTGTAGACCAGGTGGTTGACGAGGGAAAAGTTGCCACCACCCCTTCCGAACAACTTGATATGTTCACCGACTACGAGGCGGTGGCACGTCAACGAGAAGCGGAGAATGTCACCCTTGAAAAGGAGAGGAGGATGCAGGAGGCGATGATCTCTATCAAACGGAAATACCACAAAAACGCCATATTCAAAGGGATGGATCTCGAAGAAGGGGCCACGGCTCGCGAACGCAACGCACAGATTGGAGGCCACAAGGCGTAGTTGGGAGTTAAGAGTTTAGAGTTATGGAATCTGAGTATGAAGATATAATCAATCTGCCACATCATGTGTCGACACACTATCCCCGCATGAGCATGGAGGGGCGTGCCGGACAATTTGCCCCTTTCGCCGCCCTCACAGGACTTGGCGCCGCCATTCGTAGGGTTGCCGAACACCCCGACGAGCAAGTCTATTTCGATGACGAAATGATACAAAGCATGTACAACGAACCCCTTGATGAGGAATAAACCATGAATCTTTCTCCTTTCACATCTCACCTTTCACCTTGTATCATTGGACTTTCTCCCATGGACGACATCACCGATATGCCGTTCCGTCAAATATGTAAGGAGATGGGAGCCGACCTGCTCATCACCGAATTTATCGCCAGCGAGGCCCTAAACCGCGACGCTGAGAAGAGCTTACGCAAGATGCGTTTCACCGAGGAACAACGGCCCATTGGAATCCAGATTTTTGGCGCCGACGAGGATGAGTTGCTGCGTTGCCTCGATGTGGTGGAACAGGCACAACCCGACTTCATCGACATCAACTGGGGCTGCCCCGTAAGAAAAGTGGCAGGCAAAGGCGCCGGCTCGGGGATTCTACAAGACATACCTAAGATGCTTAGAATCACCGCCTCGCTGGTCAAGCAAGCACATCTCCCCATAACAGTGAAGACCCGCATAGGGTATAGTGCTGATTCTATGATGATAACCGACTTCTGCGAGGCTCTTCAAGATACTGGTATCGCTGCCCTCAGCATCCACGGACGCACTAAGACACAGATGTATAGTGGCACCGCCGACTGGACCATGATAGGAGCGGTAAAGAACAACCCCCGCATGCATATCCCTATTTTGGGCAACGGCGATATCACCACCTCGGCACAAGCCATTGAGAGCAAGAACCGTTACGGCGTCGATGGCATCCTGATCGGTCGCGGAGCCATCGGCAACCCCTGGATATTCGAGCAGTGCCAGCGTGCCTTCCGCGGAGAGCCCGAAAGAGAGATTACGGTAGCTGAACGTGTGGAGGTTTGCCGCCGTCACCTGTTGGCCGCGGCGGAGTTTAAAGGCGAACGTACTGCTGTCTTCGAGATGCGCAAACACTATGGTGCTTACTTCAAAGGTCTATACAATTTCAAGCCCTACCGCCTTGCCCTCGTCAGCACGACCTCTTTGGAGGAGACCCTCACGGTCTTGGATCACATTAAACAACACTATCAGTGACATATCCAAGAGAGCTACAGCAAAATAAATTTGGTCAAATAAAAAATAATGTGTACCTTTGCAATTAATATATACATCACATTTTATACAAAAACACAGATTTCCAACCATTTAATTAAAGAATAAAAACCTATGAAAAAAAGATTTTTCGCTATTGCCGCCGTTGTGGCTTGCCTGTTTAGCATGAGTTCTTGCGATGGTATCAATTGGGACGACATGTTTGATAATTTGACGGGTCACATCACCCTGATGGCTTCGAGTCCCCAGAATGCCCAGAGCGGCGCCCAGCCCCAAGGAATTGATTTGAACGACTCTATCCGCTTCAAATCGGCCATCAGCAACGTAACCGCTGACACCATCTACTATGATGGCCAGGCCATCCCCGATGTTAACTTTGGCACTCTCATGGTGGGAACCAAGGACAATATCCTTACCAACGACATCGCCAATCTGACCTACCCGCTGGTGGGTATTCATTTGAACGGCAACACTGTAAAGGTTTACAACGTGAGCTGCCCGCTCAACTTCGACTTTATTGAGTACCTTGACACTACCGACATCAACCAAATGATTGCTGCCGGCATGGCTTTCGGCAATGACAACAATCTGTTTGCCGTGGCCGTGAGCGAAGACGCCTACTACATCGGCTATACCGGCAATGTCAACATTACCAAGTTCGGTGATGAAGGATCGCTGATTGAAGGCAGGGTGAACAATGTGCGTGCCATCTATGTGACCAAACAGCAGATTGAGACTTTGGCCGACATGAGCGATGCTGAGCGTGCCGCAATTGACCTGGAGACCTACTTCCCCAGCGTCAAGTTCAATGGCGAAATCTCCAGCCGTCGTACCAATATCCAGGCCGTCCTCGATGCCCTGGAGGCCGAACAGCAGTAAGCACTCTGCAGGTATCCTTTTCCTGCTGATAGCCCTGACGTTCCCCGTCAAGGCACAATTCATCCGCACCACCCATAGCGCACACAACGGCGCAATGGGTGGTGTGATGCTTTATGACCTTGACCACAGACAAATTTCCCTTGGCTACCGGCAGGATTTCCTGATGGCCGAGATGGCCGACAAAACACTGCGTATCGTTTGGTCTTTGGCCCAAATAGGATATCTTACGGCTGATTACTGCCACCATGGCAACCAAGACTACCACGAACAGCAGGCGGGCGCATCCTACGCCCTGCGAGTTACCAACTGGTTGGTAGTAGGTGTCGAAGGACGCTACCTGCACCTCGGCACCTCGGACGGACACTACCGCCCACAACAGTGGTTGGCAGCCGCGGTAACGCTACACACCATCCCCTCGCAAAATACCACCATCGATATTGTTGCAGGAACCCGACCTTGGGACTCCCTACACCCTTACCGCATTCACCTTCAGACAGCCTATCGGCCCACTACTCAATTCCTCACCGTGGTAGAGGCCGAGAGTGAGGACCGCCTACGTTTAAGGTTGGGTATGGAATACATATATAATCATTTCCTCGCCCTACGAGCTGGTTTGGCAACTAACCCCATGGTACTTTCTTGTGGCGTAGGATTACGTCATAAAAGCATCTCTTTTGACCTCGGCATAGAAAGCCACAGCACTCTTGGCATAACACCATTAACCTCATTGACACTATGGTTCTAAAGAGATGGATCATAGCATTGTTTCTGATGTTTCCGTTGCTGGCAACAGCACAGATAGAGGAGGCCGTGGAGTCCTGGATGGAAGAACATGATGACAGTCAGGCTGCTGCCGAGATGAACGACCTGCTGCTCCAGTTGCAAGCTCAACCAATAAACTTAAACGATACCAATGCGCTATCCATCCTTCCTTTCCTATCCCCTTTTCAGCAGCAGGCCTTGCGCAATTACATCCTACTGCATGGGCAACTGTTGAGCCATAAAGAGCTGCGGTTTATTCCAGGTTTTGACAGTATCACCATAGCGTTATTAGAACAAATTACCATTACTGTTCCATACGAGATGTCACGCAATTTACGGCTGCGTGACGGCCATCACTCTCTTGTAACCGCTATCGGAGGCACCTATCCTCAAGCCGACGGATACCTCAACGGCAAGTACGAAGGTGATAATATGCACGCACTACTTTGTTACACCTACAACCTACATAATCGCATACAATTACGTTTTACCGCCGACAAAGATCCCATGGAAGCATGGGGCAAAGACAACTATTATGGGTACCACCTGATGTTAAGCGACATAGGAAGATTGGAACGCCTGATTGTGGGTCGTTACAACCTACAGTTTGGACAGGGGTTGACGCTATGGACGGGATTACAGCCGTTCAACTTGATTGGGAGCTCTCCGCTGAGATTCGGCACAGGGGTGCGACCTGCAGCCGCCTTCTACGAGGAGGGATACCAAGAGGGGGCTGCTGCCCGTATAAGAATTAACCGACGATTCCATCTTTCAACCTTTGCCTCATATGTAAACGGGGAGACGCTGGCCGGTGGCCATCTCGACTACCGACACGGGAACCTTATCATTGGTGTCACCACTGCATTTATTTCTTTGAAAGACACGCTCAACACAAAAGACTATGTGTATAACCAGCAACGATTCAGGGGAACTCATCAATTCAATAATGGCATTGACATAACCTACCAGTGGCGTCGGATGACCTTCTTTGGCGAAGCTGCACTAAGAGACAACGGTTCGCTGGCGGCTATTAGTGGTATACAACTACATGCCGACAGTCGCAACAGGTTCGGCATCAGCTATCGCCATTATTCCAATAACTACAATAACCTGCATGCCCAAGGCTATGCCATTGGCTCTACACAAGGAGAAGAAGGAGTGACGCTGGATGCCGAAACCCGTCTGCCCCTTGGCATTACACTGCTAAGCAGTCTGGACATACACCGATTCACCGGTTTAAGATACGCCACATATAGCCCAACCTCGGGCACATGGTTGCGGCTGCAGGCCCTCCGTCCTTGGGGTACAAAGATTACAACGACAATACGCTATACTTACCGTCAAAAAGAACGCAATATTCCCAATTTAGACACCACCCTCTATCTGGGAGAAGAAAACCTGCGGCAGGTACTGCAGGGCGAGGTACGATATATGACGGGGCCCTGGATTCTCTCGGCACGAGCAGCCTTATGCAGCTATGAAAGCATTTCAGGGGCGCTACAACAAGGATGGTTGACCTCAATAGCTGCACGATACAATCATGGACGACTACAGGCTACGGGAGGAATTGCATACTATGACGTAGATGGATACTACGCCCGCATATACCTTAGCGAGAGCAACCTGCAATATGCCTGGAGTATGCCGGCGTTGTACGGACGTGGACTGCGTGGCAATCTGCTGCTGCGATACCGCCTGAGTCGGCATTTTACCTTGGCCGGCAAAACAGCCCTCAACTGGTTACCCGGCGAAGAATCCATCGGAAACGGAGACAGCCGCACCGAGGGACCGGTGCGGCTGTCGTGGATGGTACAACTGCGTTGTACTCTGTAAGTGTTTTCCTTTATTTCTCAGCCGACATGGCGGGAGCATTTCCGACGATGAGGTCTTGATACTCGCGCATACCGGTACCGGCAGGAATTAGATGTCCGACAATGACGTTCTCCTTCATGCCCATGAGGGTATCACGTTTGGCGTTGATAGCGGCCTCGGTAAGCACCTTGGTAGTCTCCTGGAAGGAGGCTGCGGAGATGAAGGATTTGGTCTGCAGAGAGGCGCGGGTGATACCCTGAAGCACCTGACGGCAGGTAGCAGGACGAGCGTCGCGCACGCTGACAAGTTTCTTGTCCTGACGGCGCAGGGCACTGTTCTCGTCGCGCAGTTCGCGGGCGGTGACAATCTGTCCCACGGAGAGGGTAGTACTGTCGCCGGCATCCTCAACAACCTTCATACCGAAGATACGGTCGTTCACGTCATTGAAATCGAGCTTATTGACAAGGTCGCCCTCGAGGAAACGGGTGTCACCCGGATCAAGAATTTCGACCTTGCGCATCATCTGACGCACAATGACCTCAAAGTGCTTGTCATTGATCTTCACACCCTGCAGACGGTACACCTCCTGCACCTCGTTGACGATGTATTCCTGTACCTTCATCGGGCCCTTGATGGCGAGAATATCGCTGGGGGTAATGGCGCCATCAGAGAGTGGCGTACCAGCCTTGACATAGTCGCTGTCCTGAGCAAGGATCTGCTTGGACGTGGGGATAAGGTAGGAGCGCTGCTCGCCGGTCTTGGAGGTAATGGTAATCTCACGATTGCCGCGTTTGAGTTTCTTGGCAATGGAGACAATACCGTCGATTTCAGCCACGATGGCAGGATCGGACGGGTTACGGGCCTCGAAGAGCTCGGTGACACGGGGCAGACCGCCCGTGATATCGCCAGCCTTACCGAAGGAACGAGGAATCTTGACCATGATGTCACCAGCGTGAAGTTCCTGGCCTTGCTCAACACCGATATGGGCACCCACGGGAAGGTCATAGACCTTAAGGATGTTGCCCTCAGAGTCAACGATGTTAAGGGTAGGATTCTTTGTACGCTGGCGGCTCTCAATAACCACCTTGTCCTGAAGTCCCGTCTGGGCATCGCTCTCCACACGGTAGGTAACATTCTCAATAACATTCTCGAAGGAGACTTTACCAGCCACATCGGAGATGATGACGGCATTGTAAGGATCCCATTCGGCAATGAGGTCACCCTTGGCCAGCAAATCGCCAGAAGCCTTGTAAAGTTTGGCACCATAAGGCAGCAGGGACGAGAAGAGGGTAACGTCAGTGTTAGTGTCGACGATACGCATCTCAGCCGAACGGCCCATGACAACATGGTACTTATTGCCCTCATTGTCGGTGTAAGGCACCGAACGGAGTTCGTCGATGATAAGGCGTCCTTCGTACTTTGCCTGCAGGCTGGAAGTAGTACCGATGTTTCCACCAGCCACACCACCAACGTGGAAGGTACGCAGGGTCAACTGAGTACCAGGCTCACCGATAGCCTGAGCAGCGATAACGCCGACAGCTTCACCCTTCTGCACCATCTTGCCGGTGGCCAAATTGCGGCCATAGCACTTGGCGCAAACACCATGCTTCGACTCGCAGGTGAGCACCGAGCGAATTTCGACCTCCTCGATGGGAGACTCTTCAATCTTCTTGCAGATATCCTCGGTGAGTTCCTCGCCAGCATGGGCAATGAGTTCGCCTGTCTGGGGATGGTAGATATCGTGCACCGAGGTACGGCCGAGAATCTTCTCGCCGAGGCTCTGGACGATATCCTCACCTTTCTTGAGGGCGGTAGTGGGCAGTCCACGGAGGGTGCCACAGTCCTCTTCGTTGATAATCACATCGTGGGCCACGTCGACCAAACGGCGGGTCAGGTAACCAGCGTCAGCGGTCTTCAAAGCGGTATCGGCCAGACCCTTACGGGCACCGTGAGTAGAGATGAAGTACTCAAGCACCGAAAGACCTTCCTTGAAGTTGGACACAATGGGGTTCTCGATAATCTCATTTCCAGAGGAACCAGCCTTCTGCGGCTTGGCCATCAGACCACGCATACCAGAGAGCTGACGAATCTGCTCCTTGCTACCACGAGCACCCGAGTCATACATCATAAAGATGGGGTTGAATCCCTGATTATCAGCCTTGAGCTGCTTCATCAGGGTCTCGGTGAGCTGGTTGTTGGTATTGGTCCAAATATCAATGACGTGGTTGTAACGTTCGTTATTGGTGATAAGACCCATGGCGTATTGTGCCATAACCTCTTCAACCTCTTCGTTGGCCTTCTCAATAAGAGCCTCCTTCTCGGCAGGGATGATGACATCGCCTAGGTTGAACGAAAGACCTCCGCGGAAAGCTTGACGATAACCCATGTTCTTGATATCATCAAGGAAGGTTGCCGTGACGGCATTGCCACACTCGGTGAAGATATCACCGATGATATCGCGCAAAGATTTCTTGCCCATCACCTGATTGATATAACCATACTGGGCGGGGACAACCTGGTTGAAGATAACACGTCCGACGGTAGTACGCAGACGGTTGGTCTTGATATAATGGCCCTTGGCGTCAACCATTACATCACCCTTGGCATCACGCTTCACTTCATACTCGGTGCGGCTATGAATGGCCACCTCGGCAGGAGTATTGCAGTCGATGTCGGTCAGCACCTTACCCTTTTTGTCCTTGATGACCTCCATGAAGGTACGGTCGCTCTTGACGTAAGAGTATTCATCGTGACCTTCGGGCAAGGGCAACTGGACACTAATGCAAGCGTTAAGGTCGACACGTTTCTCATTGTAGGCAATGATAACCTCTTCGGGGGAATAGAAACGCTGTCCCTCACCACGCACAACCTCAGTGTCGGTAGTGCGACGGGGTTTGGTCATATAATAAAGACCCAGCACCATATCCTGCGAAGGAACGGTGATAGGAGCGCCATTGGCAGGGTTGAGAATGTTGTGAGTGGAGAGCATCAAAATCTGAGCCTCCAAAATGGCAGCATTACCCATAGGCACATGGACAGCCATCTGGTCACCATCGAAGTCAGCGTTGAAACCGGTACACACCAAGGGGTGCAGACGGATGGCCTTACCCTCGACAAGGCGGGGCTGGAAAGCCTGGATACCCAGACGGTGCAACGTAGGAGCACGGTTCAGCAGGATGGGGTGACCCTTGAGGATATTCTCGAGGATTTCCCACACCACGGGTTCCTTACGGTCAACGATACGCTTGGCGCTCTTGACGGTTTTCACCAATCCACGCTCAAGGAGTTTGCGGATGACATAAGGTTTGAACAACTCGGCAGCCATATCCTTGGGGAGACCACACTCATGCATCTTCAGCTCAGGACCCACCACGATAACCGAACGACCGGAATAGTCGACACGTTTACCGAGCAAGTTCTGACGGAAACGTCCCTGCTTGCCCTTGAGAGCATCAGAGAGCGACTTGAGGGCACGGTTAGACTCGGACTTCACACTGGACACCTTGCGGCTGTTGTCGAACAGAGAGTCGACCGCTTCCTGAAGCATACGCTTCTCATTACGCATAATCACTTCAGGAGCCTTAATCTCAACGAGACGTTTCAGTCGGTTGTTACGGATAATCACACGACGGTAGAGCTCGTTGATGTCAGAGGTAGCAAAACGACCACCATCCAGCGGCACGAGGGGACGCAGATCGGGCGGGATAACGGGGATAATATTCATTATCATCCACTCAGGACGGTTGTCCATACCACGAGCCTGCATAGAACGCTGCGATTCGCGGAACGACTCAATGACATTCAGTCTCTTGAGAGCCTCCTGTTTACGAGCCACTGCAGTCTCCTTGGATGCTTTAGCACGCAGTTCGTAGCTAAGTTTATCAAGGTCGAGTTCGGAGAGAAGCTTATAGAGGGCTTCGGCACCCATACCGGCGATAAACTTGTTGGGGTCGGTATCGGGCAGCTGGTCATTACCTTCGGGTAAAGAATCCTGAATATAGTAATATTCCTCTTCGGTGAGCAGATCGAGTTTCTGGACGGGCATCTCGTTCAAGATAGCTTTACCAGGCTGGAGAACGATGTATTTCTCATAATAGATAACCTGATCGAGCTTCTTGGAGGGGATGTTGAGCAGCGTACCAATCTTGTTGGGCAGCGAACGGAAGAACCAGATGTGGGCAATGGGGACCACCAGTTCGATGTGACCCATACGCTCACGGCGGACCTTCTTCTCGGTCACTTCAACACCGCAACGGTCGCAGACAATACCCTTATAACGAATACGTTTATACTTACCACAATGACACTCCCAATCGCGCGTCGGTCCGAAAATGCGTTCACAGAACAGACCGTCACGCTCAGGTTTGTATGTACGGTAGTTGATGGTTTCGGGCTTCGTTACCTCGCCATAAGAACGGCGCTTGATGGACTCAGGCGACGCTAGGCTGACGGTAATCGAATTGAAATCAGTCTTTAACTGAGATTCTTGTTTAAAAGCCATGTTCTTTTCTACTTATACAACCATTAATCAAATGTTACCTCAAGACCCAGACCACGGAGTTCGTGGACAAGGACGTTGAACGACTCGGGGATACCCGGCACCGGCATATTGTCACCCTTAACGATGGCTTCATATGCCTTGGCACGGCCCATCACATCATCCGATTTGACAGTCAGCACTTCCTGCAGGACGTGCGATGCACCGTAAGCCTCGAGAGCCCAGACCTCCATCTCACCGAAACGCTGACCACCGAAGTTGGCTTTACCGCCAAGGGGCTGCTGGGTAATGAGGGAGTAAGGTCCGATGGAACGAGCGTGCATCTTGTCGTCAATCATATGATGCAACTTGAGGTAGTAAATATATCCGACGGTGGCGGGCTGGTCGAAGCGTTCGCCAGTTTCGCCGTCATAAAGGTAAGTACGTCCGTTTTCGGGCAGACCGGCTTCACGCATGTAGCCGTTAATCTGTTCGAGGGTGGCACCGTCGAAGATGGGGGTCTTGAATCGCTTGTTGAGCTTCTTACCAGCCCAACCAAGTACGGTCTCATAGATCTGACCTAAGTTCATACGTGAAGGCACACCCAGAGGGTTGAGGACTATATCGACAGGGGTACCATCGGCCAGGAAAGGCATATCCTCAGCGCGGACAATCTTCGACACAATACCCTTGTTACCATGACGACCGGCCATCTTATCACCGATACGCAGTTTACGTTTCATGGCGATATAAACCTTGGCCATCTGAACAATTCCGCTGGGCAGGTCATCACCCACCGTTAGGGCGAACTTGTTACGAGTGAATCGTCCGGAGATCTCGCGATACTTAATATTATAGTTGTTTAGCAGTTCTTTAATCAGGGCGTTGGTCTCCTTGTCGGTGGTCCACTTGTTGGGGCTTACCTCGGTGTAGTCGATGGTCTTGAGCGTCTTGGCGCTGAACTTGACCTTCTTGGGGATAAGTTCCTCGCGGTGGTTGGTATAGACACCATTGGAGACTTTGCCGTTGAGAAGGACGAGCAGACGCGAGATGAGCTTGTCTTTCAGCTCCTCGCACTCAAACTTGTACTCTTCCTCAGGCTTGGCAAGCAACTCTTTCTCACGGGCGCGAGCCTTGCGGTCGCGGATAACGCGGGCAAAGAGTTTCTTGTCGATAACCACACCATGGAGCGAAGGCGGCACCTTGAGAGAGGCGTCCTTCACATCACCGGCTTTGTCGCCGAAGATGGCACGCAGGAGTTTCTCCTCGGGAGTGGGATCGGACTCGCCCTTGGGGGTAATCTTACCGATGAGGATATCACCCTCTTTCACCTCGGCACCGATGCGTATAATACCGTTCTCATCGAGATCCTTGGTGGCATCGTTACCCACATTGGGGATATCGCGGGTGAGTTCCTCGTTACCGCGTTTGGTCTCACGCACTTCGAGGGTAAACTCTTCGACATGGACAGAGGTAAAGATATCCTCACGCACCACGCGCTCGGAAATCACCACAGCATCCTCGAAGTTGTATCCCTTCCACGGCATGAAGGCAACCATCATGTTGCGACCCAGAGCCAGTTCGCCGCCCTGGGTGGCATAACCCTCGCACAGCACCTGTCCTTTCTTCACCTTGTCGCCCTTCTTCACGATAGGACGCAGGTTGATGGCGGTGGAGTGGTTGGTACGCTGATACTTAGTCAGCTTATATTCTTTCACATCGTCGTCGAACGACACCAGACGCTCTTTCTCAGTACGGTTGTGACGGATGACGACCTTCGTGGAGTCGACATACTCAACCACACCGTCGGCTTCTGCATTGAGCAGCACGCGGCTGTCGTGAGCCACAGCTTCTTCGATGCCGGTTCCTACGATAGGTATTTCGGGATTGAGCAGGGGCACGGCCTGACGCATCATGTTCGATCCCATCAGGGCGCGGTTAGCGTCGTCGTGCTCCAGGAACGGAATGAGAGAGGCTGCGATAGAAGCAATCTGATTGGATGCTATATCCATCAGGTCAATCTCTTCCGGCGAAACAATGGGGAAGTCGGCCTGACGGCGGGCTTTCACCTTAGCTTCGGTAATGTGGCCTTCTTCATCCTGCGGAGTGGTGGCCTGAGCCACCGTCTTGTTCTCCTCGGCCTCGGCCGACAGGTAGACAGGAGGCTCGTTGAGCTGCACCTGACCGTCGACGACACGCTGATAAGGAGTCTCGATAAAGCCAAGCTCATTAATCTTGGCATATACGCAAAGCGATGAGATAAGACCGATATTGGGACCTTCGGGGGTCTCGATGGTACACAGACGACCATAGTGGGTGTAGTGCACGTCACGCACCTCGAAACCGGCACGTTCACGCGACAGACCACCAGGACCGAGTGCCGAGATACGGCGCTTGTGCGTCAACTCAGCCAGCGGGTTTGTCTGGTCCATAAACTGGCTCAACTGGTTAGTACCGAAGAACGAGTTGATGACCGACGAAAGGGTCTTTGCATTGATAAGTTCAGTGGGGGTAAACACCTCGTTGTCACGTACGTTCATACGCTCGCGGATGGTGCGGCTCATACGGGCCAGACCCACACCAAATTGGTTGGACAACTGCTCACCCACGGTGCGGATACGACGGTTCGACAAGTGGTCGATATCGTCCACCTCAGCCTTCTGGTTGATCAGCTCCACCAAATATTTGATAATGGAAGTAATGTCTTCTTTGGTCAGAACACGGACATTATCGGGAACATCCAGGTTCAGTTTGGTATTGATTCTGTAGCGACCCACATCGCCCAGATCGTAACGTTTCTCCGAGAAGAAGAGCTTCTCGATGATGCTGCGGGCAGTCTCCTCGTCTGGCGGCTCTGCGTTGCGGAGCTGACGGTAGATGTACTCGCAGGCTTCCTTGGCGTTGTTGGCGGTATCCTTCTTCAGGGTATTGTAAATCACCGAATAGTCGATACCATCGCGATCCTCGGCCTTGATAAGGATGGACTTCACATCCAGTTCAAGAATCTTCTCGATATGTTCCTCTGTGAGTTCCACATCGCGCTCGATGACCACCTCGGTACGTTCCATCGAAACCACCTCACCGGTATCCTCATCCACAAAATCCTCGGTCCAGGTCTCCACCACACGGGCGGCCAGCTGTTTTCCAACAGCCTTCTTCAGGGTGTTGCGTGTAGCTTTCACCTCTTCGGCCAACTGGAAGATATCGAGGATATCCTTATCGGTCTCATAGCCGATGGCACGGAGAAGAGTGGTGATGGGGAGTTTCTTCTTACGGTCGATATAAGCATACATCACGTTGTTGATATCGGTCGTAAACTCCATCCATGAACCCTTGAAGGGGATGATACGGGCGGAATAAAGCTGAGTACCGTTGGAGTGGAACTGGGTACCGAAGAAGACACCGGGTGAACGGTGCAACTGCGATACAACCACACGCTCGGCGCCGTTGATGACGAAGGTGCCCTTCGGAGTCATATAGGGTATCATTCCCAGATACACATGCTGCTCCAGCGTCTGGAAATCCTCGTTTTCGGGATCCTTGCAGCTCAGTTTCATCTTGGCCTTCAGCGGGACACTATATGTGAGGCCACGCTCGATGCACTCCTCTATGCTGTAGCGGGGAGGATCGATGTAATAATCCAAAAATTCAAGCTCGAAATTATTTCGGGCGTCTGTGATGGGGAAATTCTCCTTGAAAACCTTGTAAAGGCCTTCCTCCAGCCGGTTGTCTGGATTGGTCTCGATTTGGAAGAAGTCCTTGAACGACTTCACCTGAATATCGAGAAAGTCCGGATAGTCAAATTTGCGTACCGACGCGAAATTTACTACGGTGGGTTCTTTTTTTGCCAAGGGACTAAAAATTATTATTTCAAAAAACTACCAAGTGCTACATAAAGAGTTACCCATAATAGGGTATTAAGAAGGGGGCTTTGATATGTACCGATTTCCACGGCAACAAGGAATAGGCACTCCGGACACTGCCGAAGGCACTATTCCTCGTAGGTATCTTAGGTTGATTGTCCTTACTTGACCTCAACTTCGGCACCAGCCTCTTCAAGGGCTTTCTTCAGGCTCTCAGCCTCGTCCTTGGAGACGCCTTCCTTAACGGTCTTAGGAGCATTGTCAACGAGCTCTTTCGACTCTTTCAGACCCAGGCTGGCCATATCCTTAACAGCCTTCACAACGCCAAGTTTCTTGGTCTGATCGGGAACACCCTTCAGGATCACGTCGAAGGAGGTCTTCTCCTCAGCAGCGGCGGCGGCACCACCGGCGGCGGGGGCGGCGACTGCAACAGCAGCAGCGGCGGGTTCAATGCCGTACTCCTCTTTCAGGACGTCAGCGAGTTCTTTAACTTCTTTAACGGTAAGGTTAACCAGTTCTTCAGCAATAGCTTTAATGTCTGCCATGACTTTATTAATTTTAATTGGTTTTACTAATTTGTTGTTAATTCTTTAGCCTTGTTTTTTTTAGGTAGGCCACACCTGTTTGTTTTTTATTTGCTATCAGGCATTGTCTTGTTAGGCCTGACGCTCCTCCAAAGTTTTCAGCACACCGGAAATGGTATTGCCAGCCGACTGTACCTGCGACAGAACGTTCTTGATGGGCGACTGCAGCAGGGCGACCACATCGGCGATAAGCTCGCTCTTGGACTTGATGTTGACCAAGGCATCGAGATTCTCGTGACCGATATAGAAGCACTCTTCGACATAGGCACCTTTGAGGATGGGCTTTGCAGCGTTTTTCTCAGCGGTGCGGAAGCTCTTGATGAGCTTGGCGGGCGCATTGTTGGTGTTGGAAAGCATTATGGCGGTTTCACCCTTAATCACGGGGAACAACTCGCTGTAGTCGAAGCCCGACTTCTCGAGAGCCTTGATGAGAAGGGTGTTCTTGACGACTTCCAACTTGACCTCGTTGCGGAAAGCAGCACGACGCAGTTTGCTGGTCTGCACAGAGTTCAAACCTCCGATGTCGGCAATGTAGAGACTCGGATAGGCCTTGATCTCCTCGCACAGAGCATCAATGTGTTGGTCTTTCAGTTCTTTTCTCATAATGTTTCTTACAATTTAAAATAGTTTACAAGGTAGCGGCTTTGGTATCCACTTTCACACCGGGGCTCATCGTGCTGCTGATGGCGATGCTCTTCACATAGGTACCCTTGGCGGCACTGGGTTTGAGCTTCATAATCATCTGGAGCACCTCACGGGCGTTCTCAACGATTTTCTGGTCGTCGAACGAGCACTTGGCGACGGCGGTATGGATGATACCGAACTTGTCAACCTTGAAGTCAATCTTACCAGCCTTGGCCTCTTGGACAGCCTTGCCTACCTCCATGGTGACCGTACCGGTCTTGGGGTTGGGCATCAGGCCACGGGGACCGAGGATGCGGCCGAGAGCACCAATCTTGGGCATGCAGCTCGGCATGGTGATGATGACGTCAACATCGGTCCAACCACCTTTAATCTTGGTGATGTACTCATCCAAGCCGTAGTAGTCGGCACCGGCGGCTTTGGCTTCTTCCTCTTTATCGGGGGTGCAAAGCACAAGGACGCGGACGGTCTTACCCGTACCGTGAGGCAGGGTCACGCTGCCGCGCACCATCTGGTTGGCCTTGCGGGGGTCAACACCCAGACGCACGTCGATATCCACCGAAGCATCGAATTTGGTGAAGGTAATCTTCTTCACGATGCTCACGGCCTCTTCGAGTGAATAGACTTTGCTGCCGTCAAATTTGGCGATAGCCTCTTTCTGTTTTTTTGTAAGTTTTGCCATGTTGGTCTTTTTTTGTGGTCATCGCACTTTCGCTCTCGCTACTTATGCTACCACTGTTTTACTTTTTCTTTTACTTCTTCAGGGGATTCTCACCCGTAACAGTGATACCCATGCTGCGTGCTGTACCAGCCACCATGCTCATAGCGCTCTCCACCGTAAAGCAGTTGAGGTCGGGCATTTTGGCTTCGGCAATCTGACGCACCTGCTCCCAGGTGACCGAGGCAACCTTCACACGGTTGGGTTCGCCAGAACCCTTCTGTGCTTTGGACATCTCTTTCAGCTGGACAGCGACAGGAGGAGTTTTCAGTACAAAGTCAAAGGACTTGTCCGTGTACACAGTAATGATGACAGGCACAACCTTACCGGCCTGATCCTGCGTACGGGCGTTGAACTGCTTGCAGAACTCCATGATGTTCACACCCTTGGCACCCAGTGCGGGTCCGACGGGAGGAGCGGGGTTTGCAGCACCGCCTTTGATTTGCAATTTAATCAATCCTGCAACTTCTTTTGCCATTGATTTAAATTTTTGATAAGTTAATTAACAGTTGTTTACTGCTCTTTTTCCACTTGCGAATAGCTCAGTTCCAGAGGTGTACGACGACCGAAAATCTTGACTGTAACTTTCAGTTTCTTCTTCTCTTCGTTCACCTCTTCGACAGTACCCGAGAAGCTGTTGAACGGGCCGTCGATAACCTTCACCGATTCACCAACGATGAAACAATCCATAGCGTCGATGCCATCCACCTGCTCATCCATCTTACCGAGGATGCGGTTGATTTCTGCCTGACGCATGGGAATAGGCTTGCCCTCACGTTCGCGGAGGAAATCCAGAACGTTGGGCAGGTTCTGAATCACAGGAATGATTTCGTCGCGCAAGTCAGCCTCGATGAGTACGTATCCAGGAAAGTAATTACGGTCTTTGATGACCTTCTTACCGTTCCGGATAGATACCACCTGCTCGGTAGGAATCAATACCGTGGGCACATCGGCGCTCCAGCCACGCTTGGCCATTTCGCTTTCGATGTACTCCTTGGCTTTCTTCTCCTTGCCGCTGATTGCTCTGACGACATACCACTTTTTCTCCTGCTGTTCCATTGTTTTTAATTGAAAAAGGACAGTGAAAATATACTCTTAACTGACATTAGGATAGAGTGCAACCGCCGGAAGTCTCAAAAAGATTTGGGAAGCAAGACCTCTGATGCTTTGCCGCACCAATAATTATCCAAATATCTGATAGAAGTATCCGAGTAATCCCTTCCAGCCCCAGCCCTGGACGCCGAAGACGACATCCATAACAAAGACTATGAGGGCGATAACGATAGCTGCCACAGCCACCACGATGGCGCTGCTCTGCAACTCTTTGAACGTAGGCCACGACACTTTGTGCACCAACTCGTCGTAGCTCGACTTCACATATTCACCAAACTTTGACATGTCTTATAACTGATTTCTTTCTTTTGGCAGGGGCAGAGAGAATCGAACTCCCAACCACGGTTTTGGAGACCGCCATTATACCATTNNACCGACGGTGCGGCCACCCTCGCGGATAGCGAAGCGCAGGTTCTCGTTCAGAGCGATGTCGGCAATCAGCTCCACAGTGATCGTCAGGTTGTCACCGGGCATGACCATCTCGCGGCCTTCGGGGAGCATGATGGTACCGGTCACGTCAGTAGTACGGAAGTAGAACTGGGGACGATAGTTGTTGTGGAACGGAGTGTGACGGCCACCTTCCTCTTTCTTCAGGATATAGACAGCAGCCTCGAATTTATGGTGAGGTTTGATCGAACCGGGTTTGGCGATCACCATACCACGACGAATCTCGTTCTTGTCGATACCGCGGAGCAGCAGACCCACGTTGTCGCCAGCTTCACCCTCGTCGAGGATCTTGCGGAACATCTCAACGCCGGTCACAGTGCTCTTCAGTTTCTCAGCACCCATACCGATGATGTCGACGGGGTCGCCGGTGTGGATAACACCAGTCTCGATACGACCGGTGGCAACAGTACCACGGCCGGTGATGCTGAACACGTCCTCGATGGGCATCAGGAAGTCTTTATCTTTCTGACGGACGGGCTCGGGAATCCAGTTGTCGACGGCCTCCATGAGGTCCTCAACGTTCTTCACACCGCTGGGTTCGCCATTCAGGGCGGCGAGGGCGGAACCACGGATGATGGGGATGTTGTCGCCATCGAAATCGTAGGAGCTGAGGAGCTCGCGGATTTCCATCTCGACGAGGTCGAGCAGCTCGGGATCGTCAACAAGGTCGCACTTGTTCAGGAACA
>LXOW01150867.1_pt1 | contig 27310 bp, 19 predicted proteins | sample 1368591 | NCBI WGS metagenome assembly LXOW01 (sample SAMN04884650, study PRJNA319009) | bovine gut metagenome | isolation source: Cow rumen | host: Bos taurus | place: Italy: Legnaro (PD) | collected 2014-07-09
GCTGAAGTTGGGTCGCAAAAAATATATTATGCAAATTTCTTTGATTTTGGCACCTATAATTTTGGCAATAAAACCCAAATGAAAGGAATGATTGTTGATTTTCGCGATGAAGACAGGAATTTGAATTTAACTTCTGCAAACCCTGTAAATGGAAAACTTAGAGCTAAAGAAGACAATGGGCAAAGAATACATAGGGGGTATACTGTAACAGATAGTTTTACAAATACTTATGATGGTGATTCTAATTATTCAACAGATTTTAAGAATAATCCTATAAAGTTTGATGAAAGCTCAATAAAGGCTGGAAGTACAACACCAGAATCTAAAATATTTTTAGGCAAAAACAAGCGTATCTTTGGGTATTATAATAAAATTAGCGACAATGACGGCAGTATATCGAAAGTTACAATAGCTAGTTTTACGCCTAAAATAATAAATTCTTTAGGTAGAGTCTGGATAAATAATTCTCCTTATTATGATAATAATTTAATTGCTAGCTCAACTAGTTATCCAACTCCTTCTGACACAGGAAGTAACACATATTTAATACAGCTAGACCAAACTGCTTCGAGTAAAATTAAAACAGAAAAATTTTGTGCTGATTATGATAGCGATAATTTTCTTGAAAGTAAAGAATGGAAGAAATTTGATGCCACCACAGGTAATGCTCAAAATATTGAATTGTGTAGCGATTTGCAAGAATNNATTTTAAATCGTGTTGCTTGGTCTTCGAGTGATGAGGCAAAATTAGCAAATTTTGCAGAAATAAGTTTTGGTACAGTAGTTAATAAGTTAGATGTTGAAACTGCATTATGCAAGCATATTTATGGAAAAATAGGAACGCCCCCTGATGATCTTCATCCTAGACCAGGTATGTATTTTAATTTTTATAAATATGTTCCTAATGGCCCAATGGATATTAGTTTACTTTTTTGTGAAGGAACATTTAATGATCATCGTCGTGTGTTTTCGGTTTATGCAGAAGAACAATGCTTTGCAGGTTTAAATGATTTTCAACCTTCACTTGAAGCTGTTTCAGGTGTTAATTCTCAATCTGGCAAATATAAGCCTATTATTAAAAATGGTAAAGTTAGGGTTAAAGATAACAGAATAGATATAATGATCCACAAGATACGGCTGGGGTTTCGGCTATAAAGCTTAAATATTATTATGATATCCAAGACGGAGATGAATTAAATAGATATGGTTTTGAAGGGCAGAACTCAGATCTAATAACCACATCTAACAGTCATAACTTAGAAAAATCATCTGTTACAGTTGGCGACAGTGGAACAATTACTACTTATTCTATAAAAAATTTGCCATCATGGGTGTTATCTGAATGGCCTTTTAGAAAACACTATGAACCTACTGCTGGTAATAATATTATGGATTTTGAAATACCTTGGAAGTCTGGAATGGTTGGAGCTAAAGCTACTATATACTTTATGGAACATATGGCTGCAAATAATACAGCAGGAAAACGCGTTTTAAAACTTAGTTCTGATAACGCATCTGCGTCATATCTCGTAGATTTTATAAAAGATGCGGATAATCATCCTCCAGGATGGGTTTTTACAAAATCTTTACTTTTAAAACCTGCATCATCTGGCAAATTAAATATAAAATTTGAAAAAATAAGCGGGGATAAACCTATTTTTTCAGGTATAAAAATAGATTGGTATGGAACAATTAGTTATCCTCATGTATTAGCCACAGCTTCAATAAAACTTAAGCAAAATCCTTCTACCTATTTAGATATAGTAGCAACAGAGACAATGCCTTTAAAATTTGAGCCTTTTTGGATAGGCAAAGCTACAAATATTCAAAGAAAAAACAATAGTAATGTTGTAAATTTCGAAGCAAGCAGATTTCTAGAAGACGATGGATATTTTTATTTGTGCTCTTCTAGTTCAAATGATGGTTCTTATATAAAGAAATTTACATTAAATGATACTGCTGATCTTACTGCTAACCAAGTTGTAGAAACAAATTGTATTCAAAATATGATTTTGTCTGAAAATAAACCTTATATTTATTTTAATTATTTAGATGGCACTAATAATAATATTTATGCTATTAAAGAAAGTTTGTCATCTTCTGATTGTGAAAAAATAGCAACAGATACTGATAATAAAGCAAATAGCGTTATTTTGCTAAATAGGCCATACAACCGTATGAAGAAAAAGTCTTCGAATATTGAAGAAATAATTATTAGCTCTTCTACAGATAATTTTGCCTCTGATCGTTATGGTTGCAATAAAGCTGTTGCGATAAATGGCGCAATTTATCTTATTGGCGGCGATTATTCTAGCTCAATTACTTCAGGAACAGATGATGAATATAAAAAAATATATAAGTTTGACCCACATTTGAATAAAATTACTACGGTAACTAACTTTAATAAACCTATAAAAAATGCTTCTGCTGTAGCTTACGATAATACTATTTATGTTTTTAATGGTACATTGGATAGCTCAGATTCAAACGTCTGCGCTTATGACGTGAAAAATGATATGAAAATAGAATATGTTGCTAGTAGTACAAATGTGGTGGAAAGCGAAGAAAAGTTAATATTCCCATTAATAAATGTATCTTCAACAAAAATAAATAAATCAAAATTTAATATAGCAGACTCTAATGGTATTACTGTGATAGAAGCTTTAGGTGATGATCAAGCAGATAATAAGCAAGAATCAAATGTGTCTTGTTTATTTGATAATGATGATAGTACATATTGGTTATCAGATGGTCATGTTACAGTTGGTGTTTATAGAAGCTGCAACAAGAATCATTATTTAAAATTCGAATTTCCTAAAAGTTTTACTTTAAAATGGATAGAATTGACTTCTAAAAACGAGGATGGAACAATATATGGAGTTTATGATTGGCAATCTCATTATCCTACAAAATTTAAAATTAGTACTAGTGAAGGTGGATTAGATTTGCTGTCTGGAAATGGAGTTTTAAGTTCTGAATGTTTAAATCAGAGATTTTATACGAGTATAGATGCTGAAAGCAATACTTATTATTTTGAAATTCCAAAAGGAGAACATGGTAGTGGAAATAGTTATCCATGGATATCGATTCACGAACTACGTTTCTTCGGAACAGAAAAAAAACAAATTCCAACCCCCTCCACCTTAGGCATGTCTCCAATAACAGACGATACATTAACAAAAATAACCGCTAATCATGGTGGAGTTTGTATAACTCCTTATGGCATATTGAGGGCTGGCGGTGAAGGAACTGGTTCTTCAACCTCTCAAATATACTGGCCCCATGCCATGGCAGATTATGATAACGAACGAAGCGGAAATAAAGGTACAAGAGGTCTATGTCATTCNNTACGGTTTTGGAAAAGCTAAACAGGGTGGCAGTACGGCAGAAAATAGAAAAGTTATCTCTTATGATTTTGATAGGAATGAATGGAGTTATTGCAATCTTTCAGACGATTCTACGGTTTGTCGTTCTTATGCTGCGGCCGTTTCTTTTGGCGATGAAATATATTTGTTTGGCGGATTTAATAAAAACGATATGACTAAGCCAACACATCCAGAAATAGCAGATGGTTCTATTATAGCTTGGAATCCAGAAACAAACACTGTAAGGGAATGTGGAACAATAGGTAATGGGGCTTCTGATGCTCCACTTGCTTATGTTTCCGCCTGCGCTTATGGCTCAGATATTTATTTGTTTGGCGGTATGACAAAAGATGCATTAGGACAAGTTACTGTACCTACTAAAAAAATCTACAAATTCACCCCATGAAACACAATTTAATTAGCAATTTATATCTGATTTTTTCTATGATCTCAATAAATAACAAGTATTGCAAGTTTCTAAACCTTAGAATATAATTATAATAAATTACTAGGGGGCAACTATGGGAGAAGATAAAATCAGATTTATAAATCCATTTACTGACTTTGGCTTTAAGAAAATATTTGGAGAAGAATACAACAAAGATTTGCTTATTGATTTTCTTAACGCAATTTTATCATTAAAATCTCCCATTGTTGATGTTACTTATGGTTCTCAAGAAAAACTCCCTCTTGTTATTGAAGACAGAAAATCTATAGTTGATATCTATTGCGAAAGCCAAAATGGTGAAAAATTCATTGTTGAAATGCAAAAAACGAAGCAGTTGTTTTTTAGAGATAGATCTTTGCTTTATGCAGCATATCCTATTGTACAACAAGCTAAAAAGGGTGAATGGAATTATAAGATTTCTCCAGTATATGTAATAGCTGTGTTAGATTTCGAATATAAAGATGAAGCAGAGTCAGACAAATATATACATGACGTTAGATTGTATGATGTAGTAGATAATGAAATATTTTCTGATAAACTACGTTTGTTATATTTAGAAATGCCAAAATTTAAAAAGAAATTAGAAGAACTAGTAACTAACGAAGACAAATGGCTATATTTTCTAAAAAACCTTCCTAATATGGATGAAATTCCAGCAGAGCTTAGTGGCAAAATTTTTGAAAAAGCTTTTGAACAAGCAGAAATAGCTAACTATACGCATGCTGAATATAACGCGTATATAGCAAGCTTGGATTATTACTGGTGCAACTATGCCGATATGGATACAGCAAGAGTAGAAGGCTGGGAAAAAGGCATAAAAGAAGGAAGAGAAAAAGGCATAAAAGAAGGAAGAGAAAAAGGCATAAAAGAAGGAAGAGAAGAAGGTATAAAAGAAGGAAAAAAAGAAGGCGAAATAACATTTGTTTATAAAATGGTTAAAAAAGGTCGTATGTCTCTTGAAGAAGCTGCTGAAGAAACAAATTTGAATACAGATGAGCTTCTTGTTAAGTTTAAACAATATAATTTAACCCTATAAAACGATTTGAATATGTTAACCCAATTTTCTCGTATGGAGCTATTATATGGCTCAGAAGCAATAAAAAAGCTTAATAATTCCAGAGTTGCTATTTTTGGTATAGGTGGAGTTGGCGGCTATGTGGTAGAAGCGCTTGCAAGAAGCGGAATCGGTTTTTTGGACTTAATAGACAATGATAAAGTGTGTCTTACAAATATAAACAGACAAATCATTGCATTGCACTCAACTATAGAGCAGTACAAAGTAGATGTAGCTGAAAAGCGGGTAAAGGACATTTTCCCTGAATGTGTTGTAAAAACCTATAAAACCTTTTATTTGCCAGAAACTAAAGACATATTTGATTTTACCAAATACGATTATATTGTAGACGCAATAGATACTGTTAGCGGAAAACTTAGCTTAATTGAAAACGCTCAAAAAACAGGCACTCCTATTATANNAGACCCAACAAAATTTATTGTATCTGATATTTATAAAACTTCTATTTGCCCTTTGGCAAAAGTTATGCGTAAAGAGTGCCGAAAGCGTGGAATAAAATCCTTAAAAGTAGTTTATTCCCAAGAAGAACCAATAATGCCATCAAATTCCGAAGAAGTTACTAATAAGCGTGTTGTAGCTGGCTCAACGGCATTTGTTCCACCAGTAGTTGGTTTAATTCTAGCCAGCGAAGTGGTTAGGGAGATAGTAGCTGGTAGTTAGTAGATTATTTTTTGTCTTTTATATATTTTTTCAGTTCATTATAAAAGTTTTCTCTAGTACCTATCATAATTATAATGACTGTTGTATCATTTACTATATGGACTGTATATGATATTTCATAATTTGTTTTATTGTAAAATATATCATAGCCATAAATTCCAGCTAAATCTCCTGTTTTGAGTTTTCCGATATTATAATCGCATGAGATATCTTCTATAGTATTTGCAATAAGTTGTTTTAATTTTTTATCTTTAAGCTTTTTTATAAAGTTTTTTGCAGGAGGTAAAAATATTAAATTAGACATAATTAATCGTCTTTAAAAACTTCATCTTTGGTATAATATTCTGATTTACCTTCTGCGGCAAGCCTAGCTTCTTTTAAAAGATTTTCTACAGCAGGTCTGATTTGAGAACGTATTCTTTTAAACTCATTTAAAAGCTCAACACCATTATAACCTTTATTTATTAGTTCAGAAAGTATTTGCTCAGAAAGATCATCATTATTATTAGGTTTTATTGGTTTAATTATTAGCATGTTGTCTTTTAATATACAATCAGCTTTGTTTCCGAAACCTAACATAGAATAAAACATTCTGGGAATTGTTAATTGTCCTTTAGAAGTAATGCTGACTCTTTTTATGTTATCAGAAACTGTATAACTCATATTTATTCTCTCTTTTTGTCATTTATTTAAATTGTAGCATGTTAGTTTATTATTTACAATAAAAGCTTAAACTTTAATTGTACAAACTTTTATTCAGTAAGCCTTTCTATTGCTAAAAATAAATATCCCAAAAAATATTTAATAAAGTACTAAAGTCAAAAATCTTACTAGCCGATAGTGAAGTTAGGGGAAAATAGAATTTCCCGACAGACGTAAACAAACAAATATAAACATAACAAAACAAATCCAAAAAATACGTCTGAATCACTAAGGAGGCTGGACATGAGCAGCACGTTCATGGGTCTAAATGTTGCAAAAACAGGTATTTTTGCCTATAAAACGGCAATGGAAGTTACTGCTAACAACATTTCAAATGTTAATACCGAAGGTTATACTAGACAAAGAACCGTTTTAAGCTCTATTGACCCATATAAGCTCAATAATCTTCACATAAACACCACTAACAATCGTGTAGGTAATGGTGTTGAAGTCAGCCAAATAGAAGCTACTAGAGACGAATTTACAAATTCAAAGATTGTTGACGAAACTTCTGACTATCATTATAAAGATTCAGCTAGCACATTGCTTGCAGAAGTTGAAAGCATAATAAATCAAACTGGCAGCGTTACTTTAAGTTGTNNCCCTTCAAATACATCTTTAAGACAAAACCTTGTTGCAGAAACAGAAACTTTGATTGGTTTGTTTCAGGAAGTAGACGAAGAGCTTAGAGAACTTCAAGGCACTTCTAGCAAGCTAACAAACGGAAGTATCGAAAATCAGATACAAACTGCCGTTGATGAAATTAATAGCATTGCAACTAGCATTGGCGATTTAAACAGACAAATAGCTAGAGCTGAAGTAACTGGCGTAAATGCAAACGAGCTTAGAGATAAAAGACAGGTTCTTGTCGAAGAACTTTCTGAATATATTAATATTGATACTTTTTATTCTACTGTAGACGGTTCTTTAACTATTAATTGCGGTTCTCACCAGTTAGTTCAGCATACTAAGGTTAATCAGCTTTATGTAACAGATACAAAATATGATGGATTGCCTACAGTAAGCTTTAATTCAGGTTATCCTGAATACTCAAACAATCCTGATATTGCTTCTGCTATTATGACAACGTCAAATAAGCAGTATACAGGAACTATTACAATTTCTCAGCTTGCTCAAGCAGAAGAACAGTATTCTTTTTTAACTTATCATCCATTAACTGGCGCATTAAGCAATTTTGGCGTATCAAGCGGCACTTTCACAATGAATGGAAGAGAATTTGAATTAGACGCAGATAATACTTCGCTTCAAGACCTTGCCGACATGATAAATGGCGCAAATATTGAAGTTGACGCAAAAATAAACGAATCTGGCCAGCTTATTTTAAATTCTAGAAAAACTGGCGAAGATTACAAAATTACAAGCGCAGATGGCACCAGTAATATTATTACTGTTTTGAATTTAAGCGTTTCTAAAGAAGCTAAAAATGCAATTTTCAATTACAACCATATAGAATATGTAACTCAATCTAATGAAATCAGCGATGCTCTTGATGGCGTAACTCTTTATTTAAAGAATACTGGCGTTGCAGATTTAGATATGAGACCTATAGTTAAAGAAGGCAAACTCAGAGCTTTAATGGAAGTTCGTGACGGGGCGATTCAAGGAACATTAGATAAACTTAATGATCTTGCTTATGCAATTATGGTTGAAACAAATGATGTTCACAGAAGCGGTTTCACTCTTAAAGGTGAAACAGGAATTAACTTCTTTGAACCAGTAGATTATAGTCAGGTTAAATATCCTTATAAAGATATTATTCAACAAATGTCTGTTTCAAATGCTGTTCTTTCAAATTTGTGTAATATAGCTGCAGCAGGCGGCGAATACGTAAACGAAACAGACAGATTAAAAACTTCTATAGGCGTGGGTGATGGTTCTAACGCTATTAAAATTGCTCAATTAAAACAAGGTAAGTTCTTTAATTCAGGCAGAACCACATTTGATGGTTTTTATAACCAAATAGTAACAGAAGTTGCTACTTCTTCAAGCACATTTACTAGCGAAGCAGATTACAGCAATGATTTGCTGACTCAGCTTAAAACAGTGCGATCTGAAACAGCTGGCGTTTCGTTAGACGAAGAATTGGCAAATCTTATTCAATATCAACACGCTTATAATGCTTGTGCACGAGTAATGACAGCGATTGATGAAATGATAGATAAAGTCGTAAATGGGATGATTTAAAAATAGCGAATAGTTAGCGTAAAAATAGGGAGAAACAGATGCGAGTAACAAATCAATTTATATCTAGAGCTTTGATTAACCAAATAAATAGTTCAAATACTTCTATGAACAAACAATATAACAAAATTAGTTCTAACAGACAGTATTTAACTACATCTGAGAACCCAACGAATAATGCGCTGGCTATGGAATACCATAATTCCGTAAATGAAAGAAAACAGTATGTTAGAAATATTGAAAGCGCTACAGACTGGTATAGTAATTCAGATGCAAGCTTAACTGAAATAGAAGCTATTATTCAACGTTGTCGTGAACTTGCTGTTCAAGGCGCAAACGGAACTTGGGAAGAAACAGACTTTAACGCTATGGCTTCTGAAGTAAACGAAATGATTAAGGCTCTTTCTGATATAGCAAATACCCATGTAGGTGAAGAATATATATTTGCTGGAGCTCAAACTAATATTGAACCTATTACATTAAAGAACGGCTCTGTAAGCGGTATGAATACAAGCATTGTAAATATGCTTGGAGAAGTTCTTGATGACGTTAATGCCCAAAATCCCACTACTGTTCAATATTCTGGCGGTGATTACAGACTTATATCTCAAATAGACTCAAGCACAACAATAGACAGAAGTATTACAGGGCTTGAAATGTTTTTCAGTCATTCTTCTGTTATTCAAGGACCAACATTCACTACCGATATTCCTCCATTAGAAACAAGCACTCCTCTTAATACTTTAAACGGCGGAAAAGGCGTTCAGCTTGGCGTTATGGTTGTTACAGACCATGCTGGAATTAAGCATGATATAGACCTTAACGGCGCAAAAACTCTTGATGACGTTATATATATGATTGGTGAAACAGGCAATTTTGAGGCAGGTATTGACGAAGTTCCGTCTGAAACAGCTGTTTCATTAGGGCTTTTCAGAACTGCTGGAAATTCTAAAACATTGAATGGCCTTTCCTTAGGACCTTTGTATAATGGCTTACCTTATGCGGAAACAACCAGACTAAGCGAATTAAATAACGGTGAAGGAATTGTTGGCGGTTATTTAAACGTAAACACAAGCGATGGAAGAAATTTCAGAGTAGACCTTTCAGGTTGTGAATATATAAGCGATGTTTGCGATGCTTTAAACGCTGTAAATGGCGGCGGGGCTCTTAATTCTTACTTTGATTTAGAAAACCAAAGATTTGTTGTTCAGGATTTAACTGGCGGCAATGGCGATTTTTCTATAAATTCTACAAAAAATCAGCTTTATATAAGAGATATAGGATCTCATACCGCAGAAGATCTTGGGTTGTTAAAAAATGCTGCTGGCGGAAACCGTATTATTGCAGATTATCAACAAAATGCCGATTCAGTTTCTTCTCCATTAATTTATTTGAACAACGGGGAAGGCGTAGATGTAGGTTATTTTGTAATAACTAACCATGCAGGCGATGAATTTGTGGTTGATGTTACTCATGCCGTAACTCAGCAGGATGTTATTGATGCTATAAATGCAGCTAGCGATGGCACTGTAGTTGCCTCTTACAATGATGCTTCAAATAGAATAATTATTGATGACGGTTCTACAGGTACAAGCGATTTTAAAGTTGAAGAATTTCGTGGAACAAACCCTCTTACGGTTTCAGATACAACTTCTATAGCTAAGAATTTAGGGCTTTTAAAATCTACTAATGGAAATTCTATTGCTGGCACACCTTTAAAAGATTCTTCTAACGCAGTAGCAACGTCTTCTACATTGCTTACAGACTTAAATCCTCCTGTTGAAGCTGGTACTATTGTTATAAAGTCTGGAAACAAAAAAGAAGGAGAACTTATTGATTTATCTAACTGTATAACCTTGGGTGATGTTGTGAATACAATAAGTTTAAGCGCTGGATATGAGGCTGCTTTAGACATAAACGGCAGTATAACGGTTTATGATCCTATGGCTCCTGTTGGAACAGGCTTAACGATTGAAGAAGTTAGCAATGTTGCTAGAGACTTGGGGTTTGTAAATGGCGCAACTCAGCTTTCAACCGAGGTTATAGCTGGAGCTCCTATTACAGTTGGTAAACTTCCTACTTTGCAATGTGGATTAGATTTAGACCCGCAGGTTACTGGTGCTACAATGCTTAGAGATTTGAACAATGGTTTTGGCGTAACTCTTGGAACCATTAGAATAGTTGATAAAGCAGGACAAGCTGCAAATATAGACTTGCGTGGATGTGAAACGGTTCAAGATGTATTAGATAAAATAAACGATCCAAATAATGGTATTTACATTGAAGCTTCTATAAATGCCGATGGAAATGGTTTTGCTATAACAGACAAAAATCATGGTGCTCCTGGTAGACTTAGAATCACTGATACAGACAGCGATTGTGCTAAAACATTAGGTATAAGCGGCACTACTTATGATTTAACTTATACAGGCAGCGATTTAGACCCATCTCTTACAGAAAATACGCCACTTTCCAGTTTAAGAGGCGGTATTCCTACGGGCAAAGTATTTGTTCAAAGTGGCTCATATTCTACCGAAATAGATTTAAGCGAATGTAAGACTCTTGGAGATGTTATAGATAAGCTTTCAAATACTGACTATAACCTTGGTTTACAAGCTTGGATAGACGGCGATGGAAAGCACCTTAATCTTACGAATACCGATGGATTGCCGTTTATAAAGATTACAGATATGGATAGATCTGGAATGAGCGAAGAACTTGGTCTTTGCAATAGTTCAGGTATTTTTTCAACCTTGATAGATTTGAGAGATAACTTGCTTAGAGGCGATGTTTCTGCAATATCTAACGTAAGTTTAATGCAGATAGACGTTGATTTAAAGCAAATATTGGAATTACACACTGAGGTTGGGGCGAAAACAAACAGAGTTTCATATACGAAAGAAAAGCATGAAAATCTTATTTTAAATATAAAGGAAATGCTAGGAAATGTCGAAGAATTAGACATGGTAGAAGCTATTATTCAGATGACCGAAATGGAGACTGCCTATCAGGGAGCTCTTCAGGTTGGTTCTAGAATTATGCAGCTCTCACTCTTAGATTTTCTGAGATGAAATTAAAGGAATTATGTAATGAAAATCTCAACATTAAGATTTGGAAATATTGAAGTAAACGTTGATGAAATAGTTTATTTCAAAGAAGGGCTGTTAGGCTTCGAAGAATATCACCGCTATGTTATTTTAAATAACGACGATGGTAGCCCATTCAGATGGCTTCAATGCGTTGACGATGGCAATTTAGCTTTTGTAATCATTGAACCATTAAATTTCATGTTTGAATATAACATTGAAATTTCTGATTCTGACCAGGATTTTTTGAAGCTCACTCGAGCCGAAGACGCAATACTTTATACGATTGTGTCCATTCCGGAAAATCCTCACGACATGACCGCCAATTTACAGGGTCCATTACTTATTAACGCTGCGAATAGACAAGCAAGACAGATTATTTCAAGTAATCCGCACCATACGGTTAAAGCTCGTATTTTAACTGAAATGGAGCGAAGAGCTAGAAAGCTCAAGGAAATTCAGAACTCTTTGAATTCTGACGAAAAAGGAGCTTAAAGCTAATGCTTGTTTTAACCAGAAAAGTAAATGAAAAGATTGTCATTGGCGATGACATAGAGATTATACTTGTTGATATAAACAAGGATCAGGTGAAAATAGGCGTTAACGCTCCTCGTAACGTGAAGGTACACCGTTGGGAAGTATATGAAGAAATCCAACGCGCTAACAAAGAAGCGGCAAAAATTACACCTTACAATCCTCTTAAAAACCTTCCAATGGATATTCTCAAGAACCTTGGGAAGAAATAGTTTTTTTTGCAAAAAATATATAAATAGGCAAAAAAACAAGAAAAAGTTAGATATTTGAAGAAAAATAAAACAAATCCGGTTTAATCGTCTTAAATCAAGTTAAGAAAGTACTAACTGATTTTCGATGTGTAAGTTGTAAATGATTGACGAGCGACAGGCAAAGCTGAAAATAGATAAATATAAATGGATTTAGCTCGTCGGTAATCATGGAGGCAAATCATGGCAATACGCATAAACTCTAATACTACGGCGCTTAATGCCCATAGTAATTTAGTAAAAAATGATAAAAGGCTATCGGGTTCGATTGAACGCCTATCTTCTGGGCTGCGCATCAATCGAGCGTCAGATGATGCCGCAGGGCTAACTATATCTGAAAAGCTTCGCACTCAGGTGCGTGGTTTAAAGAGAGCTCAGCTTAATGTACAAGATGGTACTAGCTTAATTCAAACCGCTGAAGGAGCCATGAATGAAATTACCAGTATGCTTCAGCGTATGCGTGAACTTGCCCTCCAATCTGCCAATGATACCCTTACAACTACCGACCGCCTCGAAATCCAGAAAGAAATTGCAGAACTTAAAAAAGACGTTGACCGTATTTCATATGACACAGAATTCAACACAAAGAAGTTGCTTGATGGCTCTGGTACAGCAGTAACTTCTACTAGTGACCCAGATCATGTTGATGCAATAGTTACCGGCGAAGTTTTAACTTTCTCAGATTTTTCAATAGCTGTTTGGATTAAATCTGAATATGTTCCTGGCGAAGGTCAGAAAACATATTACGGTCAGCCAGAAGTTCAGCGTTCCGCTATTTTCCTTAAAGAAGACGGAACTTTAGCAGATGAAACTACCATGCTTATGTCTGTAATCAATTTTATAGACGATAATGGCAATTTTATACTTAATGATCCTCAAACCCTTTATATTCAAGGCGACAACGGACAAGGTTCCTTGGAAGTAAGCAAAGGTCTCACTTTAGGGCAACTTACAGAACGTATATTAGGCGCTATGACTACAGACCAGTTAGGTCATGGACTTGGTTTTGAAGGTTCTGCAACAGAATTTGCTTCTGAAGGCGAACATGCTGGACAAATCAAAGTTACATCTGGTAGAAACGGAACTCTTGGAAGAATTAACTTCACTGGTTCAGAAGATTTAATTAAAACTCTTGGTTTTGAAGTTATAACTGAACCTGATGATCCAATTTATTCTGTAGCTGTAACTAATATAGGCGTTCCAGTTGGAGAAAGAAAAACTCTCCATTCTCAGGTTTCTGGTCATAGAGTAGGTGGACTTATTGAAGGCATAGAAATAGCTTTTGAACCTCCTCAGACTGCTCATGTGGAAAGCAAACCAGCAGAACTTGGTATTAACCTCAGTTCAGCTTTGGTATTCTCACTTTCTGATTCAGTAGGAACTGGCGCTGGCGTTTCTTCCTATAATATTTCAATACCTGCTGGTGTTTACAGTTTAAATCAGATAGTAGATGAAATTAATACTCAAATTGGGTATCCAGGCACTAACATTTATGCTAAAATAGGCAGCAATGGCGGTATAGAATTTACATCTATAAACTTAGGCTCTTCTGCTTGGGCAAGAGTTAGCGGTTTGCCTTCTACTCCAAATGAACTAGGTATAGTAAATGGGACATATTATGGTTCAGGCGGAACATCTGCTTCGACTATAGCTTATACTACTTTAACTGGTTCAGACTTTGATTTCTCTGCAACTCCATTGACATTTACTGTAAGTGATTTACATGATCAATCTGCTACTATAACTTTAGACAGCGATTACAATATTGCTGGTAATGGTATGGAAGAACTTGTAAACGCTATAAATGGCCAAATGGGCGGTCTTGCAATAGTTGCAGAAATTAAAGATGGCTTATTGCAGTTCAGATCTAAAGAAACAGGTTATGATTCAGGTTTTTCTCTGACTGCAGCTACACCTTCCGATATTCTTAACAGATTAAAAATATCTGTTCCAACAGCTTCTGGTATTGTTGGCGGAAATCCTGTAGGACAAGAGTTTGCTTATAATGAAGCATACGCTTCTTATGGATATGTTGTTGCAGGCGCAACTCCTGCTGATGACCTTGTTTTCAATTTGGCAGACCTTAATGGAAAATCAACAAGAGTTAGTTTTGCAGCTGGTTCAACTGCAGGCTCAAATTTTGTAACAATTAATTCTATTGCTGACCAAATTAATAGTGGCGCAAGTGCCAATGGTGTGCAGATAACTGCAAGTATCGACAAAGATACTCACAAAATGGCATTGCTCTCTGCAGTTCCTGGTGCAGATGGCAAGGTAACTGTAGCAAGCGCAAGCGCTAGTGCTTCAGCAAATAATATTAACTCTGTTATGGGTATTGTTCCTGCAACTTATGCTAATGGCGTTGGCAATTATGCTTATACCGCACATTTGAAGAATACTAAAATTCAGTTGCAGGTTGGTCCAAACGAAGGCGACGTAACAATGTGCCATATTGCAAGAATAGACTGCAAGGCACTTGGAATAGAAGATTTAGATCTTACAACTTCTGTTTCTGCAACCAGAGCAATAACTTTGGTTGACAACGCTCTTAATAAAGTAAATTCAGAACGTTCTAGACTAGGCGCTATAGAAAATCGCTTAACCTACACGTCTAATAGCTTGGCTGTTGCGGAAAGTAATATGACTGCTTCCGAATCCCGTATCAGGGACGTAGATATGGCCCAAGAAGTTATTCAAATGACACAGGCACAGATCCTTCAGCAAGCAAGTAACGCAATGGTAGCACAGGCGAATACTTCTGCCCAGTCTGTTCTGGAATTACTCAGATAAGCTTAATTAGTAAAAAACCGCTTCAAGTAAATACTTGAAGCGGTTTTTTTATATCGAATTTATGCAGCTTTATTATAAGCTTTCTGCGTATCGCAGATAGTGATGTAAAAATTTTTTTGAACAAAATAAAAATTCTTTGTCCAATTTAGGGGGGGTATTGCGTTCTTATATATGAGAGGCAAAAATTTTTGCCTCAAATACATAATTCGGGAGATTAAATGAACGTAAACCTTGAAAAAATTATAGACGAATATTGTCTGTTTGATGACGCTTTTATGCGGCTTTGCTTTAAAGAAAAGCCTGAGTGTGTGGAGTTTATTCTTAAGATAATTTTGCCACAAATAGATGGTCTAAAAATCACTGAAATAAAACCTGAATACGAGATAGACAATCTTGTAAATCATTCAGTGTGCTTAGATGCTTATGCGGTTGACGAGAATTGCTCTATTTATAATATTGAAATTCAAAGGGCAAGCAAAGACGCATGCCCCAAAAGGCTTAGATATCATGGAAGCTTAATGGATTGCAATTATCTGAAAAAAAGCAAGAAATATGACACATTGCCAGTTAGATATGTTATATTTATAAGTGAAAACGGTTATAGATGTAACGGCAAACCATTAAGGCAATTCTCAAACTTTGCTGACGATGACGGTGAAGCGTTAGGCGATGAAACATATTTCGTATATGTAAATGGTAGGAACAAAAACGATACTGCTTTAGGCAAGCTTATGCAAGACATGAGCAATCCAAACCCTGATACTATGAATTACAAGTTGCTATCAGACTTAGTAGGCTATTTTAAGAAAAAAACGAAAGGCAAGGACGATGTAATGACAACAAGCGAAAAAATATTTAATTTGGGAAAAGAAGAAGGGCGAGAAGAAGGAAAGATATCCCAGTTGTTTGATTTAACTCGCAAACAAATAATTTCAACAACAATTGCCGCACAACAGGCTAATATGACAGAGCAAGAATTCTGTGAGCAAATGAAACAGGCTGGGTATACTGATTAAAATAGAGTTAAAAGTTACCTAGCTTAACAAAAAAAAATTAATGAAGTACAATAATATTTGACTTTAAATCTCTGAATTGCTACTATCATATACAGTCGAATAGCTTTTAATTGTTTTTATAATTCGGCTAATTTACATGTTAATGTATTTTCAGGAGGGCTTAAATGCCGCTTGTAACTTCTAAAGAAATGTTTGAAAAGGCCTATAAAGGTGGATATGCTATTGGTGCGTTTAACGTAAACAATATGGAAATCGTTCAGGGTATTACCGAAGCCTGCCGTGAAGAAAAAGCACCGGTTATTCTTCAGGTTTCTAAGGGCGCTCGCGCTTACGCTAACCACACATATCTAGTAAAATTGGTTGAAGCAGCTGTTATCGAATGTCCAGAAATTCCTATTGTTCTTCACCTCGACCACGGTCCAGACTTTGAAACCTGCAAAAGCTGCATCGACGGCGGTTTCACATCTGTAATGATTGATGCTTCTTCTAAGCCCTTCAAAGAAAATATCGAAATCACTAAAAAAGTCGTTGAATATGCTCACGCTCATGGCGTTGTCGTAGAAGCAGAACTTGGCACTCTTGCTGGTATCGAAGACGAAGTTAAGGTTTCAGCTGAAGATTCTTCATATACTCATCCAGAAGAAGTTGAAGAATTTGTTTCTAAGACTGGTTGTGATTCTCTTGCTATCGCTATTGGAACAAGCCATGGCGCTTACAAATTCAAACCTGGCACAAAACCACAGCTTCGCTTTGACGTTCTCGAAGAAGTTTCAAAACGTTTGCCTGGCTTCCCAATCGTTCTTCATGGTTCTTCATCAGTTCCACAAAACTATGTTGAAATGATTAATTCTCACGGCGGGAAAATGCCTGGTGCTATCGGTGTTCCAGAAGATCAGCTTCGCCATGCCGCAGAACTTTCTGTTTGCAAAATCAACATCGATTCAGACTTGCGCCTTGCTATGACTGGCACAATTCGTGAATTCTTCGATGCTCATCCAGATAAGTTTGACCCACGCGAATATCTCAAACCAGCTCGTGCTAACATCAAAGAATTAGTAAGACACAAACTTGTTAACGTTCTTGGTTGCGCAGGCAAAGCCTGAGCTTTTGTGTAATTACTAATAAACAAGCGTAAATCGGAGGATTCCATGAAGAATATACATATTATTCTTTTAGGAATCCTCTTTTTGGGTATTTGTTTAATCAATACAGGTTGTGGTTCTTCTAATAGTAATTCATATAACGGTGTTACCCCAGAAGAACAGGAAGTTATAGATATAGCCACCGGTTATTTTGGCAAGTTCTGTAATTCAAAAGAGGATGTTTTAAGTCAAACCTCTGAAAGTTTTACTTATATCTATGGCTCTGTTTACCCCGAACATGGTAATTATAGCAACTATTCCACAAGGCTTGGCGAGTTTTTTAACAGTTATATTATGACTGAGTGCGTGTTAGAAGATGCGGCAGCTATTAGTTGCGATAGCGAAAGCGCTAGAGTTGGCGGTAGATTGATTTATAAATATCATCAGGCAGGTTCGGAAGAAATAATTGCTAATTCCGAAGAAATAGAAGCAGGGCTTGTGAAAGAAAGCTCTGCTTGGGTAGTAAATTATATTTCAGGAAGAAACAATAGAGGCATAGATTTTCCATTTAATGGATCTTTGTGATTGAAAGGCATAAAATGGCTAGAACAAAAAAACAAGCAGCTCAAGATAAAAAGGCTGTTAATGAATTTATTAGTCCAGAATTGGTAATGAAAAGCGTTACCGATTATTTGGATAAAGAAGGTTTTAAATATCTTATGCTTGAAGATAAGATATGTGAAATCGTTATTCAAGGCGATAACCTGTCTATTCAGCTAATGTATTATGTATATAATAATCACTTGATTTTGCGTGTTCCCCATTTTATAAGAAATGTAGATGTTATGCGCCCCAAAGTTGTTTATCTAATGAATTACGCTATGAATGAAATTTTAGATATTCGTTTTGAGGTCGGACAAGAAGGTAAGTCTATTTCTTCATCAGTTCAGCATTTGTTAGGAGATACTGTTCCTACAGAAGCGCAACTTAGATATTTAACTATGCTTATTATCAATGTTACTGATAATTATTACCAGAAATTTATTCAGGCTATTTATAGTGGCACACCTTTTAAGCATGTAGCTGATCAAATGCAAGAAGATATAGATGAAGGTATAGAAGAAACCGAAGAAATGTCTATGGCAGATTTAATAGGTGACCCTTTAAAAATAAATTAGACGTCGAGAAAAAATATATATGGATCGTATTCAAGACATATTAGCAGATTTAAAGTCCTCAGACGCTTCTATTAGATTTGCTGCACTTACAAGAATAGAAGAAACAGGACTTAGCTTAGAAGAAGAGTTCCAGTTCAGAAGCATGATGGAACTTGAAACCGATGCCAATACACGGTTTCAAATGGAAACTATTCTTGCTAGAGCTGCTGCTAAACAAAAGAAAAAAGAAAAAGTTGGCGCAGAAGAAATAGTTGCGATTATAAACGATCCAAATCGTGATGAAATCAGATTTACTCTTTTATTAGAAGGTGTAAAAAAAACTCAGGCAGAGGAAGTTGGAAATGCTTTAAGGCAGGCAAAATGGGGTAGTTTTTCCCCTAAATTGCTTCCTGCAATTTTAAAGTTTTTTAAGAAATATGGCACAAAAGAAGATTCCACTGAAATAGCAACGATGTGCCGTCATGATGATATGCGCGTTCTTACTGCCGCTATCGAAGCTCTTGAAAAACTTAACCCTGATTTACTTAAACCTTATTTGGTTTCTTTGCTTACAAATCCACAATTAGGTATTAGAGCGAGAGCTATTCGATTGCTGTCACGATGGGACCCTCCTGAAGCAATGCGTCAGTTTGAATCAATGCTTACTTCTGAAAAAACAGAAGAACGTAACGTAGCATTGTTTCAGTCTTTCTTTTTCCCATTTGAGCAGATAGAATCTCTTATGCTGCGCTTTGTGTCTCTTGAAACAGATTTAGAGCTTATAAAAAAGGCATCTATTGTTTTTATGTCGAATCCAGATAAACAGATTCCCGTAAAATTGATGGAAATTCGCCAAAACTGCGAAGGTGAAAAATATAAGCTTATAGATTTTATTTTACGTGGTATTCTTGATTCTCTTTATAAAGCTCAGCTTGTTGAAGCAGCGCCTGCACAAATGCTTCAAATTCTTGAAAAGCATTTTAAAGATAGAAAATTAAGATTATTCATCGAACACTATGCTCAGGGGCTTCGTTCTCCAGATCCAAATACCAGATTTAAATCGGCGGCAAAATTGCTTGATGCTGTTAGGGCAAATTTTCCAGGAGTAAGAGAGCTTTTACTCAGATATTGCGATAAAGAACCTGTTGCGGCCATAAGAGATAGAATAAAACCATATTTAGAAGTTCAAACGGCCGAAGAAGCAAAAGAAGAAGTTAAAAAAGATTATTTTGCATGTAATCAACAGGAACGCTTAAGAATATTAGCAAAAGTTACTCCTGAAACTTACATGGATATTATTCCTAATCTGGTAAGTAAAGCTCAAAACCTTTCTGCCCCTGAAATAGTAGAAGTAATTGGCGCAATTCGTATGATGTCCAAAAGTTCGGGCAGAAAAGACGAATTGCCTTATGTAGAAAAATGTATTCAAAGCCGTAGCTCTGATGTTATAGTCGCAGCTATAAACTGTTTGGATGAATTACAGCCTGATTCTTTGCATTGTCATTTGCCAACTTTGATTAATAATGCCTCAGATGATGTTAAACTTGAAGCTATTAAGATTTTTGGGCGTTTTGATAAACAACAGGCGTTATCACTCCTAGAACAGTCTTTAAATTCTTATAAAGCTCCAACAAGAAGAAGTGCTATTTTCTGTTTAGGACAATTTGACTTCCCATCTGTTGGTAAAACTTTGTTTAATGCTTTAAAACGTGAAGCAGACCCGACTAACCTTGAACAGATAAAATCTATTCTTAAGTCTAACCCTGATGAAGAAATATTTATTAATGCTTATGTTGAAGCAAAAAGACCTCGCAATTCAGCAAAAGACTTGTATGAAGAACTTTACAAAGATATAGTTGTAAATCTTTCTAAGATAACTGGAAAATCGGAAGAAGAACTTTATGCTAATGCAGAAGTTTATTCAAAGGCTGAAGAAGAAGATGTAGCTAAAAAGGCTGCATACAGAATGGAAAAAATACAGGAAGCTCAGAAGATTCGTCGTGGTGAACTTCCGAAACAACCATTCTGGGATGAAGGAACTAAAAAATTTGCTATTTGGTCTTACACTATAGGCGCAATTTTAACAGCAATTATTTGGTTTGGTTTCATGAAACCATAAAATCGGTTAATCACTATTAAGTTTAACTACTATTGTTTTTTGATTAGTGTAATTTACCTGTCCTAAGCCACCTTTGGGAATTCTTTTAACATATATTATTTTTGTATAATCTACAGAAACTTTGCTTGAATTTTTCGCAAAGCTTTGTTTAGCTGCTAATAAGGCTCCTTGATGTAAATCTTTTTCTGTAGCTTCATTTTGATTCTTTAATTTCATTATTACATGAGCGCCTGGAACATCGTTTGCATGGAACCAGTAATCATTGCTTTTAGCTAGATGAAAAGTTAGAAAATCGTTTTGTTTTGCGCTTCTTCCAATATAGTATTGTGCGTTTTCTGTTTCTAAATCTGGTTTAATTATTTTTTTGGCGTTTTTCTCGCTTTTTTTGCTGTTGTTGCATTTTTTATTACGTTTTTTTTCAGAATACAGGCTTTCTATTATTAAATCATTTTCTTCAGATGCGTTTTCGGCTAGCCATATTTGTTCTTCTAACCATTTTATAGAAGAAGTTAATTCTTCTATTCTTTTTTCGACTTCTATAATTCCTCTTTTAGCTTTCTTATATTGATTAAAATATTTTTGAGCATTTGCAGAAACAGTGCGTGTTGGGTCTAATTCAATTTTTACTATTTCGTTAGTTTGCCAGTTTGGTAATTCAACAAACTTACTACCTGGCTTAATTTTGTATATGTTTGAAATTATTAAATTGCCTAATATTTGCAGTTTGTCGGCGTTTTCATATTTTTGCTTTGTTTTTGTTTCTTCCTGCAATAGTTTTTGTTTTTGCTTTAAATCTTTTTTTATGGATATTAAAGCATGTTCTTTTAACTGCTTAATCCTACCTGGAGCAGCTAAATTTTTTTCTGCCCAATTTACTGCCTCATTTACTGAATCACAAATATAATCCGGTTTTGAAAAAATATGCGTAAGTTTGAAAATACTAATAGCTTTTAATTTGTTTTGGGTTAAATAAATATATGCTTTATTAAAAGGCTTAGATACTAATTCTTCACATGTTATGCCTCTTTTCTCGGCTTCTTTTTCAATAAATTTAGGAAAACCTTGTTGCTGTTCAGGTAAATTATATTTTTCTCCTATTTCATTATTGGTTGTTCTAGAAAGTCTGTCTATTATTTTGTGCTCTTTGTTGCAAATAAATATGTCTGCTATTAATCCAGTAAATTCACAAATAATGTAATAGTCGCTTCGTTTTCCTAAATAATCATCGATTACGCCAACATGAAATTTTATTATTCTATCGGAACAGGGCATAGAAATAGATAAAATTCTTCCATTCGTTAAAAGTCTGTTAAAGGTTTTAACAATAGATATATTTTTATCTATGTCTGAAGCTTTTTCTGAAAGTCTCATTCCTTGATAAGGGTTGTCTAAACAAAGTATAAGGGCTGATGTTCCGCTTTTACTAAGTAAGTGGAGATTAAGAGTTCTTCCTGTTCCTGCGGAGGTTCGTATAATAACAGGTTTACATGATAGTAATTCTTTAAGTTCTTCTGTATGACGTTTTAGTGTATATAAATCCATTATTTATTGATCTTTTTGTCATAATTTTGAAGCATTTCTCTTGAAATTCCCAAATCTTTCATTGCTCTATAAAACGTTGTTTTATGGACTCCAAGCGTTTCTGCAGCTTTTGTAATATTTCCTTCTGCTTCTATAAAAGCTTTTTGTATGTTTTCTGCGTTTAATTTTTGTTCGCTGTGGGTACCAAGATGAATAGGCGATCTATCTGGAGGAATGATTATGTCTTTGTATTTATCCTGTTGTGCGTATTTTGCAGCGTTAATTCGTTCCTGATACCATTCTTTTAAAGATCTTAAGCCGATAACATCTGTCATATTTTCGGCAAAAAGTCTTTCCATAAGGTTTCGTAATTCTCGCACATTACCTGGCCATTGATATTGCTTTAAAAGCTGTATTGCATCTTGAGTTAAACAAACAACCTTACGGTTGTATTTAATATTAAACATATTAATAAAGTGGTTTATAAGGGCTTCTATATCTTCTTGTCGTTCTCTAAGCGGTGGAACATTAATTTGAAGTGCGTTGAGTCTGTAGAATAGATCTGCTCTAAAAGAACCGTTATAGCTTTCTTTTTCAAGATTATGATTTGTGGCGGCAACAACTCTAACATTAACTCTAATTGGATTTTCTGCTCCAACTCTTTCTATTTGTGATGTTTCAAGAGCTCGCAATAATTTTGCCTGTGAAAGTGCTGGCAAATCTCCTAATTCATCTAAAAAAAGAGTGCCATTGTTTGCTCGTTCAAATCTACCTTTATGAGTTTTTAATGCTCCTGTAAAAGCTCCTTTTTCATGACCAAAAAGCTCACTTTCAAAAAGAGTATCAGTAATTGCTGAGCAATTCATTGTCACGTAAGGGTGAATTGAACGTTTGCTTAATTGATGAATTGCTGCGGCTATGCCTTCTTTTCCTGCACCTGTTTCGCCTGTAATAAGCACAGGAGCATCGGATAAAGCATACATGCGAATTTTGTCGAAAACACGTTGCATTGCTTCCGAATTTCCAATTAGCCCGTAAAAATTTTTTTCTGTTTGATGATGGGCAGGTCGCTCTATGTGTTGAACGACTAATTCTTTTGTTATTGTATTGTCGGTCATAGCGTAATTATATCATACAAATCAATTAATAACTATTAACTAAAGTTAAAAACTTGTCGAATATCGTTTTGGAAAAGTATGCTGACAATAAATAAGACAATTAAGGGAAAAAGCAAGTTTGCAACAGTGATTGCTGCGATTTTGTTATGTACAAGCAGTTTTGCGTTTGAAGCTGATGATTTACAATGTAATATCTTTTCTCGTTCTTTTATAGACAGTTCTCGCTGCGATTACTATGAAACAGTGTATAGAACAGATTCAACTCAAACAGAAATTGAAAAAAAACAGTATGATAAAAGTTTTTTGGGAACTTGTACCAATCTTGATTTTAAACTAAAAGCCGATGTTAGCGAACGAAGCTTCATAGATTTTTCCGAAAATCTTTACTGGCGGCATTATAATGAAGAACAGCCATTAAGCGTTGGTTATGATGCATATAAATACAGTGAGTTAAATCATACTTTTAATTTAAAATGGGGTTTAGTGGCTGGAGATAATGATTTTTTTGAATTAAATTATTATAATTCAGCTTTAGAACTAGATAGATTTGATAGTTTAAATAATCACTCTAATAAAGGCGTGGCGATATTTAGGCACAATATTGAAGATAAATCATGTTTTACAATAAAAGGCAGTTTTGAAGATCGAGTTTATAAAAATGACCCTGCTCTTGATTATAAAGAAATGGGCGCTGTAGTAAGCTTTTGCAGCAGAGTTAATAGAAAAGACGAATATGTTCAAATAGCAAATTCAACTGTTGGCGATAAAGAATATTTTAAGACTTTACCAGGATTAAAACCTGTTAAGGCTATAGAACACTACACAAATTATGATATAAACCCAAATGATAATGATCCAAACGCAAAATATCGCCGCAGAACAGAAGTTGGAGAAATAATTTATAAAGTTTTTGGTGCAGCTTATGGCGGTGAATATGTTAATCAAAATAATGAATATATTCAGGCTAAAGGAGGGATTGAATTCTCTTTAGAAGCTGCTGAAGATATGACTTTACGACTAAATGAAACCTATTCTAAAACAGAATATGATCGTGAGTCTATGATGAATTGGCTTTACAATAATACAAGCAATAAATTTTCTATTTCTGTTGATTATGATTTAACTGATGTTGCAGTGCAGACTTTAACTTACTCAAACGAGATTGTTAATTATTCAAATGCAGACGCAAAAAGTTATAAAGTCAATTCCTTAACTTATGATGGATATTATTCATTTGGAAAATCTACCGCAAGCGTTGTTGCAGGAGTTGCAAGACGAAGATATGATGACCCTGCTTTGTTTTATCCAGATGAAAATGAAACTAGATTTAATGCTGCTTATGATTATAAAATTACTGAAAGCATAAAGTTTAAGCTAAAAGGTGAGGTCATAAAAAGCGAATACGTTAATTTTGAAAACGAATTGTATTCTAATTATCACCGCCGTATAATCAGAACAGGTATTGAAAAAAGCTTTTCTCCATATACTTCATTGGAATTGGCCTATCAACAAAATACAGAAAGACATGATACTTTTACTCAAAACAATGTTGATGAGCATATTGTAGGGCTTAATTTAATATTCAATTTATAATATTTTTATCCTGAATATTTATTGTTGATTGAACTGTTAATTTAGTGTTATTATCAGGTCGTAAAATTTTCTTACAAAGAGGTTTTTATGAAAAGTAAATTGTTTGCAACTTTGTTTGCTTTTGTTTGTGCTTGTGGAATAGCTCATGCTATGGATTTGAATGAAATTCAAAAGCTTAAAGAAATGGGCTTTACTAATGAACAAATCGTTGAAATGACGAAAAGCGCAAATAACAACGCCGCTCCAAATGGTGCAAAAACTGGTATTTCTGCTGAAAATATTAATCGTGTTAACGAAGCTAAAAAGAATAACAATGGGCTTTTATTAATTTGGGCTTCAAAGGAATATCCAGACAGAGGACCAGGACACATTGATATTTTTAAAAATAACGAAAAGATTGGTTCTATTGAGCTTAATGGCTATGTTTCCAATGGTCCTGCTACTCATAGCAAAACCGATTATAGTGAATATTCAAAAAAGAATAAATGGACATCTGGTACCTCTTCAACTACAATCGCAAACACAATTTGCTCAAGATATTTAGGCGATTTTGAATTGCCCGCTGGCACTTATGAAATAAAACTTGAACGTAATTTATATGTTGGCGATCCAACAAGTTCTTTGAGAGGAAAAGCTAGACGTCACAAGATTTTCCATAATGTAACTGTCGAAACAGGAAAAGTTACAATGCTTTCTTATTATTGGCAAGATAACGAAAACTTTGGAAAAGACATTGTAATATCAACAACCCATAAGCAATCTGAAAGCGAAATAGCAGAATCTTGGGGTGACAGTTTACTAAAGGTTGTTGAAAAGTAAAATAACTAATAAATCTTAAAAAAAGTAAATCTCTTTGGAAGTCTACTATCTTTCAAAGAGATTTTTTATTATTTCGACTTTATACAGCTATTATTATGAAACTTTTGACCAATCATGATTTTTTTTGAGCATGAAACTAGAGACAGCAATTACAGTTTTAAAGTTGGGCGATTTTGTAAAACTATGCCTTTGTCTACAAATAATTAGACTATGTTTTATCTGATATACAGATTTAACTCCAACTTGCATATAATATAAATTTCATTTACAATATTGCTATCTTCAACTTACGGGAAAAAGCCATGCTAAAACGACTGCCGATAGGATATGACATATTTGATGACGTAATAAAAAAAGATTTTTACTACGTAGATAAGACTTTGTTTATCAGTGATTTAGTAAAAAACGGCAGTCTCGTTAATCTTTTTACTCGACCAAGACGTTTTGGAAAAAGCCTTAATATATCTATGCTCAGGCATTTCTTTAGTATAGGAGCTGATAAAACTCTGTTTAATGGGCTTAAAATAAGCGATGACAAAGAGTTTTGCGAAAAGTATCAGGGGAAGTTTCCTGTAATATCTATTTCTTTAAAGTGCGTTGAAGGCAATAATTACGATGTTGCCAGAAACTTGCTTCTTTCTATGGTGACACGTGTTGCAAACGATTATAGGTATATACTTGAAAGCGATAGGTTAGACCAGAGCGATAAAGAAGATTTTGTTAGGGTTTTAAACCTGTATAAAAGCGATGAAAAAGCCGATAAAGAAATGCGTAAAAAAAATGACGGCACTTTAGGCGAAAGTTTTTATATTTTGTCTAAAATACTTTATAAGCATTTTAACAAAAAAACAATAATTTTAATCGATGAATACGACGTTCCCTTGGCAAACGGTTTTTATAATGGCTATTATGACAATATAATAAGTTTAATAAGAAACTTTTTTAGCAATGCCTTAAAGACTAACGAATACTTAGAATTAGCAGTATTGACTGGTTGTTTGAGAATAGCCAAGGAAAGCATTTTCACGGGCTTGAACAATTTTAAAGTCTTTACCGTATCTGATAAAGATTTTTCTTCTAGCTTTGGTTTCACCCATTCAGAAGTTTACGAAATGTTTAAATATTATGGCGTAGAAAATAAATTTGAGTCAGCAAAAAAATGGTATGACGGTTATCATATAGGAGATAACCATATATTTGCGTCATGGGATGTAATAAATTATGCTTCTATTTTGAGAAATCATCCAGAAGAAAATCCCTCTTCATACTGGGCTCAAACCAGTTCTAACCGAATTATTAAAACTCTGCTGGAAATGGTTGATGAAAATATCGTAACCGATCTGGAAACACTTACTTCAGGCGGCACTGTAACAAAGAATATTAAACACGATATAACCTATAACGAGCTTTATTCCTCTGTAGATAATATCTGGAGCGTAATGCTCGCTACTGGTTATTTGACGGTAATCGAAAAAAAATATTCTGATATTGAAGAATACTGTGTTTTGGCGATTCCAAACTATGAAATACGAAAAGTGTATAAAGAACAAATCGAGGAATGGTTTAAATACGGTTTAAAGAACAAAAAGCCTCAGCTTACCGAATTGCAGAAAGCCTTTTTAAGCGGAGACGCAGAAACTGCTGAAAATGTTTTTAATGATTTTCTTATAAATACAATAAGTTTGCGAGACGATATGCAGCAGGAAGACGCAAAGGAAAGTTTTTATCATGGTATTTTGCTAGGTCTTTTATCCAGCGAATACGCCAAAGGCTGT